>ENA-OQAA01001003-OQAA01001003.1-human-gut-metagenome-genome-assembly--contig:-NODE-1003-length-16292-cov-1.917847_pt1 | contig 16292 bp, 25 predicted proteins | sample MGYA00242489_ERZ504515 | MGnify/ENA primary metagenome ERZ504515 (study PRJEB26092, sample SAMD00036237) | human gut metagenome | host: Homo sapiens | study: EMG produced TPA metagenomics assembly of...
CGCTGTCCCCACCTCGGCTGTAAGTTGACGTGGAATCCAGAAGAAGAGACGTGGGACTGTCCTTGCCATGGATCGCGGTTTGATAAAGAAGGAAATCTGATTGATAATCCTGCATTGAAAAATGCAGCAGTGGAGGGGAAATGAGCAGAAAAAATTATTTTTATGGGGAACGAAAAAAGAAGTGCTATTTTGAAGGATGGTATTTTAAGCATGAAAATGGATCCCAGACTATTTGCTTTATTCCATCGTTCCATATCAATCCAAGAGGAGAAAAAAGTGCGATGCTGCAGGTGATCGCAAATGATCATGTCTGGAAAATTCATTATGCACCGGAACAGTTTTATGCGGCAAAGGGACGTCTGTATTGCCGGATCGGAAGAAATGTCTTTTCGGAAAATGGGATTTCTATTGATATACGGACGAGAGAATTGAAAATGAAAGGGAAGCTTGTCTATGGGAAATTCTCCCAACTGTCTGGGGATATTATGGGTCCGTTTCGCTGGATCCCATTTATGCAGTGCCGACATGAGATCATCAGTATGAGACACAATGTGGCAGGAACATTGAAGATCAATCGCGAGCAGCTTCATTTTGGCAAAGGAATCGGGTATATTGAGAAAGACCGCGGCACGTCTTTTCCAGATCAATATGTCTGGACCCAGTGCAGCAGAGGGGCAGGAGGAAGATTGCACTTGATGGCGGCAGCAGCAACAATTCCGGTGGGACCATTTTCCTTTGAAGGAACGATTGCAGAAATCTGGTACGGAAGAAGACACTATCGTCTTGCGACTTATTGTGGAGCTCGAGTCAAGGAAAGAACAGAGAAGCGAATAGTGATTGAACAGAAACATATAAAATTTGAGGCACAACTACAGCAGAACCATCCGCAGAAACTTCTGGCACCGCAGTTAGGGGGCGATGGGAAGAGGAATCTACGAACATGCTGCATGTACGGTCAGATATCGGCTTTTTTGTGGATGGCGATCTTCTCTTTGATGAAATATGTGCGCCGGCAGGATTTGAGGCTGATATCAAAGAATAGGCAAAGGGAACAGATGCAATACAAAAGATGGACAATGAAGATACAGAAAGGAGATTGAAAAGATGGAGGAACAGATTCGTGAAATTATAGAATATTATACAAAGGAGGGAGAAACGATTTCTCAGGAGGATCTCGTCAATATGCTGCGGGAGATCCAGGATGTGAAAGGATGTATTCCGGCAGCAGTGCAGAAACAAGTGGCAGAAGTTACAAAAATGAAGGAGACATTTCTGGCGGCAGTCATCAAACGTTATCCAAGCCTGAAGCGGAGAATTATCGCCATGAGATCCAAATATGTGTAGGCGCAGGGTGTTCAGCAAAAGGCTCTTACGATCTTTTGAAAATACTTGAGAAAAAGTGGAAAATCCGTCAAGGAGAAGTATCTGAGGGAGGCAGATTTTATTTGCGGACAAGCGGGTGTATGAAACAGTGTGCCAAAGGGCCGAATATGATGATTGACGGAACGGTATATCATCAAGTGACGGAGGAGAGTCTGGGAGAGATTCTGAAAGCATATCGATAAAAATGAATTAGTAAATATAAATTCATTCAAAAAGGAATAAAAAATAAAAGAAAATAGTGAAAATACGTAAATAAATGCAAGAAAGTATTGACGAAACGTCAAAAAATGAGTATGATGTTAAATTGAAAACAGATTTTGGAGGTCTTGCAATGTTAGCGTATAAGGATAGAAGTAAAGAGGAACTTTTAGAACTGAAAAGTCAGTTAGAACAAGAATTTCAAAAGGTAAAGGCACAGGGACTGCAGCTTGATATGTCTAGAGGAAACCTTCTGACGACACAGCTGGATCTTGCGATGGGGATGATGGATGTCCTTACAAGTGAATCCGATCTGAAATGCGAGGAAGGGGTAGACTGCCGAAATTACGGAGTACTCGACGGAATCCGTGAAGCGAAGCAGCTCCTTGCCGATATGACAGAAGTGCCGAAAGACAATATCGTTATCTTTGGAAATTCCAGTTTGAATATTATGTACGATACGATTGCACGTTCCATGACACATGGGGTAATGGGAAGTACCCCGTGGGCAAAATTGGACAAAGTAAAGTTCTTATGCCCGGTTCCTGGATACGACAGACACTTTGCGATCACAGAGCATTTTGGAATTGAAATGATCAATGTGCCAATGACGATGGATGGACCGGATATGGATATTGTGGAGAAGCTGGTCAGCGAGGATGATGCAATCAAAGGAATCTGGTGTGTCCCGAAATATTCGAATCCACAGGGAATCACATATTCTGACGAGACAGTACACCGCTTTGCAAAACTGAAACCGGCGGCAAAAGATTTCCGTATTTATTGGGATAATGCATATGGCATCCATCACTTATACGAAGACAAGCAGGACTATTTAATAGAGATTTTGATGGAATGTAAAAAAGAAGGAAACCCAGATATGGTGTATAAATTCTGTTCTACATCCAAAGTAAGCTTTCCGGGTTCCGGAGTTGCAGCGATTGCGGCATCGGATGCCAATCTTGTGGCAATCAGAAAACAGATGCAGATCCAGACAATTGGACATGATAAGTTGAATCAGCTGCGCCACGCACGCTTTTATAAAGACATTCACGGAATGGTGGAACATATGAAGCTGCATGCAGATATTCTGCGTCCGAAATTTGAGACAGTCCTGACAATTTTAGAGAGAGAGCTGGAAGGACTTGAAATCGGTTCCTGGTTACGGCCGCGAGGAGGATATTTCATCTCGTTTGATGCGATGGATGGATGTGCCAAGGCGATTGTTGCAAAGGCAAGTGAGGCAGGACTTGTCATGACACCTGCAGGGGCGACATTCCCGTATGGTAAAGATCCAAAAGACAGCAATATCCGTATTGCACCATCATATCCGACACCGGAGGAACTGGCGAAGGCATGTGAGATTTTTGTACTGAGTGTGAAACTGGTAAGTATTGATAAGATTTTGGAGAGTAAATCATAATAGAGAATGCAGTTGATGCTGTGAAAGGAAAAGAGCCGGGGATTTTGTTCCCGGCTCTTTTGGCAGAAGCGGCAAGAAATCACTTTTGCCAAAGATTTTATTATAGAGGAATTTGTCTCTATTCAGAGATAAATTTTAAGATTGCTTCCCGTGTAGTCTGATAGTAATCTTTTTCAAGATACATTGCGTGACCAGCGCCGTGCAGATGAAGTAATTTTACTGCTTTTGTATCGATCAGCCAGCCATCGCCGATTTCCATAATCTCTTTCGCACCGCCGTTTGGACGTCCATGTCCGCCATCCTGAGCATATGTATGGTCTACCCACATTCTGTGAAGTTCTGTTACTGGAGTCGCTTCAAATGCACCACCGAAGCAAGGTGCAAGCCATACGACTTTCTTTAATAAATCTGGGCGCTGTGAAGCAACTTTGGAAGTTGTCATTGTTCCCCATGACCAGCCAAGCAAATCAAGTTTTTCTACACCCTGTAACTCACAGATTTTTTCGAGAGCATAAATTTCATCTTCTGCAGCATGTTGTGTTGTGACTTTCCATCCGTCTTCGTATTTTCCAGATTTTCCATATCCGCTAAGATCCAGACGCCATACAGTGTATCCGTTCTTTGCAAAATATTCGCAAACACTGTAATCTTTGTATTTGATATCAAATACATGCTGCGTGTAAGTTAATCCATGAACCATAAGGATATTTTTATCCTGCCAGCTTGCTGGACACCAGAATTTTGTAAGGTATAAGTCCGTACCATCGTCTTTTCTTTTCAGTTCTACCTGTTCACATTCGTAACGCATAAATCATGTCTCCTTTCGTTTTTCAGACTGTTTTTTTACTTGTCTTTATCATACTCCTTTTGAATAATAGAAACTTCCTTCGTTTCCCATTGTTCTGGTTGTGGCACAGACGGATACGATGTTATTGACACAGATCATATTTCCGATGGCACCTCCCATATTTTGAAGAGCAACGATCAGTACTTGTGGTATAGCAAGCAGAGTCGCTGTTTCAAATTGCAGAGAAGAAAACAGAGTATTCGATACTGTGCAGGAACCAGACATAAAGGAACCGAGCACTCCGATCAATGTCAGAGGAAGCAACTAAGTTTCCAATCGAAGGACGACAAGTGAAGCGATAGAGATTTACCATGCTACACCAAACAGAAGAGCAATGGCAGCTCCGGATACTTGCTTTACAGAATCACGGCATGCAGTCTTCATTTCTTCTTTTGTCATTTTGTGAAGAAATACGGTGAAAATCGCAATCAGTATAAATGGGAAAATTCCAGGGTTCCATAAGAATTTAAAATCCCATGAAATATTTTCAAAACCTAAAATATGGTCAATGTGAATGACAAAAGGTTCGCTGGTAAGAATCGGTTTCAGATGGAAAAATCCTACGCGAGTCACGACGAGTAGAGCGCCGATCACAATATAAGGCAGCCATGCGAGAAAAGTCTTCATTTGTTTATCTTTTGCCTGTGCCACTTGCTGGGAGGACATCCAAGACGATTCGCCTCATTCAGATACGCCGTCAAAAGTCCAGATATCTTTCGGCATCAGGAAACCTTTTTTGATGCAAAAGACTAAGATTGCCATAAGAATATAGATTACGCCAATCACACATCCGGTAAAGATGCAGAAAGGAAAAACCGGCAGTGCATCTTTGCAAGCGGTGGAAATCCCAGGCTGATCAGAATTGGTGCAACCAAAGCAGCAGGAGTACCAAAACCAGCAGCGCCTTCGATGAATCCAGCAAAAACATATCCGACCAGGATTGCCTGGATTCGCGCATCACGCGTAATTCCGGAGAAGAGTTGATTGATTGCTGCCATGGCACCAGACTGCTTGAGTACGTTCATAAGGAGAAGAGCTCCAAAAATGATAAACAAAGTTTCCAGAGCACTTAGGAAACCAGAAATTGTTCTGGCTGAGATTTCCAGAAAATCCATTTTCCATACAAATCCGGTAACCAGGCAGGCAATCAGCCAAGAGAAAGGCAATGCACGTTTTGCAGGCCAATTGAAGACAGCCATAAAGATAATAGTGAATAAAATTGGAAGTGCAGCGATTGCAGCATATAGATACATAAATAGAACCCCTTTTTTTCGACAAATTTTTCTAATCAAATGCTAACAAGAGAAAAAAGAGAAATTCATTTTACTATCGTTTCAGGACAAATATGAGCTGATCAACTGGATGTTTTATACAGATATGTTGGAAAATGTAAATTCTTTTAACGATCCATCGAAGTTGACAGAGAGTTTTGTGAAAGTATGTAAGGCTCTTTATGCAGAACGGAATTTTACTTTGCGTGTTTTCAATATGTTGGACAAAATTCTCTGTTTGAATCTTTGTATGAAATTTATTATGAGCTTTGGAAGATCAATATTGATATGGGATATTCCGAATGCGGATTCAAGCTGTCGGAAAGTGAGTTGAGTCTGATGGCAAAGCTAAAAGCACATGCACTGGTAGGAATTATCAAAGATGGGTAGATGAAGGAATGCATGATAATTATATGAAGTATTTTGAACAGATTCGTGAGATACTGGATTCAGAATCTTTAGGATACTCAATTTTATCGAATCAGAGAATGATGGAAAAACGAGCAGAGGAATTTGATAAAAATCCAATCAGAAAGAAGAATTTTATATAGCGGAGCTACAGAAGAAGTGTACAGGGAGTTTGTAGAACTTGTAAAGAAATATCAGGAAGATTTATTTGTGGCAGGACCAGGATTCAATGCAGGAAGATATGGATTGGGATGTGGAGCTGCTACGGCAGCAGTGACTGAACAGGTTAAAATTCCGGCGGTGACTGCTCTGTATGCGGAAAATTCAGGGACAGATCTTTATAAAGACCGCGCACATATTTTACAGACGGAGAACAATGCTGCCAAGATGCGAGAGGCAATGAAGTCCGTTGCAGAATTTGTGGACAGACTGATTAAAAATGATTTTATTGGAGATGGAAGAAAAGAAGGGTATCATGGATCGGGAACTGATTTTTCAGACAGCTGAGGAAATTTCCAGAGGCTCAGAGAATGCAATTTCAAATGGATGTCTGAAAGATGTAGCTGCTATTTTTGGACTTCATATCGGAAATATTTTAGGCAAAGAAATTCCGACAGGGACTCTTATTTTTCCAAGGGCATGTTGTATGGCATCTTTTGATAAATTTATTATTTGTGTAAAAGGGCAATCCTGTCATGGATCTACACCAGAGAAGGGCGTTGATCCTGTCAACATAGCAGCTCATCTTCTGATTGCTTTGCAGACAATACAGACAAGAGAAATATCGGGAACAGCGTCTAGTGTTATCACCGTTGGAAAAATTACAGGAGGAACCCAATATAATGTGATACCGGACCAGGTAGTTTTGGAAGGGACGATTCGAGCGCTGGATGAGACAGTGCGGCAGTATATTGCGAGAAGGATCAAAAAACTGGCAGTGGCTATTTCAGCGATGTTTGGAGGAAGCTGTGAGTGTGAGATTATATGGGAGCTCCCCCGGTAGTCAATGATGAGACGATGGCAGAGCTGGCTGCAAAAGCCGTCAGCGATTTGTTTGAACCGAAAGATATTATTGAGGATTTTTCAATTCCTAATATGGGAGGAGAAGATTTTGCGAACTATCTTTTGGAAGTTCTGGGAGCTTTTTTTCTTCCTGAGTTCTTCCAATGAAAAAAAGGGAACAGACATTCCGCATCACAATCCAACATTTAATATTGATGAAGATGTGATGTGGAAAGGAACTGTGACATTTGTGCGAGTTGTACATAATATGTTGCAGATCGAAAAAAAAATAAAGCATATTTAACAAAAAGGCAGAGGATATCTACAAAATGGAGGAGATATCCTCTGCTTTTTTTGTGGAAAAATCATTGTGCACAGCAAAATGGAGTGTGATATGATGAAAAGCAAAGAATTTTGTAATCGTTTAAGGAAGGAATGAGAAAAGATATGAAATTATTGTATCAGTTTGGCGTGATCATGACGGTCACATTTCTAGGGGAAGTTCTTCATGCAGTGCTCCCTCTTCCGGTTCCGGCAAGCATTTATGGACTTTTGATCATGCTATTTTGTCTTTGCGCGAAAGTGATAAAATTGAATCAGGTGAAACTTGCAGCGGATTTTTTGATTGATATTATGCCGCCGATGTTTATACCTTCAGCAGTTGGACTTATTACAGTGTGGGCGGATTTAAAGGAAATCGTTGTGCCGGTCATGATGATTATTGTTATCACAACGATTTTTGTGATGATTTGCACCGGAAAAGTATCACAGGGAATTATTGACTACAGGAGAAAAAGGAGGTAGAACGGAAAGATGAAAGAGTTTTTTAGTGAATCGTTGTATTTTGGTCTGACGATCAGTATCGGAGCCTATGGTCTGGGCTTACTTGCACGGAAAAAATTGAAATGGGGGTTTTTGAATCCATTGCTGTTAGCGATCGTTGCAGTTATTGTTGTACTCAATGTATTGGATGTTGATTATGCGACTTACAACGAATCAGCAAAATACTTAAGCTATCTTTTGACTCCGGCTACTGTCTGCCTTGCGGTTCCATTGTATCAGCAGATGGAATTGTTGAAACAAAATTTCTGGGCAGTTTTCTGGGGAATTACGGCAGGCGTACTGTCAAGCCTCGGAAGTGTTTTCGGGTTGGCATATTTGTTTGGGCTGAGCATGAACAGTATGTGACACTGCTGCCGAAGTCGATCACAACTGCGATTGGAATTGGAGTTTCCGAGGAGTTGGAGGAATCTCAACGATCACCGTCGCTGTCATCATTGTGACAGGGGTGTTAGGAAATATCATCGGAGAATATATATGTAAAATGTTTGGAATCAGAGAACCGATTGCGGTAGGACTTTCTCTTGGAACGGCTTCGCATGCAATCGGCACAGCAAAAGCATTGGAACTTGGAGAGGTGCAGGGAGCCATGAGCAGCCTTTCTATCGCTGTGTCAGGGCTGATGACGGTCATTGGTGCATCTGTTTTTGCCACATTTTTATAAATTTTTATTTTTGCTATCCAAGAAAATGAAAGATGGTACAATGACAGCAAATTCACAGTGAAACAGAGGAGGAGCAACAATGAGATGGATGATTGCATCAGATATCCACGGTTCTGCATATTTACTGCAGAAAGATGATAGAAGCATACAGAAGAGAGAAGGCAGATAGCTTCTGCTTCTCGGAGATATTTTATATCACGGGCCAAGAAACGACCTTCCGAAAGACTATGCGCCAAAGGAAGTGATAGCGATGTTAAATGAGATCAAAGAAGAGATTCTTTGTGTGAAGGGAAATTGTGAGAGTGAAGTAGACCAGATGGTTTTGGAATTCCCCATTATGGCAGATTACTGTATTTTATATTTGAATGACCGTATGATCTTTGCCACACATGGACATGTACATAATCTGGAACATGTGCCAATGTTAAAAAAGGGAGACATTCTTCTTCATGGACATACACATGTGCCGGTTTGCAGAGAAACGGACAGATGTATTTATATGAACCCGGGTTCTATTTCCATTCCAAAAGAAGATTCTCTTCACAGCTATATGATTTTAGATGAGAAATTTGAGTGGAAAGACCTTAATGGCGAAGTATATATGGAGAAAGAAATCAGATGAAAAAGAAAAGAATCCTGTTTGGGCTGATCGCAATAGGAATCAGTTTGTATATGAGTGGGTGCATGGAACTGATGCCGAAGGAGAAGCAGACGTTTCGGACAAGAGGAAAAGGGGTCTATCAAGGATTTGATCATGTTCCGGAAGATTATACTGCCGAACAGGCAAAGAGAGATGGATGTGTAGTTTACAGAGATACAAAGCTGGTTGACGGCGGAGAATACTGGGAACAGTTTTTAAGAAGTGCAGAGAGCAAAGAGCCTGCAAAAGTGCGGATCATGTATCAGTTGGAAGGGAGAAAGAATGGTTTCTCGAAGATCTATTCTATGATGGGAAGAACTTCCGGGCGATTTTGTCAAAAGATCATGAGGTGCATGATTATGAATATAAATATTTGCTGGATTTGGAGGGACGTATGGATCAGGCAGTGAAGCCAGTCCGTTATGTTGTACTGACAAACGATAAAGATCTTTCCTTTCAGAATGTCTGGGACAGCGAGCATGCAAAGACCGAAGAAGAAAAGCTAAACTACAAGCGGATCATCTATGAAATCCCATAAAAACTAAAAAAGAGAAAGAACGATAAGAAGTTGCCGTAAAGAAAAAATACGGCAACTTCTTTTCAAGTAAAATCTTAAATCTGTTCCTGATCCTGCGGTCTGCTGACTTTTCCTTTGAAACGCTGATAAATGTAAGTGTTTGCTTCACGTTCCTCGGTATCATCAAGAGGAGCGAGCTCAATTGGATTCTTATATTTTCTCTCTAGTGCTTTTGTGAGAAGATAATCACAAATCTGAGGATTTTTTGGGAGAAGCGGTCCGTGCAGATAAGTTCCGATCACATTTTTATAAATGATCCCTTCGTAGCCGCTCTGTCCGTCATTTCCACTTCCATAAATGACTTTTCCAAATGGTTTCTGATCTTTGATATAAGTTCTGCCGCCGTGATTTTCAAAGCCGACCACAGGCATATCAGAAAGTTCGCTCTCCAGAACAATGTTATCGATGAGTCGATAATCCTTGCCCTGTTCTGTGTAAATATCTACGATGGAAAGCCCTTCGATCACACCTTGATCAGTGGAATAGTGGGTCCCGAGTAACTGGTATCCGCCGCAGACTGCAAGGACAACACCGCCGTCCTCCACATAAGCTTTGAAATCATCGCGGATTTCCTTCAGACGTTCGCAGACAAGCATCTGTTCCCGGTCAGACCCCCCACCGAGCAGAACAATGTCAAGTTCAGAGAAGTCGACCTCGTCCTGAATTTCAAATTCAATTGTCTCTGCTTCGATGCCTCTCCATTGGAGTCGCTTCATCATACATTGAATATTTCCCCCGGTCTCCGTAGAGATTCAGAAGATCTGGATAAAGATGTCCGATAGTCAGTTTCATGATTGTTCACCCTCCATTCGCTTTAAGATATTATGAGTACTATACAAGGCAGTATAATTGACAAGGACGTATAAATTTCCGGTGCCATCGGCGATGCGTTTCCGGACTGCAGTCTCAATATCCGGCTCCAAAATAGAAGGGATATCTACATATTTCAATCGTAAGCGCATATCCTGACAGCGGATCCCGCTGACGGTGATGGAACGTATGGATGGGTCGCCTAGGCGGTCAAAGTCCACATCCCAGAGCCAGGACACATCAATTCCGTCCTGATCATTGTCGTTGATCAGAATAATCAGATCTTTCGGGCTGTCATCCTCCATGACGGCGGAAATGTTTTGGTTAAATCCTGCTGGGTTCTTTTGCAAGGTTTAAGATAATTTCCGTTCCTTTGATAGAGAAATGTTCCATTCGTCCGTTTTCTGGGTTGTACTTGCCGAGGATCTCATTGAAATTTTGAAGTGGAATGCCGGCTTCTTTGACAGCAGCATATACAGCAAGAATATTGTAGACATTGTAGAAACCACGATAATTTACATGAATATGCTCCCCATTTGCATCGAAGTCCAGAACCTTTCCAGTCTTGACATTGCTTGCGTTATAGTTTAGCTCTGGTCGGTGGAAATCACAGTTTGGACAGTGGTAGTCCCCGAGCTGGCTGTAATGGTAGAAATTGTAAAACAATTTTGCTCCACATTTTTTGCAGAAACGTCCTTCTTTGATTTCGTTGATGCTTTGTTCTTCAAATACTTGCTCCTGAATTCCGTAAGTGACATATGGATTGCCGCTTTCCTGGGCAAGATATGTGGAGAGTGCATCATCTCCGTTGACGATGATCGTCATCTCCGGAGCAATTCGCATTGCATCTTTTAACAGATTCATTGTGATATCAATCTCGCCATAGCGATCTAGCTGATCCCGAAACAGATTGTTTAGTATCATGTAATCCGGTTTGAAATGCGGGAAAATGCGCAGTGTGGAGGCTTCGTCCACTTCGATACAGCATAGTCGGCATCGATTTTTCCATTCCATTTTGCAGATAGTACAAAAGCGGCAATAGCTCCGTTTAACATATTGGAACCGGAGTGGTTACAGATTACCTTTTTCCCTGTCCCTCCAAAGTAGAGCAGAGAAGATTATTGATTGTGGTTTTTCCATTTGTACCACAAATGACAAAGATTTTCTCACGGACATCAGCGGCCATCTCTGTCAGAATATCAGGATCGATCGTAAGTGCAATCTTACCAGACCAGGTGAGCCCCTGCTTTCCTAACAATTTACATACAAAGCCTGTGAGCTTTGAAGCCCATATGGCAAATAATCTACGTATTTTCACAGTGTTCCTCCATCTTGTTTTATTTTCTTATTTACGTTGCTATTATATCTGAAATTAAAAGGAGTGTAAAGGGCAAGAGAATGCATTGACAAGAAATGTCATATGTTATAACATGTATATAACAACGGAGGTGAGGTTATGTTTATCGAGATTGATTTTAACAGTTCAGAAGCGCTGTATATTCAGCTTCGGAATCAGATCATTATGGGAATTGCGACATCTACGATCCGGGAAGGGGATACACTTCCGTCTGTCAGGCAGCTTGCGGAAAATATCGGTATCAATATGCATACAGTAAATAAGGCGTATTCGGTCTTAAAGCAGGAAGGGTTTCTTCAGCTGGACCGCAGAAAAGGTGCTGTGATCGCCATCGATGTCAATAAACTTCAGGCGGTGGAAGAGATGAGAGAGCAGCTCAGAGTACTGCTTGCAAAGGCAAGCTGTCAGAACATTTCCAGGGAGGAAGTTCATCAGCTTGTGGATGAGATTTATGAAGAATATGTGTAGGAGAGATAGAAGGAGGAATTCATGCAGATTGAATATACAAAACAGGCTGAGAATGTGTTAAAGACCGCGAGGAGTGCAGCAAAGGAGTTAAGACACCCATATATTGGGACAGAACATCTTTTGCTTGGACTGCGGAGAGTGTTTACGGGAGTGGCAGGTCAGATCCTTGCGACAAACGGAGTAAATGAGAATGAGATTTTGAAAGTGATCGGAGAACTGATTTCTCCGACAGAGGAAGTTGTATTTGAAGGAAAGGCAGAGAGAAGTCCACGCTTAGAGTATCTGCTTGAGAACAGCAGAAGAGAGGCAGAGCGATTTCAGGCATTGGAGTTGGTACGGAGCATATGTTGATGGCGATCGTGCGTGATTCAGAGTGTGTTGCGGCCAGAATCCTTACAACGTTAAATATCAGTCTGACAAAGATTTATCAAGATATTTTTGAGGCGGCAGGGATTGATCCGGCGGAATTTTCAGAGGAAGCCGGAAGTGGAAGAAGAGGACAGCCAGGGATGCTGGAGCAATACTGCACAGATCTGACAGAGAAAGCAGCAGACGGGAAGCTGGATCCGGTTGTTGGAAGAACGGAAGAGATTGAGCGGCTGATGCAGGTATTAAGCCGCAGAACGAAGAACAATCCATGTCTTGTCGGGGAACCGGGAGTTGGAAAGACTGCGATCATTGAAGGGCTTGCACAGAGAATCGTGTCGGGGATGGTTCCAGAGAGTATGAAGCATAAGCATATTCTGACGTTGGATCTTGCTGCTCTCATTGCGGGATCTAAGTATCGGGGAGAATTTGAAGACAGGATGAAGCGCCTGATTCAGGAAGTGAAAAGTTCATCGGATATTCTTCTGTTCTTAGACGAGGTACATACAATGATCGGTGCAGGAGGTGCAGAGGGGGCTATGGATGCCTCTAACATTTTGAAGCCATCGCTGGCTCGTGGAGAACTGCAGTTGATCGGCGCAACCACGATCTCTGAATATAGAAAATATATTGAGAAAGATGCAGCGTTGGAGCGGAGATTTCAGCCGATTACAGTTGAAGAGCCAGATAGTGCCCAGAGTATTCAGATTTTGGAAGGTCTGAAGGGAAAATATGAATCACACCATCATGTTACGATTGAGCCGGGAGCACTTGAGGCTGCGGTCAAACTGTCAGAGCGCTATATCAGTGACAGGAATCTGCCCGATAAGGCGATTGATGTTTTAGATGAAGCGTGTTCCAAGGCAAATATTAATGGGTTTAAAGTTCCGGACAATCTGACAAAGACAGAGGAAATTCTGCAGTCTCTCATGAAGGAGAAGGAACAGGCGGTGGCAGAAGGCCGTTTTGCAGAGGCATCGATGTTGAATCAGGAGCAGCAGGCTGTTGAAAAGAAATTAGAGAGCATTAAGAAACGGTTTAACAAGAATCAGGCATCGCATCAGATTTGCGTGACAGAGCAGCAGATTGCAGAAGTAGTGTCTGTCTGGACAAAGATTCCGGTACAAAAACTGGGAGAATCTGAAAGTGCAAGGTTAAGAAAATTAGAGCAGACTTTACAGAAGAGAGTGATCGGTCAGGAAGAAGCGGTCACTGCTGTTGCAAAAGCGGTGAAGCGGGGACGTGTAGGACTGAAATCCCCGAACAGACCGATTGGGTCATTTTTGTTTCTTGGACCGACAGGTGTGGGGAAGACAGAGCTATCCAAAGCACTTGCGGAGGCGTTGTTTGGACAGGAAGATGCAATGATTCGCGTCGATATGTCAGAATACATGGAGAAGCATAGTGTGTCAAAGATGATTGGTTCCCCTCCGGGATATGTCGGACATGAGGAAGGCGGCAGCTCAGCGAGAAAGTCAGAAGGAATCCATATGCAGTAATTTTGTTCGATGAGATTGAAAAAGCACATCCGGATGTATTTAATATTTTGCTTCAGGTGCTTGATGATGGGCATATTACAGATTCACAGGGAAGAAAGATCGATTTCCGTAATACGGTCATTATTATGACGTCGAATGCAGGGGCGAAGGCAATCGTGGAACCGAAGAAGCTGGGATTTGCCGCAAAGGAAGATCCGCAGGATGACTATAAGAAGATGAAAAGCAATGTAATGGATGAAGTGAAGCAGTTGTTCCGACCGGAATTCTTGAACCGGATCGATGAAATTATTGTGTTCCATGCGCTTAGTGCAGAGAATTTGAAGAAAATTGCAGGATTATTGTGCAAGGAATTTGCAGTTCGTGTCCAGTCACAGTTAAATATCCAGTTACACATCCGTGATTCGGTCAAAAAACATATTGTGGAAGTGGGAACAGATACTAAATATGGAGCAAGACCGCTGAGACGTGCAGTGCAGAATGAATTGGAAGATAAGATGGCAGAGGCGATTCTTGCCGGAGAAATCCACTCTGATATGGAGGTAGATGTATCCTTTTCTAAAAAACAAATTAAATTTCTACCGAAAGTGACAAAGAACTAGAAAAATATCACAAATTATTATATAATATCAGAAAACACCTTATCCATACTATGATGAGAGGGGATAAGATGCAGAAATGAAAATATGAAGTACCGTAGGAGGAGAACAAGATGGCTGCAGTAAAAGAATTATTGCGTGTAGAGGAAGACGGAACACTTAGTTTTGGGGATTTTACATTAGCACAGAAGACAAAATTGGATAACTTTGAATTCGAAGGAGATGTATATAAAGTAAAGACCTTCTCAGAGATCACAAAACTAGAGAGAAATGGAATGTTCGTCTATGAATCTGTACCGGGGACTGCTGTTGAACATTTTGCAGAAACAGAAGATGAAGTGGCATTTACAGTATCTGCGAAGGAAGATGCACAGTTTACATTAGAACTGGAACCAGACTGTGAATACATTGTGTATGTGGACGACGTCAATATCGGAAAAATGATGACAAATCTGAGCGGGAAACTGAGTGTCAGCGCAGAACTTCAGGAAGGCGTCAACGCAAAGATCAGAGTGGCAAGAGTTTAAAGAAGAGCATACTTGTAATGAGGGTGTAAGTTACATAAAGAGATTACAAATCAGGAAACAAGGAACCGATGCAAAAATGAGACAGTGTCTTGAGGCAGGGCTCCTTGTTTCATTTCATATAAAGAAAACAAAAAAGGAAAACGAATATGGCAAAATCAAAAAAGAGTATATTTTTCTGCCAAAATTGTGGGCACGAAGAAAATAAATGGCTCGGACAATGCCCGGTGTGCAGAGAATGGAATACGTTTGTAGAGGAAAAGATCACTGCTTCCGGAAATCCAAAATCTGTCCTTGCATCGGTAAAAGAAGTGGAAATTTTATCTTTGAATGATGTGGAGACAGAGAATGAAGAAAGAATCTATACAAAAATCGGAGAATTGGATCGTGTACTTGGAGGAGGGATCGTACCGGGATCGCTTATTCTGGTAGGAGGAGATCCAGGAATCGGAAAATCAACACTTTTGCTGCAGGTTTGTCGGGAACTCGGTGGGGATCAGAGGAAGATTCTTTATATTTCAGGGGAAGAGTCACTCAGGCAGATAAAACTGCGTGCAAAGCGGATGGGAGAATTTAGTGAGACGGTCTTTTTGCTGAGTGAGACGAATCTAGAGAAGATTCAAGGTGTGTTAGAGTCGCGCAGACCAGAAATCGTGATCATTGACTCTATTCAGACAATGTACAGCGAAGCTGTGGGATCTGCACCGGGAAGTGTATCTCAAGTACGGGAATCTACGAATGTTTTCATGCAACTTGCGAAGGGGCTTGGAATTTCGATTTTTATTGTAGGTCATGTAACAAAAGAAGGGACAGTTGCAGGTCCGAGAGTGCTGGAACATATGGTGGATACTGTTTTATATTTTGAGGGGGATCGACACGCGTCATACCGGATTCTGCGAGCGGTAAAGAATCGGTTCGGATCTACGAATGAGATTGGCGTCTTTGAAATGAGGCAGGATGGACTCAAAGAGGTAGAAAATCCATCAGAATATATGCTGGAAGGAAGACCGGAGAATGCTTCGGGATCTGTTGTGGCATGCTCCATGGAAGGAACGAGACCGATTTTGATTGAAATACAGGCACTTGTCTGTCCGACAAATTTTGGGATGCCAAGGCGCACAGCTGCGGGGACGGACTATAACCGCGTCAATCTTTTGATGGCAGTTCTTGAAAAAAGAATAGGATTTCCACTTTCAAACCATGATGCTTATGTAAATATTGCCGGAGGAATTAAGATGAATGAACCGGCGGTAGATCTGGGAATTGTCCTGGCAATCGTATCCAGTTATAAAAACCGACCGCTTGACGAAAAGACGATCGTATTTGGAGAAGTTGGATTAAGTGGTGAAGTGCGTGCAGTAAATATGCCGGAACAGAGAGTGCAGAAGCGAAGAAACTTGGATTCACCACTTGCATTTT
>ENA-OQAA01001004-OQAA01001004.1-human-gut-metagenome-genome-assembly--contig:-NODE-1004-length-16284-cov-1.496194_pt1 | contig 16284 bp, 12 predicted proteins | sample MGYA00242489_ERZ504515 | MGnify/ENA primary metagenome ERZ504515 (study PRJEB26092, sample SAMD00036237) | human gut metagenome | host: Homo sapiens | study: EMG produced TPA metagenomics assembly of...
GCATGATTCTTACCTACTAAAGCTGTTTTATAATGATTCTCCTTCAGAACGGTTACCAAGTCTTTCGCATAATTAATGTCACGCACATTGTGATTGGTACGTACATGAGTTGCAGTTGGAAAACGGCCGGTAAACATGGAACAACGTGCAGGAGTACTGGCGGCATAACCGTATACGCTTTATCGAACCAAGCGTTCTGATGTGCCAATTCATCGACAAATGGAGTAATATCCATGGGAAAACCTTCACGTCCACACAAATCGGCACGTTGCTGGTCCGTCATTATCACTACGATATTAGGTTTATCTGTCTGTGCAAACAAAGACAAACCTATTCCCTGGAGAACGATTCCTGAGAAAAGATGTTTTCTAAAATTCATAACTATCTGATTTTAATTAATAACCATATAAAAAAACGACACATACTCCATAACCCCTATAAAGAGATTATGAAGTATGCAGAGACTCAATCACATCAATCCCAACCCGGATTCTGCACCATATTAGGATTCATTTGCATTTCTCTCGCCGGTATCGGAAGACTCCAGTAATGATCTCCTCCCCAGGCATAATTATTAGTTCTGGTTCCCCATATCTGAGTCATACCATTCATCTTGCCTTCTTTGTCCTTATAGAACTTCAGATCTTTCCAGGTTCTCCAGCGAATCTCATCGAAATAAATCACGTCTTCACCTATTAATTCCCAATGGCGTTCGTTCATGATACGCTGGTGCATATCTGTTTTTCCTGTAACCTGAGTAAATTCGTTGGTTCCCAGTAATTGGGCTCCTGCCCTTTCGCGCACCTCATTCACTTTGCTTATGCTCCGGGAAGATCATTCAACTCATTCAATGCCTCCGCCCAATTCAACAGAACATCCGCATAACGGATAAACGGCAAATCCAATTCAGAATATATATTCGGCAACTCTAATCCTTCACCCACAAACTTACGATTTAAGTAATAGAACTTCAAACTTGTATCTGTTTTCAAATCCCCATATGTGGTATAAGAACGGAAAGGATAACGCATCACATACTCTTTAGGTAGTTCCTTCAACCCCACCAAGAAAAGAGGCATAAGGGTTATAACGGACATTGCCATTCTCGGATCACGGTTTTCATAGGCTTTTTTAATCCTCTCCTCGTTACCGGAAGCATCATATTTGGACATATCAGCCCCCGCAGCTACTGCGTTCTTTCTTTCAGTCTCCGTGATGTTATTCCGCAGGAAATACACCATACGCTTATCAATGCCCATATCATTATATCCGGGGATAATGTCATCCCAATTGAACTTACTACCGTCTCTATTTTCGTAAGACTCGGCAAACTGCGGTTATAATATAATTATTCCACCCCAATCCATTGCCTGAAGGGTCGGGCGGCAAGCATCTGTTACCGAAACCTCTGTTCTTCTTTTGCGTATAATCCGGATGATCCAGACATTGCAAAGAGAATATCATTTCATCGCAACGCTCATTTTCCACCTTAAACAGTTTCTTGTATGACTCCTCACCCGCACCTTTATAGAGCGTGTATCCACAATCCTTTACTGCCTGAAAATCATCAGCCGCCTTTTTCCATTCTTTCATCCACAGATATACCTTGCCTCTTAAAGCATAGGCTGCACCTTTTGTAATATGCCCGTTAATTGGCATCATCCGAACTGTATTTATCCGGCAAATCCGGATTATTGATACAGGAAGTCAGATCATCCACTATATATCCCCAGACTTCATCCTGAGTGGAACGTGCCAGTTTTGCCTCATCAATATCCTTAATCGGATCTTTATAGTAAGGAACTCCATTATACAAGATATTCAGCCTGTAATACCACCAGCAACGCAGAAACATACATTCTGAAATATAGCGGCTTCTTTTAGTCTCATCAAATCCCTCGACCGTAGGCAGATTGCCAATCACATCATTTGCCTTGATAATTCCCTTATAGAATCTTTGCCAGGGAGCAGAACTCCCCTTAACAGAGCTCGGAGAATTTGTCGCAAATAAGAAATTGAAAGTAGGAGCTATACCTATACCGTAATCCATAGTACTGGACCATATATCAAACCATCCGTTGGCAACATCGCTATAATCCACATACAATTGATTATACACACCCGCTATCGTCTGTTCCGCCAAGGTAGGAGTCGACCATACATTCCCTTCCGCCGGCTTTCCATTGGGTGACAAATCCATATCTACGCAACCTGCGGTTGACATTCCCACAAGGACCACTGCGGCCATCGTTTTCATCAGATTCTTCCTTTGTTTATATTTATCTTGTTCATACCATTTAATTTTAGAAAGTAACATTTACACCAAAGCATATTGTCTCATAGGAGCATAGCCCACTCCACTCATCATTTCAGGATCAATACCTTTGAACTTAGTAATCGTCAACAGATTCTCTCCCGAAACATAGACACGCACATTTTGCATGCACACCTTCTGTACCCAATCTTTGGGGAGCGTGTAGCCGACTGTCAGGTTCTTCAGTTTCAGATAATTGCCATTATGTAGAATATGCTGGCCGGAAACACTTACCTGAGCTGCTTTATCCATGGTGAGACGGGGATTTACCGAAGTAAGATTTGTCCGCGGGTCATTCGGATTCTCAGGATCGTAAAAGTAATGGTCATAAGCTACATCTTTACCCATTCCATACCCAAACCAGGTTATACTACTATTCTCACCAGACTGATACCAGTTGATTTTGAATCCGGCAGCACCAGCCCAGTTCATAGAGAAGTCAATGCCTTTCCATGACAGGTTTGTCTGGAAGCCAAAGTAATACTTCGGTGTTTTAGAATAACCCTGGAAATCCTTGTCATCGTCGTCACCATAAATGCCATCTCCATCCAAGTCTGCATAAATGATATCACCATACCAGATATTACTCTTGCCGATTCCCTGTTTCGGATAGAACTTATATCCGGCATCCGTCATGGCCTGCAACCATTTCATATCATCTTCCGTACGGATCATTCCGTCAGAAGGCCCTCCTTTCGGATTTACCGTACCATCGGCATTAAAATAGTTTCTATTGCTTTATATACGTTCAGCACATAAAATTCATTGATCATGTGCCCTTCCAAAACACGCTGCAAGTCTCCTGTTGAAACCTCACCCAAATTGGTATAATAAGTGGAACTACCATCCGCATTCTGCTGCCATCCGCGGACAAGTTCTCCTTTGTATTTGGTTACTTCATTCTTGTTGTAAGAGAAGTTTCCGGATATGCCGTACGAGACAGAACCGATCCGATCATTCCAACCTAAGGTTATTTCAAGTCCCTTATTAGTAACCTCTGCAATATTCTGTCGGGGAGAACTGAACCCAGACAAAGTAGGTGACAAAGTTGGATTATACAAGATACCGTCCGTCAACTTATTATAAACCTCCACTGTTCCACTCAAACGGTTTTTCAGCATAGAGAAGTCGATACCCAGGTTGGTAACCGTAGTTGTCTCCCATTCCAGGTTATAGTTGGAAAAACTTCCCATGCCCAGTCCGGGAACCTCCTTGTTGCCAAAAGCATAATGGGGAGCCGTAGCATAAACAGCCTGCCATTCATAGTTACCGATTGAGTTATTTCCGAGTTGTCCCCAGGAAACACGTAGTTTCAGGTTGTCGAGCCAATTCATCTTCTTCATGAATTTCTCTTCCGACAAACGCCACCCTGCCGAAAAGGACGGGAATATACCCCAGCGGTTCTCCGGAGAAAAACGGGAGGAACCGTCATAACGGACATTCGCCTCAAATAAGTAACGGGAATCATACGTATAAGTAACACGACCAAAGACAGAACGAGATGAAAACTCTGTAGTGCTTCCATCGATATAATCAGGCTCCGTCAATGCGTCAAAATCTGTAAGACTGGTATCAAGCATTCCTTTCTTACTAATGTCGGTAGTACGTGCCCATTTGCGGAATTCCTCATAGCCCACTAAGGCTGCCACATCGTGTTTACCTTTGAAAATCTGTCCCCAGTTTAAGGTGGTAGTATTTTTCCAGCTCTGATTTCCATCAATATAATATTTCACAGGGTACTCCGCAAGCAATTCGGAAGTAGGAGGAACATTCATAGTTTCTCCACGTTGGAATGAAAATCTTTCCTGATAATCGGAATAATGCCACAGATTCTCCTGCCGATAATGATCGTAGTAGAAGTTAGAAGTCAAATGGAAGTTCTTAAGGAAATCAATCTTAATATAAGGATTCACAAAGAATTTCGTTGTTTTATAAGAGCCTCCCGCACTATTCAGATAATAAACCGGATTGTTGACTACCGGATCTTCTTCGAGGGCTTCGGGAGCTCCATATTTCCCATCGTAATACGGATAGGTTCCCGGTGTACTTTTCTGCATTTGCAAACCATTCAAATCATCAACATTATTTCTTTCCTGATCTACATGATAACCCCATGCATTCAGTCCCACAGCCAAGAACTGGCAACCTGTGACTCCAGATTACTGCGCATATAATATTTCTTCATTCCTGAATTCACCACCAGACCGGGATTATCCACATACGTAGCATTCAGGCTATACCGGGTTCTCTTTTCCGCACCGGTAAGCGTAATAGAATGTTCTTGCATCAATTTCGGATTATACACCTCATCGTACCAGTCCGTATTCGGATAGGCCACATAATTCGGGTAACCCGATTCGGATATTCCATTCGGATTGCTGGCCGCTGCACGCCACGTATCAATGGTAGTTTGGCTAAACACCTGTGCCTGCCCTGCATTGTCCGAAGCCTCATTGATAAATTCCATGTAGTCGGCATAGTTTGAAACCATACGGATCAGATTAGCCGGTGTATTATAGGAGAATTTTCCTGAATAGGTCACGTTGATTTTCCCGTCCGTACCTTTCTTGGTAGTCAATAGAATAACACCATTAGCACCCCGGTTACCATAAATAGCACACGAAGCGGCATCTTTCAGGATGGAGATAGAAGCGATATCATTAGGATTGACATTATTCAGCGACATTTCCATTCCATCGACCAGCACCAATGGTGCAGAATCATTTAAAGTACCTGTACCGCGAATACGCAGAGTAGATGATTCTGAGTTGGGCTTACTGGATGTCTGCATCACATTCAATCCGGCCACCATACCCGATAAAGTAGAAGCAAGCGTAGTTACGGGACGCGACAAGGTCTTATCATCAAAATTAACCGTAGCAACAGAACCCGTCAGATTCACTTTTTTCTGAGAGCCATAGCCCACCACTACCACTTCATCCAACAATTCGTTATCGGACATCATCCTGATGTCCAAGACACTCTGATTGCCAACCACTATCGACTGGCTTTTATAGCGATATACGATATCTCCAAGACATCTCCTGTAGCCACAGACAATGAAAACTTCCCATCAACATCGGTCACCGTACCCATAGAGGCTCCTTTAACCAGAATGCTGACACCAATAAGAGCCTCTCCGGTATCTCCGTCGATTATACGTCCTGTAATGTTCCGTTCATTTTTTGTTTGATCCGCCGAAAGGATAGATACGTGCACCGTTTCATTTGCCAAAGAAGACGATCCCACCGCGTTCGCAGAAAGACTCCCCATATATATAAGCGAACACACGAGGAATTTTGTATTTACCTGCATAAGATTTAAAGTTTTAATTAAACATCATTTTTTGTTTTCCATAAAACCGGTTCTTCCTGATAGTTTCCGGATACTAACAAGCTGAATCCAGCCATTCAAAGGTAGCGCTTATGTGCAATTTCCGATAGAACGAAAAAATCATTTTATAGAATAATCGAGGCAAAAAGGTATTAGTAGCGTATCCGGCTATACCTCTGACACAGATATTGTACAAACAGGTCTTATTCTTGCATACAGAATACCCGAGATGTACTTGCTCCGTATCAAATCCGTAGTTTCTTCGTCCAGAGGTACTTCTGAGCGAAGAATGTACGGAGCAAGTACGGCTCAGATACGACTTAGATACGATTTAAATATCCCACTACTTCAGTTGAGAAGTTGTTTAGAGATCAAGAATCAAAACGCGGACGGAACTCCGCTTCCAGTTATTTCCCGCTGACGGGCATCAGCTACAAATAAACCGGTCGACAAAACTTCGCCTATGGCACCATTGTCCGTAACCACCGCTACTTCTCTTTTCCCTTCCACCGGTTTTCCGTTCCGGGGATTAATAATATGTTTTCGCTCATGCGAATCATTACCGGAAGTAGTGAGGCATTCATTCTGAAGAAGCAACTCCTGCGGTTTCCTCCCGTTTAGAACAGCGCCCTGTCCAAAACCGACCTTCCATCCATCAGCCAAGGGATGATGCCCAAAAGCCAATACAGAACTGTTTCCCATATTGATCAATGCATCCTTCACTTCATAATGTTGCAGTAATTTCCGTGTTTTTTCCAAAGCATATCCTTTCAGGAATCCGGAAAGGTTGATAGTCACTCCCGGTTGCAAAAAGAGAAGGGTACGCTCCTGAGGTGATAGTTGAACACTACGGATTAAATTGGGTGTATAATCAGCCGAATGAATAGTTACATCAAAACATCCAGCGGTACGGGTATAGCAATCTACACAGAAAGTAAGCATATCATAAAGCTCGTGGCTGACCTGTTGCGGATGTACAGAAGCAGTCCGGTTCAAATATGCCAGTTCACTATCCGCATCATAATAGTTGGCCATCTTTTCTAAACGACACAGCATTTTGTACACCGCATCGACTACCGACAGTAAAATGTCCTCCCCCTGCCTGCCACACAGCATTATATCGACACGTGTATGCATAGATGGAAACCAGGCATAAAGCAAGCCACCCTGAGAAGGTGAATATTTATAAAGATGTTTAATAACGTCCGGCATTTTCAAGTCTGTGTTTCCTAAAGAAAAATGAAAGGGCAAGCCACAATTCTGCAACTCACCCTTTTCAAAGACATACTATTAATTACAACTCTTTGATCTTTATATTCTTAAACCAAACTTCATCGCCATGGTCTTGCAGAAGAATGTTTCCAGACTCTGAATTACCGAAGTTAGGCCAATCTCTATACTTGCTATATGCAACCAGTGCATCCCACATCTGGTTCTGACGTGTGTATTCGATGAGCTTCACACCATTCAGCCAATGCTCTACGCGGTCACCTTTCACGATAATCGTAGCCGTATTGAAATCTTTCTTGTTGAAAGGTTTATCTGCCGGAGCAGGAATCAAATCGTAAAGTGAACCCAATGTACGGTTTCCTTTCACGCCCAATTTAGCATCAGGATGCTTATCGTCATCAAGAATCTGAAACTCGCAACCAATAGCCGAACCGGCTCCTTTATTCATATCGGGGTTTACGAAATATTTCACTCCACTGTTAGCGCCTTCAGTAATCTTGAAATCTACTTTCAGGATAAAGTTTTTGTATTGGCGGGTAGTTACGATATCGCCACCGTTAGCAGATTCAGCACCACCACTCTTCATCACTTTCAGGATGCCGTTTCCATTTTCCAACCCTTTTCAGGGAAAGAATTCAATTTGGCTCCTCTCCAACCTTCTGAAGTCTTACCGTCCCAAAGAAGTGTCCAACCTTCTTTTGCTTCGTTCGGAGAGATGGTATTGGGGATAACATTTATCTCCGGAGCTTTCCGGTCTGTCTGGTAGCGCTCTACGTCTGTTGTACAAATGCGGATATTCTTCCAACTGACTGTTTTTCCTTCATCGGCAGCATTACCGATAGCATGTACCTGCAAAGCAATAAAACCGGCAGGGGTCATATCGTCCCAGATATTGGCACAAGGCACTCCATTGATCCAAGTAGCGATAGAATTACCTATAGCCTCGATACGAGCCTTATTCCACTCATTGTTCTTGAAAGCACTTTTAGCTGCCGGATTTTGTGTCAGCGGATAAAGCCAGTTGCGACGGGCCTCATCATAGATGCCACCCGACCAGGCACGCTTAGAGGGATCAATCTCAAACTGATAGCCGTGCACGCGTCCTTTCTGGTAGTCTTTCTTGCTTTCACTGCGCAGCTGCACACCAGAATTCAAGCCATCATCTACTTTGAAATCAAACTCCAGGATAAAATCACCATACGTCTTCTTTGTAGCCAGAAATGTGTTAGGTGTTCCCATCTTCGAAATGCCAACAATAGCACCATCTACCACTTTGTATTCGGCTTTACCATTCAGCTTCTTCCAGCCACTCAGGTTCTTCCCATTGAAAAGCGGCTCCCAGTTTTGCGCCGAAACCACAGATGCACAAAACACAAACAAAAGCAACAAATAATTCTTTTTCATATTGATATTTCTTCTATTGATTATTTAATACTATGCAATTACAGTTTATAGAACTCATCCCATCCTTTACGAGGCGGTACGCCGGCCAACATTGCATTCGCAAACTCATTATTTGTAATCTGCTTGGTGCGAGGATCAAAGAATATTTGCGTATTGAGACGTTGAGCAATCACTCCTAATGAGAATACCTGCCCCAGCACACCGTTAATTTCAAACGGTGAGCGGGTCTTTTCCTGTCCCATACAAGCCAACAGGAATTTTCGAAATGATTCGACGGACTCTTAGGTACTTCCGGCAGTTTACCTGCCATTTCCTTAGCTTTCTCCTCTGGTATTATGGAAAGTGTGCTGCCATGGCTTCCACCCTTAAATATCAAATCCTTTGTATAAATAATCTTTCCGGGGTTCAGACTGGAGGCCGGCGTATCTCCCTGATTAGTTGCAGGAATATTAGGATCTAAACCGGATACCCCATAACCGGCAGGGATAGGAGGAAGATTGTCCAGACCATCATACCATGTAATGTCAACCGGCGGCATACCCTTACGTTGAGGGAAACGGAACAGGATAGTGGAAGAATAAGGGAAGAAATAGTCATTATGTCCGTTGGCATATTTCATAGACACTTCGTAGGGCAATCCCAATTCCAGGAATTCGTGAACCGTATCCAGGATATGTGCACCCCAATCACCCAGACAGCCCATTCCAAAATCGTACCAGCAGCGCCACTGTCCCAAATGGTAGTCTTTGTTATATTCGTGATAAGGAGTTACTCCCAACCAAGCATCCCACTCCATGTCTTTCGGCAGTTGCTGGCCGGAAGGGAACTTATAGATATTGGTATCCCATTTGTGCCAGCGACGGGGATTGTTCATGTGTGCCGTCACAGCCGTTACATCCTTGATAATACCGGCATCCATCCACGCCTTGAACTGAAAATAGTTAGCTTCCGAATGTCCTTGGTTACCGACCTGTGTAGCCAGGTTCGGACGTTTCAGTGCAGCTTGCATCAGCAATTCTCCTTCATAGAAAGTACGTGCCAGAGGTTTCTCCACATACACATGTTTACCTGATGCCAAAGCCAGCATACTGATAGGGAAATGTGAATGATCGGGAGTAGCTATGGCTACTGCATCAAAATCATTGCCCGCCTTGTCAAACATCTGACGGAAATCGCGGAAACGTTTCGCCTTAGGATACTGGTTCATCACTTTTCTGGGTGTGAGCGGCTCCCATATCCACATCGCACAGAGCCACAACTTCTACCATACCGGTACGGGCAAAATCGTTTATAATCTGCTCGCCACGGTTTCCAATGCCTATATAGGCAATCTTCACTTTATCCGTCACTTTCCTTTGCGTAGTGGAAGCACGGGCTCCCAGCACATCACCGGCCCCGAATGCCAGTCCGGCAGAAGCCATTGTCATCGTTTTCAAAAAATCTCTTCGTGTCGTCATATATCATTGGTATTAATTAAGTTACTGAATCTTGATCATCTTCAGGCCGCATTTCTTTTCTTCAGAAACAGACTTCTTATCCCATAGAACAGAATGCGCAGGATTGTCCAAAAGACATAAAGCACGCCCGAAAACGCGAGGACATAGAAAAAGGATGTCAGCATCTCCGAGAAAGGTGTCTCATAAGAAATTATGGCATACAGATTTGCCAGATTGCCTATAATGAACACGCCAGCAAAGTCAGCAGTTCTATCTTTTTCCGGCGGGCAGTAATGACTGTATTTTTCATACGGCTTCAGGTGTTTTAGCTTGATGATTCAAGTAGTTGATTTATATTCATCGGGGAAGTATAGTACCCGTTCTTCCTGTAAAGCCTGATCGCCCAACAGGCAAAGCATACTTGCATAATAGCCCTCTTCAGCTATGCGTTCTGGCTGCCTACGGGTAATAACAGCCTCAACAAAAGCTTCTAACAACAAAGAAGTACCATCCGATTTAGGTCGTTCTCCCAGAATAAATTCCCCTTTGTTTTCATTGGCAGTTTCCGGTGCCCAGCTAGTTCCGGCAAAAGGTAAGGAATCAAACACTTTATTCTCCCAGTCGTTAATCATCTGCAAAAATCCAGGTGCAGGAGGGACACTTTCAAAGAAGTATTTACCTTTCTCCGGTTCCACCGTCCCCAGATTACCCATGATTTGTTCTTCCAAACCATAGAATTTATTGGATATGACAGAATCAAATGTCATCTTCACTCCGTCATCGAACACATATATGCAACTTACATTATCATATACTTCCCTACCATCCTTCCAATAGGTGATAGCCCCATGTCCCATCACTTTCTCGGGAAGCTTTTGCAGTGCCCAACTCCCTATTTGCAACTGATGGCAAGCCAGTTCAGTCATCAGTCCTTTGGAATATTCGCGATACAGACGCCAGTTAATCAGACGTTCCAGATCAGGTGAAGGCACTTCCCGCCTCCAGTCTCCATTCCGGTTCCAAAAAGTACGGATGGCGTTTATCTCACCAAAAGTACCGGCATGAATCATTTCCATGGCCTTAATGTATCGCGGATCAAAAAGACGTTGCTGGCCGGTAAAGAATACTTTCTCCGTACTGATGTGCTTATTATAGATGCGGAAACATTCTTCCATCGTAAAGCCTATAGATTTCTCACAGAACACGTGCTTGCCGGCATCAAAAGCATCCAGCACTATTTGGCAATGGGAATTAAGAGGAGTAGCTACCAGTACGGCATCAACGGTTTTATCTTCCAGTATTTCCCGGTAATCGTCATAAACTTTAGCTTTCGGAGCCAGCTCCAGTGCTTTTTCAATAGAAGGCTGATAGATATCGCACAATGCCACAATCTCTACTTTAGGATTCTGTACCAGAAAGCTCATCAAAAAACGTCCTCTTGAACCCGGACCGATAATAGCCAGACGGCACTTTTCACCGGATGTTTCTACAACTTCCGAAAAAGCAGAAAGCCAAGGGCTTGCCGATAGCAGCACTCCGGCTCCAATCATCCCTATATCTTTCAGAAACTCTCTCCTGCTGATCAATGTATCTTTCATAATATAATCTTTAAAATAAAGCCTATTTCCCGTCTTTTACTGAAGGCGGAACAGCGATATAAAATGACAGTCCAAAAATAGCAAAATATTGAGATATAGAGTATAAATATTTATCCAAACAATGCGAAAATAGTACCAATCGCCCCTGTTGTCACTTTATAAAGTCCTTAGGCAGAACTCCAAACTGCTTCTGGAAGCATTTTGTGAAGTAAGAAGGGGTATTGAATCCAGTCATGTAACACACTTCATTGATCTTACATTCTCCTTCCTGCAACAGCTGTGCCGCCTTCTTCAGACGTTCCAGACGAATGTAATCATTCGGGGTCAAATCCAATATCCCTTTTATTTTCCGGTTCAGGCTCGAACGGCTCATATTCAGCAGGCTCGCCATATCATCAAGACAGAATTCAGGATTTTGCATATTGGCCACAACTACTTCTTTCAATGTTTTAAGAAAGGTTTCGTCTGCTTTAGTCATCGCCATACTGTTAGTTTGTACAAAAGGAGAATGAGCAAAAGAAACCCGCAACTTCTCGCGGTTACTCAACAAGTTAGACACACATACTCTCAGGTATTCCACAGAGAACGGTTTTTCTATGTAAACGTCCGCACCAAGCCTCATACCTTCTATTTTTGCCTGAAGGGTGGTTTTAGCTGTCAATAATATAATGGGAATATGACTATAATCGAGCTCCGACTTCAGATGTTCACACAGTTCCAATCCATCCATCTCGGGCATCATAATATCAGAAATAACCAGATTGACCGTATGTTCTCCCAACACTTTCAACGCTTCTATACCATTGACGGCTGTCAGCACCTGATATTCCGATGACAATTGTTTAGTCACAAACAACCGCATCTCCAAACTATCTTCTACAACCAACAGGGTATACCGGCATTGTTTACGACCGGTTTCCGGTTCTCCTTCTCCGGATGATTCTTCATTCATTACCGGTTCTTTTCGTTCTATTGTAACAGTTTGTACATGCTTCAACGGAAGTGACAACAGGAAACAATTACATTCCATGGAATCTTCCATGTATAATGCACCTTCATGCAGTTCGGCAAGCAAACGGCTAATGCCAACCCAATACCGGTACCGGATACAGAGCTCAAGACTCCCTCCTTATACTGGATGAACGGCTTAAAAATCTCTTCACGCATTTTTGCCGGAACAACAGGACCGTCATTACAAACCGAAAACAACAGTTTATCTTCTTCCACATACAGCCTAACGCGGATATAAGTTTCAGAATACTTGATGGCATTGGAAAGCAGATTACTGATAATCTTGGTCAATCCTTCCTTATCGACCGAAGCATACACCGTTTCGGGAGAGTCAATAACAAATTCCAATTCTTTCTGACGTGCCGAAAGTCTAAAACGTTTACACGTCTTTTGCAGGATATCCGACACATCACATTCCACAAAATTCAGTTGGAATCCTTGCGTCTCCGTTTTTCTGAAATCGAGCAACTGATTAACCAAATCGAGCAGCCGATTTGTATTCAGGTCCATTATCTCCAAATCATCCCTGATTTCATCGGATACCGATTTGGATGACAACACATTCTCAAGCGGACTCTTTATGAGTGTAAGCGGCGTACGTATCTCATGAGCTACATTCGTGAAGAAATCTATTTTAGCCGTGTACAGTTCCCTCTCCTTCTCACGCTCAAACTTCTCCATGGTCTGCTGATGCTTCTGTTGGGTCCTTCTCCTAAAATAGAAAATAACGGCAACCAGAGAACATAAAGCCAATAGTACATAAACGACATAGGCCCAGGTAGACAAGTAAAAAGGAGGTCGAATACGTATTTTAAGCACACGTTGCGCTTCATTCCATTTACCGTCGCTATTAGATCCCTTTATACGCAACGTATAACTTCCGTAAGGCAGATTGGAGTAATTGATCATGGAGTTCCTGCCTACCGTATACCATTCACTGTTAAAACCCTCCAGCTTATACTCTAACCGATTCATCTCGGGAGCCTGATAACTTAAGGCAGCCACCTGAAGAGAAAAGGAATTCTGATTGGCATCAAGCTCTATTTCATCTGAATAAGTAATGCTCTTCTCCATAGGAGAATCCGGACTATCCACTGATAACCGCTTGTTGAACAAGTAAAAATCAGTAATGACCACCGGAGGAAGAAAAGTGTTCTCTACAAAAGTTTCTGGGTCAAAAGCTATAAACCCATTGATACTGCCCAGGTAAATACGTCCTTTTCTGTCACAATATCCGGACTGGAAATTAAACTGATTGCTCAACAATCCGTTGGCCGTGGTATAGACATGCTTGCTCTCTGTCTCCGGATTGAAGCAGACAAGGCCGTTATTAGTTGTAAGCCAGAGATTTCCCCGCTTATCCTCCACCATCTTATAGATAGTATTACTTGGAAAACCTTTCGACATATCATAGCGGGTGAAGTTATCCGTCTCCGGATTATAACGCAGAAGCCCTCACCCAAGGTCATAAACCACAGACATTTTCTGCTGTCTTCATAGATACTGATCACCTTATTGTAAGAGAGCGAAGCAGAGTCTTTTTCATTCGACAGGTAATTTTTCCACTTCTGACTTCGGACATTATAGCAAAAGACTCCATTGGAGAAAGTAGCAAACCAGAGATTGCCGTTGAAATCCTCCAATATATCATAAGTGAACATGCTCTTCAGTTTAGCAATGCGTGTAAAGTCGTCAGAAGAGCGGTTGTATTTCAACAGACCGGCCGTTGTACCGATCCAGACATCGCCTGTAGTGGTTTTGCAAATGGTAAAAGCATCATTAGCGGACATAGAGTTCTGAGTTTTACCTCTGGAATAATGCTTCACTTGCCTGGTATGCAAATTCACCCGGTTTAATCCACCGGAAAAAGTGCCCACCCATAGATCATCTCCATCCAGACAAAGTGCATGAACATTTTTGTAAATGGCAGGATGATCAAAAGGCACTATTTTACCGTTCGCAGGGTCATAATTGAATAATCCCTTATCTTCGGTACCTATCCACAACGTACCGTCATTGCTTTCGCATATTTCTCGTACCCGACGCCCGAAGTGCCTGAGATCATCTCTTGGATAGAATTTCTCAAAATAAGTCCATTGATATGGATAATAGTTCACACCACCGAAATATGAACCTATCCACATACCATTTTCCTTGTCACGGCACAGTGAATAAATGGCGTTATCCGACAATGCATAAGAATCATCCTGATCAGGAACCGACAGATGTGTCACCTTATCATTTGCCAGATTGTATATATACAGACCAGATTCCGTACCTACCACAGCTCATCATCGGATTTGAATTGCAATACGCGTACATAAGCGTTCAACAATCTGCGAGTTTTGCCGGTGGTAAAGTTTATCTCAGTCAATCCGTTAACCGAAGCTATATAAACGCAATTGTGCGGCCCACTGACATGCCAGTTAATGATATCTCCTTTAAATATCTCATTGCCATCTGCATCCTTAAAAGGTTGTAGCGGACTTTCAAAATTATCCTTTGTGTAGTAAAGATTGTCAGCATACAAAGCCAACCAGCAGGTACTTTCGTTAAGCCAGAAACGAGCTACATTGGACATGCCCGAATCATGCAGATAATTCCGTAACCTTTTCTCATGGTTGTAGCAAAACAAGCCCTGATTCTCCACCGATATCCAAATATTATCGTATTCATCGCTTCCAATCATTGTTACGAAGTCTTTAATGACAGTACCTTTATCACTTGTCTGATTGAAAGCTGTGAAAGAATCAAGCACCGGATTATAGATAAAGACTCCCCCATCCGTCCCTATCCAGATATTCCCTTCATGGTCTTCATAAAGTGCAGTAATGAAATTCTTGCCTAAACCGGAATTTTCCTTTTTGTATACGCGGTAAGATAGACCATCATAACGGTTCAGACCGTCTTTAGTCCCAAACCACATAAAGCCTTTCCTGTCCTGCAAAATCTGATATACCGTATTTTGTGAGAGACCGTTCCGGATGTCCATTGTCTTAAAATAGTAATGAACAGCATTTGTGCATATGACGCAACGCCGTCAATATGCACAAATAAAAGAAAAGCTTTATAATCGTTCGGTTCATAACCTCCTCCTTCCCGGAAGATTACTTTTTCAACGAATTACAGATACGTGTATTTATTTCTTTAGCACGCTTTTCATCCAGTTTAATAACCTTACGGTCATAGGTCATCAGGCCATTCACTTCCACTTCCACGTCAGTAGTCTGCGTATAGACAGCTGCGGAGAATCCTCTGTCTACCATCTTATACAGCATATCGGCATACCTCACATATTCATCCGTAGCTTCTTTGGAAGAATTAAACTGAACATAACCCCAGTTACGGTTCGGCTCCCAGATATGATCCTTCAGAACAAGACCGATACCACCGTATTCACCCAAAACAGTTGCACGCTGAGCATCATACAAGTACATCTCAGGTGCCGGATAATTATGCAGGTCAAGCATATCACCACAAGTATAATGATTACCGCCACTTGCTGGATTCACCAAACGGGTCGGATCATATTGTTTCGTCCATTCAGCAATTTCAACGGTCTTAAACTGTCCCCAAGCCTCATTAAATGGCACCCAGGTACCAATGCAAGGATAAGAATACAGACAGTCCATTATTTCTTTCCATTCTTTGCGATAATAAGCTTCTGATTCGGCTGAACGCTTCATTTCCGTACCATCAAAGTACTTCCGGTTCTGCCATTGCGGGTTGCGGTCACCACTCGGCATGTCTTGCCACACAATAATTCCAAGCTGGTCGCAATATGTATACCAACGGGCAGGCTCTACTTTAATATGTTTACGGATCATATTATAACCAAAATCTTTTGTCTTCTGAATGTCGTACAGTAAAGCTTCATCCGTAGGAGCCGTATACAGACCGTCAGGCCACCCAACTTGATCAAGCGGGCCAAACTGGAACAGCGCTTCATTATTCAGTT
>ENA-OQAA01001005-OQAA01001005.1-human-gut-metagenome-genome-assembly--contig:-NODE-1005-length-16268-cov-2.985441_pt1 | contig 16268 bp, 22 predicted proteins | sample MGYA00242489_ERZ504515 | MGnify/ENA primary metagenome ERZ504515 (study PRJEB26092, sample SAMD00036237) | human gut metagenome | host: Homo sapiens | study: EMG produced TPA metagenomics assembly of...
CGGATAATCCTTCTTGCACATTTCGTAAATGCCAGCATAGTTACTTTCATATCTTCCTGCTGCTTTTGTAAACTCTTTAATTGACAATTTTTTATATTCTTCATTTTTCATGCTTTTTTCTCCAATCACTGTATCTTTTCGCCTTGCATCCGCATTTCTTCATTTTTTTCATATAAAACATAAAACTGCTTATGCAATTCCCTCATTTCATCTGGTGCCTTCATAGCATGTTGATACATAAATTTATCTCCAAAACTGCTTCCAAATGTAACTGCCAGCATAATCGCTAAAAATGGCAAGGGTAAAAAGCGAAAAATATTCATTTCCGACAATGTCTTCCCATTTATTGTAACTGTCCAGTGAATTTATCATTGTAACAATCGTATTACTTTTATTATTTTTCAATTCAGTAAGTGCTTCATACAGCTGGTTTTCCCGGACAGTAAGCAAGACAAAATCATAAATATCATCGTTTGGTAGTTCTCCAAGGATCCAATCACACCAGCACCATAAATCAATATTCTCATAAGAATCATTCCTCTCCTCTTACCCCAGTGCCACATCCAAGATCATCATCAAACTAAATCCAAGTTCAAAGAAAAGCGTACCGATATTCGAGTGCTGTCCCTGAGACATTTATTAGCATTATGTATTCCTTTCTGTATAGTCAAAAGTACTTTCACGTCGTTCTACTGTTAGATTTAACTAACTGTCATGTATAAAAGAAACCGTGCAAAAAGCAAACTGTAATTTCACACGGTTTTCCTTATGTTTAAGTATATCACTTACGATATCATATAACAATATAATTCTTTTAACAATTTACAAAAAGCCGGAGGTCACAATAATCTTCATGAATCGACGGTTTCTTTTCCTGGCATTGCCTTTTTCTGTGTTACTGCCTTTCTTTCAGCTTTTCCTTCATCCTTAACTGCTGTATTTGCTTCAACGCCAGCTCTTGGCACAGTTTCTCTGCTCTCATTTTTCTCTGCCACCTGCTGTTCTCGTCTCTCCTTCACACCTTTTTCTTCCAGACTGCAAAAACTCTGCAAATACGGCAGTACATGATTCTGCATATCATTCATATTTCCAATCGGTTCCCAGTCAATGCCTGTAAGGTCAAAATCATCGGTCAGAAGAAAATATCAGATATCCTTTTTACAATTTCACCAATCACATTTATTACGGTCTTTGTTACAAGCACGAATCAAGTCAGGTACAATACCGAAACGTCTTATCTGTTAAAATCCTTGCAAAGATTAGTCCAAGCGGAAGCGATGCAATGATCAGAAGCGCAGCTGCAAACCAGGATGCAGAAACGGATAAGGACATGATTCCAAGGTTATAAAATCCACGGTATAAATAAAGCCCCGGTACCATGACCACAATGGAAGGCACTGTCACGGAAATCCTTGGATAACCCACCTTATTTTTCAAAAGGGAGGCAAGAAGTCCGGCTGTAAGTGCCCCTATAAATGCAGCTACTGCCGGAGGTAAAGCTACGAGATCCACCAGTTCAAGACGGAGGGTATTTGCAATTGCACCAAGTACTGCCGTAGAACAGGCAATCCTGACTGGGCTGTTAAACATGATGGAAAAACCGAACACGCCGAAAAAGCTTGCAGCAAGCCGTGTGAGGATCCACATTGCAGCAGACATACGGATCTTTATGAAATCCACTGGCTGCAGGTGAAGGAGCATAGCCATGATCCAGGCAGACATGGTGGCTACCAGAACAATGATCAGTGCATAAGTGAGCCTTTCCATGCCAGAACGCATATGTAAGTGTTTTCCATTATAAGTTTCCATGAAATAAAATTTGTGAAAAATACCGAATCTTATCATCGGTCCCCCAGCAGGTCATTCCCACCGCATCTGCCATTTCCTGGGCATCAACACAGTAGGCGGACAGGCAGGAATAGTGCCTGTAAGGACCAGCGGACATGATCAGCAGGTCGGTATTTCCAGATTCCATTATTTTAGAGGCCAACTGTTCGGTGAGTTTATTGTGCGCAAGCTTCGCCATTTTATAGTCCATATCCTTGCTTTGTATCGTCTGTAGAATAAGCGCTTTTTCATAGGCAAATACCCTTTGTTTCATAGATTCTACCGTTCCGCATTCAGGTGGACATGCTGGATTCACGTTGTAACATCCACACTGATTTTCTTCACAAAACTTTCGATATTCCGGTTTGAATACGAGTTTTTTGTGTCCATGATTGCCGTATTTGAAAAACCAAGTTTTTTCGCTTCTTTTATGTAATCCATAAAGTACTTTCTCCAAGTTTTTTCTAATTACCAAAATTTTTTCCATACGCTGTTTTTATACATGCCCTAATAGAATGGTATTTTTTAATTCCCTTGCCGCAGCTCCCATAGGATGCTGGCTGTCATACACCAGGCAGATCTGGCGCTCCGGTATTTCATCTTTTAATGGAATCTGTACGATCTCTTTTTTCAAAAGGGAAGGTGCGGCCATCGGCTGGGGCAAAAAGGCAAGCCCGAGCTCGCATTTTACCAGAGGCAGGATCTGATCCGCAGTGGCAGCTTCCGTATCCGGGGAAAGATCCAGGCCATGAGATAAAAATACGCTGTTGTAAAATTTATAGGTCATAGTTTCCCGCCCAAGAGAAATCATCGGATAGTTCTTTACCTCCCGAAGAAAGTTCCTGGCTGCCAAGGGCGGTAAAAGTAGTGCCACCAACCAGGATCTCCTGAAAGGGCATGAGCATGATCTGTTTCAATGGGGAATCCACCTCTGCCGGAGTGGAAACTACTGCAAAATCAATCCAATTCATGGCCCGGGTAATATTAGGCTGGCTGTTGTTTAACGCCTGAGCCGCCTTGGTAAAGTTGTGGTATTTTGCCACATAATAAAAGATCTTATAATACTCGAAGTTAACGTCCATAATATTTTTCCTTTTCTTTTGGCGTATCATATGTTTATTCCAGCTATATCAATTATAGTTTTTACTTATTTCTACGTCAAGCGTATTATGTACTCGAAAACCATACGGTGTTGTACTTGCCATATGTTTCCCTCTTAAGGTAGAAACTACCACCCTCCCCTGTATATCGTTTAAGAGGAAAATACCCTTTAGGATGATTTCTACTCCTAAAGGGTATTTTTATAAAAAATTATTTATTTAATTTATGAAATAATATCAAACAATACTCAACCACTTAGGTATTTTCCGGATAAATCCCAATAAACGTTAGAAGCGGAAGTACACGGAAATCATGTAAAACAATTTTCATTTCCCTGGCTTTTTCCCCCTTAACAGGAATGATCTTCTGATAGCCAATTACCGTTCCTGTGTAAATACTGTTCCATATTTCCCCTTCTTTAACAAATACCTCATATTTTTCCACTCTCTGGCTATAGCAGACAGCCTCTTTTAATACCAGATACCCTAAATTGTATGAGTCGTCCAGGCAAATAGTTATTTCTACTGGCAGCTCACTGCTTTCAGGCTGATACCATGCTTCCAAAGTATCCTCTGTCAAATTAGAAGCCGGATGCGCCGGATCTTCATTTTCCGAAAAAACATGTGCTGTACTCATTAAATTATGAGCAAAAGATTTCTTTTTCCAGCTTCCAAATTCTTCCAGACGTTTAACATCATTTTTATGAAGAAGTCCGTTTGGCATAGGTGGAATGTTTAACAAAAAGGTTGCATTTCCTCCAACAGCCCCAATATAGATATGAACCAGCTCTTCCAGACTTTTCACCTGATCATCTTCTTCTGGATGATAAAACCATCCAGGTCTTATAGAAGTATTTACTTCTGCCGGATACCAGATCAAATCCGTTTCACCTTCAAGCGCTTTTCTGCTTCCAAGATCTTCCATATCACTGGTAATCCGGCGCATTCTGAATTCCTCATCATCGGTCTGCTGGCTTCTTTCCTGTACACTCTCTGCAAGTGCTGTACGCGCAGGAACAACACTCCACTCAGATTTTCTTACATCGCCAGCTTCATTTCCACACCATCGGATATCTGGCCCGCACACACAGATACATGCGTCTGGCTGATATTTTCGAACACATTCGTAATAGCGATTCCAGTCATAGACCTGTTTTTTCCCATTAGGTCCTTCCCCACATGCACCATCCAGCCAGACACTGAAAATATCCCATAGCCGGTGAGAAGCTCAGTCAGCTGTGCCAGATAGTAATCGTCATATTCTTTTCCACTTCCATAGCAAGGCTGATTGCGGTCCCATGGGGAAAGATAAATTCCAAATTTCAGTCCATGGCGGCGGCATGCTTCGGACACTTCCCGGACCACATCTCCCCTGCCATTTTCCATGGGCTTGCTGCAACGCTGTGACTGGTATATCTGGTAGGCCACAGGCAGAAGCCGTCATGGTGCTTACAGGTAAGAATTACGCCTTTCATGCCGGCATTTTGTGCTGCAGTCACCCACTGGTCTGCGTCAAACTCTGTAGGATTAAAAATTTGTGGATTTTCCGTTCCATCTCCCCATTCCCGATTGGTATACGTATTCATTCCAAAATGAAAAAACGCATAAAACTCTGTTGCCTGATAGGCAATCTGGCGGCAGGAGGGAACTATTTTTATTAATTCCTGATCAGTTGGCATATGATTTCTCCTTTTTTCATCCCTTCAACCCGCCTGCACCGATTCCCTGAAGCAGATATCTCTGTCCAATGAGATAGATAATAATTGTTGGGATCATAACGATTACAAGTCCGGCAAACAGGCACCCCAGTCTGTAGCATATTTCTGCACCTCAAACAAGTTTGCCATACCGATGGGAAGGGTTTTCTTTGCATCTTCCGTAAGAAGAACAAGTGCCAGTGGATATTCATTCCAGAAGCCCATGGCACTTAACATCGTAATGGTCGCAATCCCGGGTTTTGCAAGAGGCACCATAACTCTTAATAACAGCTGGATATTAGTAGCACCGTCAATTCTTGCAGACTCCTCATAATCCCTTGGTACCGCAGACATAAATCCCTGTAAGGTAAAAATACAGAAAGGAAACTGCATAACTGCATAAACAAGACATAATACCGGCAAGTTATTTAATCCGTTCACAGCCTGTAATTCCAGAAACAAAGGAATCATAATGTAAGTAGCCTGCAGAAAAATACAAGCCATGTAGACCGTAGAAATCAGCCTGCTGCCCACAAAACGGTATCTTGCCAGTACATAAGAGATGGGAATGACCAAAAGCAGAAGCAATACAGTGGAAAGCACTGTCACAAATATGGAATTTCCAAAATAAGCGGCAATATTTGCTTTCTGCCATGCTGCCACAAAATTATCCAGATTCAAAGCTGCGGGCAATGCATAAGGATCTGTCAGATATTCTGCATTTGTCTTAAACGCAGACATCAGGTTCCAGAAAAGCGGATACAAAAAGATAACGGTAAACAGAATCATCAGGATTCTGATACACCAGGTTCTTACAGTTTTCATCAGTCTCCCTCCTATTCTTTTTCAGATGATATTTTTTTAGAAATCATTGCAAGGACGATTGCAAGGCCAAGGGTAAACATGGCGATTGCCATGGCATATCCAAAGTTGGCATTTCTCATACCCTGGGTGTACATATACTGCAACAGGACACTGGATGCGCCGTTTGGTCCACCACCTGTCATAACATTGGACAGGGTAAAACTTAAATTGATAGTACCAGACAGGGAAAGTATATAGGTCGTTCCGATTGATCTGCGTAGCAGCGGAATGGTGATCTTAAAGAACTTCTGCACTCCTGTTGCGCCGTCAATAGAAGCAGCTTCATAAACCTCCTGGGAAATCCCATCAATGGAAGCCACATGCATGACCATGTAATAACCAATGGCCTGCCACACCAAGCTGCACCGATACACCAGAGAGCCGTTTTTCCCTCTCCAAGCCATGCGTGTTTCCAGGTGGAGAGATGGAACAGATCAAGCATATGATTCAGAATTCCTCTTGTGGGATTAAACACAAAGGACCACACAATACCAACTACAGTCATGGAAACAATACTTGGGAAAAAGAATACGGTCCGGTAAAATGACTTTTCCTTAAGCTGTCCCTGAGTAAGGATAAATGCAAATACAAGACTTAGAAATATGGTCACAGCTGGGATTACCAGCATCAGCTTAAGAGTATTAAACAGTGCCTGAAGAAAATCCTTATCCTGGAACATATACCTGTAATTATCCAAAAATACAAATTTGCTGTTAAAGCCTACGCTAAGTGCAGTGGAACTGGTAAAAGACAGATAAATGGCATTTACCATAGGGACAATCATAAAAACAATGGTTAAGATCAATGCAGGAAGCGTACACAGGGCTATAAATAATCTGGGCTTTTTTACCACGCTTGCTCACCTCTTTAAATTTAAATATTGAAAAATGTGGATGACATCACCGATTGGCAATCTATCTGTTCGGAGTTACAAAAGGCTGCCGCATACCGTGTGCAGCAGCCTTTCCAGGCTTTACCGTTTTTATCCGGCTGGCATATGAAGTTTAGTTGGCAGCTTCCATATCAGCACGAACCTGTGCGAAAGCAGCTTCTACATTCTGTGCCCACTCTTCTACTGTCATTTCATCGTTCATAACAGAAGTAATAGGGTTGAAAATCTCATCTTTCGGGTTGATCTTGCAGTCAGCCGGAACTGCTGCAAAGCTCATGATCAGGGAGGAGGCATTTGCCTCTTCGTAGATTCCGTACATATTATAGATTGCAGTAGACAGCTTATCTTTTGCTACTTCACGGGCACTCTTGGTAGCATAGAGGGCACCGGAAGCCTCTGCAAATGCAGATACGGATTCATCGCTGTACAGGAAACGGAGGAATTCTTTTGCAAGCTCCGGATTCTTTGCAGCTGCCGGAATGGAGAACTGCTCACAGCTGTCGAATACATAATGCACATCATCTGCGTTCTCAGTTGGGATCGGAGCCATTGCAAACTCAAAGCCTTCTTCTCTTGGAGCATCCTGCATCTCATTTTCCATCCAGGTTCCGTTCGTGATAAACGCAGCTTTTCCAAGCATCATCTCTGTCTGGGATTCTGTATGGTTCATACCAACAGTTCCCTCTAACAGATAGCCTTTATCTGCAATCTCTTTAATATGGGTAAGAGCCTTTAACACACCTTCGTTGTTGAAGGAGCCTTCCTCATAATTGGCAATCTTGGTAAGAGCTTCCTCACCGCACTCGTTTGCAATTGCCGGCCAGAGCATTTCTTCCATGTATCCCGGATAAATTCCCTGATAGGTGAAAAGCGCACGTCCGTCAATATCCTTTAAGGTATCGCCAAGTTTAAAAAACTCGTCCCATGTTTTTGGAACTTCCAGGTTGTTCTCATCGAAAAAGGTCTTGTTGTAGATCAGACCCTGCGGGCCACTGTTGAATGGTGCCAGATAAATTTCATCGTCTCCGTATGGTGCACACTTTGTACTGGAAAGAATTCCGTCTGTAATGTCGTCGCGAAGAATACCGGTTCCGGCATAGTTTTCTCCGTCAAAAACATCGTCCAGGTTGAGAAGTGCATGCTCTTTGATCAGGGAAAGGATTACACCATCCTCACCACCATCATTAAGGCAGATGAAATCCGGTGCGTTTCCGGCTACGATCTGAGGACGGATAATATCACCAATAGTCGGCTGATAGTCATATTTACCTTCACGCCTCATGGCTTGCTTCAAAAAGCTCTACCATCTGGTTCCAGTAAGCATCTCCGTATCCACCCTGGAAAATGGCAATGTTCAGTTCCTGTTCTTCTGTTTCCGCAAATGCTGTGAGCGGGGAAAGTACAGTAGCTGCGCTCATGGCAAGAATCATTGCGGATGCTGCAAATCTTTTTTTTCATATGGTGTTTCCTCCTTCTGGTTGGCTTTTATTACGTTTGCCTGATGATGCTATTATATTGCAAAAATCTTTTGTCGTAAATTGACAAAACAGTTCTCGTTATGGAACATTTTCTTGTAAATAATATCTGATATGGATTTTTTTGCGGCATATATGTATTATTTTTTCATCTTTTGCTTTTACATAGATTATTCTGTTTTTTTCCTGTATAATGAATGAAAATAATAATATTTTGACAGTTACCCATCGTGAACAGTAACAGGAGGAGCCTCCATGGAAAAAAAACATCATTTTCAGGGATTTCGTAAATTCAGCATCAAAACAAGACTTGTAATTGCCCTTCTGATGATTTCTATTATACCATTAGTAGGAATCAGCGGCTATTCTTTTCATATATTTTCCGCGGCACTTCAGGAGAAGCTTTCTGCATCTATTTCCCAGACCCTGTCTATGATCAATCTGAATATGGTAAGTGAGATTGAGAAATACCAGTATCTGTGTGGTTCCATCTGCATTAGTGAAGAGATTAAAAAAGGTCTTCTGAAAAAGGACATGACAGATATGGAAAAGAATCAGGCGATACTGGAGATTCAAAGCATGATCCGCAATAAAATCATCTATCCTGCCCAGGCAAAAAACATTACTGTCTATGATACCGATGGAAATATTTTTTATGATCTGGGCTATGACGGGTTCTATCAGGAGGATGTGGACCGGATCCTGTCGCAGCTTGAGAAGCAGGACCAGGATGTGTGGGCTTATGCACATACTTACCGTGACAGAAATATTCTGGTTCTTGGAAGAAGGATTTACGAGCAGTATTCCAAAAGCCGGGTAATCGGCTACACTCTGATTTCTATTGAAGAAAAAATCTTTTCCAAGACAGTACTGGAGCCTGTGGGACTGTCAGATTCTTCCAATATTATGTATATGAATCTGGATGGAACGGTGCTCTCTTCCTGGAACCGAAGTATAGCCTGGGGGAGAAAACGGATGATGAGCTTCTGAAAAAAATCCAGGAAAGGCTTCCAAAGAAAACCGATTCCTTTAGTATCCATGAGAATGGGGAGGAACAGCTGGTGACCTATATTTTTAATAAAAATCTGAATCAGCTGTTTGTATATACCATGCCTTACCACTATATCAATTCAGAGGTTTATGCCATGCTGAAACAGATTCTTGTAGTGGTAATGTTTCTGGTTTTACTGTGCATCGTAATTGTAGCCATGGTATATCAGGGAATTATGTCTCCTATTAAAAGAATGCTGGAATTCTGCCGTGAGATTTCCGGAGGAAAATTATCTGTGCGTATTCAGGACAAGCATAAGGATGAACTCTCCCGGCTTTCCGGAAGCATGGATCATATGGCAGATACCATTGAACATCTGATGGATCAGCAGAAGACTCAGGAAAAGAAAAAAAGAGAGCTGGAGCTGCAGATGCTTCAGTATCAGCTGAATCCTCATTTCCTTTTCAATACTCTGAACAGTCTTCGGTTTGTGGCTGCCATGCATAAGGATCAGATTGTAAGCGACGGAATCCAGGCGCTAAGCAGTCTTTTACAGAATACCCTTACCAATAAGAATGAATATATTACGATTCAGGAGGAACTGGAAAATCTGGAAAATTATTTTTCCATTCTTAGGATCCGGTATGCAGGAAGCTTTGAATATTCTTTCCATGTGGAGGAGGATGAGCTGCTCTCCTGCCTGGTTCCAAAGCTGATTCTGCAGCCTCTGGCAGAAAACTCGGTGATGCACGGTTCGTCAGATAATGGCACGGTGATGGAGATTCAGATTACCTGCTGGCGGGAAAATGAGGATGTAATGATCGAACTGTCTGATGACGGCAAAGGCTTTGAGGTAACAGATGACGCCCTGGCACCTCACCCGGAACGGAAAAGAATTGGCGTCGCCAATGTAAATGACCGGATCCAGCTGAATTTCGGACGAAAATACGGGCTGAAAATTAACAGCCAGCCGGGAAAAGGAACTACTTGTACCCTGACCCTGCCGGAGCTTTATGCGGACACGCTTTCATAAAATACACAACTGGAGCCTGTTTGAAAAATCATTCCCGCAATCTCCCACAAATTGTGACGCACATCTTGCAGAAAGCCTTTTTCAAACACGCTCTAGTACAGAAAGGACGATACATGTACAGTATACTGATTGTGGATGATGAGCCTATTGTAAAAATTGCGCTTCGTTCCATCCTGCCCTGGGAGGAGCATGGCTTTTCTATTTGCGGAACGGCATCAAATGGACTTGAGGCACTGCCTTTGATCGAACAGCATCATCCGGATGTGATCATCACAGACCTGAAAATGCCTGGGATGGACGGGCTTGAGCTGATTCGGACTTTAAAGGAAAAGAATTGTCCGGGAGAAATTCTGGTACTTAGCAATTACGAGGATTTTGATTCTGTGCGAAGTGCACTGTTGCTTGGTGCGGCAGATTATCTGCTAAAAATTAAGATCCAGCCAGATACCCTTCTTGCCTGTCTGAATAAAACGGTAGAAAAATTAAAGGACGAAGTGCCCAGAAATTGGGAAACCGAAAAAAAGGATCCGGAAGAGGATATAGCAAAGCTGCTGCTGGAATTTTTTCAGAAGGATGTAAAGCTTTCAGATTATATGGGACAGCATGCTAAAACCCGACTTGCATTTATGGAAGCTTCCTGTGCCGTCTGCTATGTAACCTTTGAGAAGTATTTATCTAATGACGCATTCTCCATCTCCGGGAGTCTTCTGCGGGATATGATCCTGGATGCGGTTCAGGGAGTGCTTCAGCCCTATATTCTGGTGCTGAACGATTATAGCGCACTGGTTGTTTTCCCAGACAGAACTGTCCGACAGTGAAATTAAGGTGGAACAGCTGGTAAAAAAGCTATACAATCGTTTTACCATGTATCAGTCCTTTGCACCAGATATGCCCTATCAGGAAATGTTGGAAAATTACGAGGAAGCGCGAAATGTGTTCCGGGAATTTTCCTCTAATGAGGGACACTATAAAACTGATGTAGCGAAAACCCTGGAGTATATGGAGGAAAATTACATGTACAGGCTGACCCTGTCTTCTATTTCTGCAAACGTAAATTTAAGCTCCAGTTATCTGTGCAGGATTTTTAAATCTGAGGTTGGCACAAGCATTACCAATTATCTGAATAATCTGCGGATACGCAAGGCCGCAACCCTGATCAAGGAAAATACCATGTCCATGAAAGAGATTTCTTCCATGGTAGGAATTGATGATCAGCTTTATTTCAGCAGGCTGTTTAAGAAATGCATGGGAATTTCGCCATCGGAATATGGAAAGAAGTATCATCAGTAGACAGATCATAACACCAATATACCATAATGAAAGGAATAAATATATGGAATTGTATTATAAAAATCCGGCAAAATGCTGGCTGGAGGGATTTGCACTGGGAAATGGACGAATGGGAGCGGTTATTCACGGAGCTTTGGATCATGAAGTGTTACAGTTAAATGAGGACACCTTATGGTCAGGCTCCCCTTACAGCGGACAGACCGGACTTTCCCCTGAAGTAGTGAATCAGGCCAGGGAGCTTGCAAGGGCAGGGAAATATGAAGAAGCAAAACTGGTTATGGAAAAGAAGCTGGAAGAAGCTGAGGATGTACAGGTTTATCTGCCCTTTGGGGATCTGCTTCTGGATTTTGTGGAGGATAATTATGATGCTGATGGAGGTACAGTTGCAGGTGCTTCGCCAGATTCAGATACAGCAGTGACAGATTATAGAGACATTTGGATTTAGATCAGGGCTGTGGCGTCTGAGTGCTATGTGAGAAATGGAGCTAAGTTTACACGTAACTGCTTTATCAGCGCACCGGCTCAAGGACTTGTGTATCAGATTAATAGCAGCCGGCCATTTTCTATTTTGGTCCACTGTGACGGAGCCTTTATCCGTGAGAAAGATTATAAGGAAAATCATTTCACGCTTACCGGAATCTGTCCGGGAAGAAGCGGACTGAAGGTTATTAAGGAAAATAAACCGGAAGAGTTCCTTTTCCCGGACGAACCAGAGCTTCAGGGTGTACACTTTATAGGAGAAGGGTGCGTAACTGCAGAAGGTGGAAGAGCTACTGGATCTGCTGATGGAATTCTATTGGAGCATGTAACTGGGGTGGAAATCCGTATGGCAATCCGTACCAGCTTCCGGGGATTTGACAAAGCATATACTGAGCAATATTCCGATGCCCAAATTCATCATATGCTGGCTGCCGATTTAGAAAAACTTTCAAAACCATTTGAAGAGCTGCTGAACGAGCACGTAGAGGAATACAGGTCTTTTTATGGGAGAACTTCATTGAGACTATGGGATGATGTACCGAAGATTTCTGCTGAAACTTCTCAGTATGATCTGCGGGAGCGTCTTGCAGCATTTCATGAGGGCGCATCTGACCCGGAGCTTTATGCAATCCTGTTTGCTTTCGGAAAATATTTGCTCATCTCATCTTCCAGACCAGGAACCCAGGCTGCCAATCTGCAGGGAATCTGGAGCAATGATATTATTCCACCATGGTTCAGTGATTTCACCGTAAATATCAATACCGAAATGAATTACTGGATGACAGGACCCCTGAATCTTGCCAAAATGCAGGAACCACTGGTAAATCTTTGCAAAGCGCTGGTTAAAAATGGACAGAAAACCGCCAGAGAACTGCTTAACTGTGAAGGAACTGCCTGTTTTCACAACACGGATATCTGGGGTAAAACTTCTCCTGCAACAGGAAAGGCGGTGTGGGCGTTCTGGCCTTTTGGGGAGGCATGGCTCTGCCGAAATCTATTCGACCAGTACTTATTTACAGAAGATAAAGAGTATTTGAAGGAAATCATGCCTATACTTGAGGAAAATGTGCGATTCTGTCTGGCTCAGCTTCAGGAAACAGATCAGGGACTTGCCATCTGTCCCGCTACCTCACCGGAAAATCTATTTTATGAGGATTGTTCCGTGGCAGAATACAGTGAAAATACCCTGGCCATTGCAAGGAATCTGTTTCGGGATTATGTGAAAGGCTGCGAAGCGCTTGACTTGCAGAATCAGATAATGTGTGATGTACTGGAAGCGCTGGAGCGCATGGTACCTACTGCTATTGGAAGCAAGGGACAGATTCTGGAATGGAACCAGGAATTTCCAGAACAGGATGTGCATCATCGCCATGTTTCTCATCTTTATGAGCTTCATCCTGGCTGCTGCATTACTCCACAAACACCGGAATTATATAAAGCAGTGAGAAAGAGTCTTGAACTTCGGGGGGATGAGGGAACCGGATGGAGTCTGGCCTGGAAGGTTTTGATGTGGGCCCGTATGGAAGATGGCGCTCATGTGGAGAAAATTATGAAAAACCTGTTTTATGTAGTAGATCCAATGGAAGAAATGGGAATACGAAGAGGTGGCATCTATCCCAATTTATTTTGTGCCCACCCACCGTTCCAGATTGATGGAAATTTAGGTTACAGTGCTGCGGTTGCCGAGATCCTGGTTCAAAGCCAGGGAGAAGAGCTTGTCCTTCTCCCTGCGCTCCCACCCTCCTGGAGAAATGGGGAAGCCACGGGGTTCATTGCCCGCGGAAACATCCGCGTGGATCTTAAATGGGAGGGGAAGAATGTCACCTACACCTTAACTCCTGCTCATGACACCACTTTACGTCTCCGCGTCGGAAAAGGGGACGTGAGGGGCTATTCACTGCGTGGGGGCGTGGCATACGAAGGAAATGGGATGCTAAGCTGAGGAAGAACTTTGTGAGAGCAGACGGTTTTCCGCCCGTCTTATTCGCCTGTTTATTCGTTACTCTGGAAGGCGCCCTTCGTACATAATACTCAGTTCACCATACACCTGTGCCCAGTTCCGGATCGTACTGGTCCATCTCTTGGTAACTTCAAATGTGGCAAGATACAGTGCCTTTAATAGAGCTGTATCGCTTGGAAATACGCTTCTCTGGCGATTCAGTTTCCGGTAGGTAGAATTCAGGGATTCAATGGTATTTGTAGTATAAATCACCGTCCTGACCGTCGTCGAAAATTTAAAAATTGGAGAAATTCTATGCGTTGTTTTCTCATATTTGCAGATAACGCCAATACATCTAAACTAATTAAATATATTATAAGCAAGTGCATGTACCTGACATAAACCATGGATTGGCATGTAGCTCTATACGAAAGCTTAATACCTATTTTTTATAGTTTTTTCAAACTAACTCATATATTTTTCCATATCAAGCTTCTTTTCTGATTTTGCAACAATTAGGGATGCTGTCACATCGCCCAGGCTGTTGCTCATTGCACGCATCATTCCAAGCAGGGAGTCCAGTCCCATGACCAGTCCGATTCCTGCAAGCGGAACATTCAACTGTGTCAGAAGTACAGACAGGCATACAAGCCCCGCTCCTGGAACTCCTGGCGCACCTACAGAAAGAACAAACACGGAGAAAAACATAGACAGCATCATTCCACCGTTGATATCAACACCGAAAACTCTTGCCAGTGCCATGCCAAATATCACCAGATATATACAGGTTCCGTCCATATTTACCGTTGCCCCCAGGGGAATAGACAGGGAATAGATTTTCTTTGATATACCAAGTTTATTCTCGCAGGCATCCATGTTCACAATGATCGCCGCATTACTGGAAGCCATGCCGAACACCTGAAGCATTGTGGGACTGTATTTTTTCAAAAAAGGAATCGGATTCAAACGGCCGATTACTCCAAGTAATATACAATATACAGTGATCATCGCCACGATTCCTACTGCAAAAGTTCCCAGCATGGCCAGCATGGACAACAGCACATCCGGTCCCGTCTTTAATACAACCGATACAATGGAGCAAAAAGGTTGCAACAGGTATGAAACGTACCAGCATCACTGTAATCTTCAGGAACAGGTCATTGCATGCTTCGAATATATCCTTTAATAATCTGGAATGCTCCCCGATCTTCTCTAATGCAATTCCAATCAGAACTGCCAAAAAGATGAGCTGCATCATGTTGGAATCTAAAAACGGTTTTACAAAGTTTGCCGGAATGATTCCTACAATTGTATCCTTGATTGAAATACTTACATCCGAAACCGACACCGCAGCTGCATCTCCAGCCAGTTTTGCCGCAAGCTCTGGATTACCTGGCTTCAATAATTCAAACACACCTGTTGCCGTAAGAATTGCCAGAACCGTGGTAAGCAGGTAAAAGCCCATGATTTTTCCACCAATACGTCCGGCTTCTTTCAGATCTCCAAATTGGGAAATGCAGCATGCTATGGAGAAAAATACTACCGGGCCTACAATCATCTTCAAAGCATTCAGGAACATTGTGCTGATAGATGTAAAAATAGTATTGTTCAGTGCTTCGTTCACGCCTGAAGGTACAAACACTTTCATCAATACACCTATTACGATTGCAGCTATTAAAGCCAGCATTGTATGTAATACCATGGCATGGGGATTTTTCTGTACTGTAATTTCTACCAGGTTCATGTTGTTCTTGTTTTTATAGCGCAGTCTTTCTTCATTCGCCTTGAGAAGGACATCCCGGATTATTTTTTCTTCTTTTTCCTGTGCGCTCTGAAGATCATCATTTTCCTGGTCCAGTACTTCTTCTATGGTATGACCATAAATAAACTGGAATTTCTCACCACGGAGTGACAGATTCACATATACCCTGCCAAACCTTTTATTCAAAATAATGCAGATATTTTCATCAGGGTCTTTGGCATGCTCCCTTAATTTCACCAATACTTCCTCTACTAAAAGCATTGTCTTTATGGTCTGCTTTTTCTCTATGCCAAACTCTTCCAGACCTTCTTTGATAAACTCTATTCCCGCTTTTGTATGCTTCTGCTCTACCAGCAATCTTTTGCTCATAGTTCTATTAATCCCTCCTAACCCTAAAATCTTTTATTTACAGTTTTTGATTCCACTTGACGTCATATAAGTTCCTACCAATACCGATATAACTGCAATAATACCGGAAATCAAATCGGTGCGTGAAGTTCTCCCATTTCTGATAAAATCGTCCGGACCTGTTCAGCATCATGAACAGAGATCATTAAATCAATATCATGAAATTCTGAAATAATCCCTTTAAAGTACAGCAGCATAGATGCGCCTAAAGCCCACTCTATATTTGCTTCATTAAATCGATGTGCAATTTTCTGTAGTAATTCAATTTTCTTCTGTATTTCAGGCATAATATCTCCCACTTGTATATTTATCTGGATAAAACATGTTTGTTACTGATTCCTACGGACCACTCTGCAAGGACTGCCTACAGCAATCACATTGTCGGGAATATTTTTTGTTACAACACTTCCTGCTCCAATCACAACATTATTCCCATGGTAACGCCCGGTAAAATAATAGCTCCGCCACCAATCCATACATTATTTCCAATGATAACTGGTGCTGTTTGTG
>ENA-OQAA01001006-OQAA01001006.1-human-gut-metagenome-genome-assembly--contig:-NODE-1006-length-16262-cov-5.404772_pt1 | contig 16262 bp, 27 predicted proteins | sample MGYA00242489_ERZ504515 | MGnify/ENA primary metagenome ERZ504515 (study PRJEB26092, sample SAMD00036237) | human gut metagenome | host: Homo sapiens | study: EMG produced TPA metagenomics assembly of...
AAGCGCCCAGCAGGCCCTGGGTCTTGGTGTGAGATACAGGCGGTGGGTCACGGTGGTATCACCCTTGGCCCCGCCGAAGATCTTCAGGGTCAGCTTTGCCATGGAACAGGGCGGGAGCTTTGCGCTGCCTCAAAGCGGGCACGCTCCATGCCGGTGACCTCAAAGGCATACTCGCCCTCGGGCAGGAGCACGAACTCCTGCTGCTCGTTGGTAAATTCGTCGTCCCAGCTCAGGCGCGGTCGGTGGTGTTCATTTCGTTCATAAGTAATTACTCCTTTATTATAAAACTCCTTCAGTCACGCTTACACGTGCCAGCTCCCTCCGTGAGGGAGCCTGTTAAAACGGGATATCACGGTTATCCAGCACCATCTGGAACACCTGCGGCCATGCGGCGATCAGACAGCCTCCACAAAGTCAGCGGGGTAGTCCTTGATGGGCATATCCTCCGGGAAATAGCCCCGTTTGCCCACAACGCCCTGCAGTTCTTCACAGCTGACCTTGTTGGCGCTCATCAGAGCGGCCAGCTTTGCCGGCACGCCCAGACTGAGCAGAACATTTTTCTCGGAGCTTTCCTGTAGCGGTGCGGGCTGCGGCTGAGCCACCGGCTTTGCTTCCTGCTGCGGGCTGGGCAGGATGTCGGCTTCCGGCTGGGAAAGCGGCTGCGGTTCCGGCTGCGGTGCGGGCGCAGGTGTGGTGCCGGGGATGCAGGCGGCAATGCTGGCATAGTCAAAGGGTACTTCCTCCGGCAGGTCAAAGCGGTTTTTGGCATCCCAGCAGGGGTGATGCGCGGTGTACAGTACACGCCTGCCGCCGCTGGCCTTGCTCTTGGCGTTCTTGCCGTCGCCCACCTTTTCCACAACGGTCTTGTAGTTGGCGAACAGCAGCATATCGCACCACTCGCGCAGCAGCGGGGCCACCTGTTTGGAAGTTTTCATGCTCCAGCGGTCGTAGTTGCCCACGGCATCCGGCTGCTCAAATTTGGTAATAGCGGCATGGGCCAGCACCACCACGTTGTGCCCGGCTGCAGCACCTCTTCCAAAGCGTCCAGCAGCTTGCCGAACTCTTCCTTAACATAGGTGTAGCCCTTGCCGTAGCCGAAATCTTCGATGCCGTTCACCTTGGCTTTGGCACACACGGCCTGAATGCACAGGCGTTCAGCCCAGTCGGCGGTGTCGATGACCAGCGTGCCGCAGGGGATGCTGCCCTTGCGCACCTCGGCCACCTCGTCCAGCAGCATGGCCCAGCTGGTTGGCTGGGGCAGGCGGGCCACATTCAGCCTTTTGGTGCCGCCCTCGGTGTCGATGAAAACAGGATTCGGGAAATGGGATGCAAAGGTGCTTTTGCCGATGCCTCCGGGCCGTACAGCACGGTCTTGACCGGGGAATCCTGCACCCCGGCAGTGACTGCATACTTACTCATTTAGAACGCTCCTTTCGTCCAGCTTTTCTGCTGGGGCTTTTCGGTGACGGGCGGCAGGGAAGTTTCGGCATCCTTCACCATGCCGTCCTCAATGATGATCTGGCATTCACTGCCAGTGGAGACCCGAGTGGCAATGGCCTGCAGGTGTTCTGCTTCCAGCCATGCGGAAAACTCCTGCAGGGTGGTCATGTCCATCTGTTCCAGCTTGTCCAGCAGCACAAAACCGCAGTCCGGGTTCAGGCGGCGGACGATGGCAGCGGCCACCCGCAGCTGGTCGCTGCCGGACATGTCCCGCCAGTGCTTACCGTTATAAGTAAGGGCACCGTCCTCTACGCCAAGGCCCGGCAGGGGCAGGTCGGCACCGTTCAGCAGGGCCATACGGTCGGCACGCTTCTGCGTGATGGCTTCGGTCAGGCGCTTATATTCACTGTCATACTGGGCGGCTTCGTCCTCGGCGCGGGATTTTTCGAGGTTGGCGCGGACTTTGCGGTTGATCTCCTCGATATCCCGGATGGATGCTTCCAGTTCGGCAGTGGATTCGTCCTGCAGCTGTTCCGCCGTTTTACTGGCATCCATGGCCTGCGTGAACAGCAGCGTGTGCTTCTTGCTCACTTCTTCCCTCTGTGCAGTCAATTCGGCGATGCGCTCATCCAGACGGTGCATTTCTTCCAGTGCTTCATCCCGCTGGCGGGCCAGCTCATGGAACTGCTGGCGCTTGCGCTGGTTCTCGCCGTTGCGGGCCAGAATTTCCTGCTGCTGGCGGATGAGGTCGGACGCGCTGACCGGCTCCTCCGGGGCAGCCGGGTAGGAGATCAGCTCTTCGGCAAAGTGCTTTTTCTGCGCGGCCAGCTGGCCGGTGAAGGTGCGCTTGTCGTACAGGGCCTTGATCTCCATGTCACGGGTGTGCAGCTCGGTGCCGATGCCGATGATCCGCAGCAGGATATCCGCCTTTTCCTTGTCGGTGGCTTCCATGAAGCGGGGCAAGTCCAGCGCCAGCGGCTCCACAAAGGCGTTCAGCAACTGCTGCCCGCTGCGCCGCCCGGTGGGGTCAGTGACGGTCAGACTGGCATTTTTGCCCTTGCGTTCCACCACCACACCGTTGGAAAGCTTGACCTTCAGATGAGCCGGAGCCACGGCGCCGTCCCGCTGGGCAGCGTCCGGGCGGAAACGGTCGCCGCCCAGTGCCCATGCAAGAGCATCCAGCACACTGGTCTTGCCCTGATTGTTGTTGCCGCCCACGATGGTGAGGCCAGTGGGCGACGGCGTGAGTGCAACGGCCTTGATGCGTTTGACGTTTTCGGCTTCCAGAGCGTGATCTTTACAGACATGCGGATACCTCCCCTTGAGCGGATGCGAGTGTGTGAACGAACTGGTTGATCGCGGTCTCCCGCTGGTCGTTCGGCAGTTTGCGGAACTGCATTTTGGCGGACTGAACGATGCTTGTGATGGAGCGCCCGGCCAGAATGATGCTGTCGTAGGCATCGCGGGCATCCTGTTCCTGCTGTGCCTTATAGTCCGCAGTCATTCCGGCCGCAATCTCGTAAGCTTTTTCGCCTGCCCGCCGGTCTACCTCTTCCTCATCCACCACGGCGGCGATGGGCTGCTTTTTCAGGGCCGCATTTTCTTCCTGAAGCTTGTCGGCCCGGAGCTTGGCCGCTTCGGCCACCTGCCGGGAGCCGGAAAGCTGGCCCTCGGCGTTTTTGGCCCGGGCTTCGGCCTTGCTCTGCATCTTCCATGCTTCTTCTTCCCGGGCTTCAGCAGAGTTGGCGCGCTCTTTCAGCTGGGCGTTCTGCTTGGCCAGACCGTTGATGTCGGCGTTGGCGGCTTCCAGATGGGCTTCGGCCTTGTCGGCACGGTCTTTTTCGGCTTTGAGTTGGGCCAGCAGCTCCTGCACCCGCTGGCTGTCTCCGGCGGCTGCGGTGAGCTGCTCAGCACAGCCGGAGCGGGCGATCAGGTTCAGGTCCTTGTGAGAAAGTTCAGGGATTGAAGTTAATTGTTCAACAGTTGAACCTTTAAAACCTTCACCTGTTTGCAGCATATTCCAGACGCTGGATTTGCTCATGCCCTTGCTCTCATACCACTTTGTCCATGTACCGCCGCCATAGCGGCCAGCCTTGGCCGTTAGTGCGTGCATTTTGGCAACGTAGATGCAGGAAATGAGGTATTCATCCTGTGCGGTGCCGTAGTGCAGATCGAACTGCTGATCGGTCTCCACGGCCTGTTCGGACAAATCCCCCAGAGCCGAGAAGTCGAAACTGGAGTCGGCGGGGATATTGCCGAGCGGTTCGGCAACATCCTCAGAGTGAGCGGGAGTCAAATGCTTTTCGCCCTCGGTCTGGTAGCTGTTGCACTCCTGCACGGGGTGGCCACAGCTGCGGCAGTTTCCGAAGCATTCTTCTTTGCACCCGCACAGGTGCAGGTAGAGCAGATACAGGAAGCGGGAACATCCGAGGAAGATTCTTCCTCCACTGGTTCAATGGGCGCGTTCTTGCAGGGCTTGGCATTTTCCAACGCGTCCAGCATTGCGCAGTCGATTTCGTACTCATCCAACGGGGCGAACTCCGCGCTGTTGGTCAGGAATGCCTGCGGGGTCAGCTTCTTGTCTGCTGCCTTGGCCCGCTCGAATTTCTGCGTCATGAGGTGGCTTTCCTTCCAGAAACTGCCGTCCCAGCGCCAGAAACGGCCGCGGTAACAGGCATAAACCGTCTCGTTGGAAAGTTTGAAACTGATGGTGTAGTCCGTCATACCCGCACCTCCGTGTCCTTGAGGCGGTCCAGCATCTCGCCTGCACATCCTTGCTCATGGGCTGGATGTTGTTGCCCTTCCAGCCGTAGCAGAGGATAGGGCCGTAGATATGCTGGCCGCGATAGATACGGTTCAGGTCTCTGCCATGATGCCGTACACCAGCACTGCCGGTGTGCGTGGCAGGACTTTCTGCTCACAGGGGCACCGTAGCAGTGCTTCGATGCCCTGCAGCGTATCCGGCAGGGTGGTGACCACGGGACCCTTGCCCGGTTCGATCAGAATGCCTTTCATGTGTTATCCTCCTTCGTGTACCCATGCCTGAGGCAGAGCTTTTCCAGCTCGTTGTAGTAGATGCCCTGCGAGATTTCGACGCTGGAGAGGTACTCCCGCTGGAATGCATCGGACAGGGCGGAAAGAACTTCCAGTGCCGCCAAAGCCCTGCCAAGGGCGGACGCGATGCTGTCCAGAACGCCGGTGTTGCAGTCCCGGCGGAAGACCCTGTCGGAACAGTAATAGCGGTCGGGCCGGAGCTTGCCGTCGGCAAAGCCCTGCTCCAGTGTGGAAGTACCGGTGGAGATGTCGGCTGCTGCTTTGTTCAGGGCAGCAAGCTGCTCGTAGATCAGCGCGGACTGCCATTCGGGCGCGTTTTTGATGTGCTCCAGCAGTGCGTTTTTATTTTTTGCGTTCATTTTCTTGTAAAAACCTCCGATTTTATGGTATGATCGGGGTGATGGGGCTTTCAAATTCCATCACCCTTTGGGCTCGTCGGTGTTGGCGCACCGGCGGGCTTTTTTCGTATAGTGCGTACCGGCGGCAGGCTGTCCACCTCGCTGCGGTCGATACGTTCCCGCGCAAATGTGTACTTGTAAGTTCGATGGCTGCCGCTGAGCCCATGGCTGACGGCAGACGCAAAGCTGTTCGCGCTCTTGTAGCCCAGCCGCCGGGCACACATCTCGGACGTGCCGGATGCCAGCAAATCGCCGGTCTTTGCGTCCCAGACGGTGTACCACATGACGCTGGCAGGTTTTTCATTATGCGCCCTGTAATCCCTGCAATATTGGTTGTGGCGCTCTCTGCGGCAGGAAGCGCAAAAGCGCAGGTTGCCAGCAACATTTTCCATCACCTTGCCGCAGTCCAAACAAACGCGGGTAAAGTGCTTTCCTTTATTCATGGGTGGTGTCAGCCCGCCTTCCTGCCGCTCTTCACGGTATTGGCCTGCGGCTTGTGAATCTTGCGGCGGCGCTTCTCACGCGCTTCGGCTGCAAAGCCAAGCCGCATGAAGAAGATTGCCAGCAGGATCAGCACCATGCCGTGATGAACGCGCCGTCCGAGACGGTGCCCAGCGTCTGGACAGTGCCTCAACGCCCATGCCGTACAGCAGGCCCACGGCCCCACTGGCCACGGCCAGCCAGTACCAAACGCCAGATTTGATTCTCATGCGGATTCTCCTTTCTCAACAGTAGGGAAGAACAGCTCCCCGATTTCATCCTGCGGGATATCAAGCGTCTTGCAAATTTCTGCGATCTCAGTGCTTGTCCAAGGCTGCTTCCCGTTCATCCGCTTGCTCATTGTGTCAGTTCCGATGCCGATTGCATTTGCAATCTCCTGATCGCGGTAGCCGCAGCTGTGGAACCGGCCCCGCAGCTTCCAGTATGGGATCTGCTTGAAAGTGCCGCGAATGGTTGATGTGTTCAACATTTTATTCCTCCTTCTTTTCGGCGGGCAGCCATCCAGCAGGCTGTCCATCAGGGCAGCGTAGAACGGATAGCCTTTGGCAACGATGGTCAGGCTGTCAATGGCGTTGGTAAGGAAGCTCTGGGAGCCGCGCACCACGTTCTCCATGGTGCGCACCGTGTCGCAATTCTGGCCGTAAATAGCTTGAACTCGCCGCACAGGGCCTTGACCTGCATATACTTGGCCTTGCTGTCCTCGCGGTTCTTGCGGCACTCGTCCAGAAAAGCGGTGTTCTCGTCCAGCTTCTTCCGGGCTTCGATCACCCGGTCGATGGCGTTCTGGATGTTGGCGTCCTGCACGGCCTGCTGCTCTTTGTGCTGTGCGGCCAGCTGCTTCTCCATTGCATTGAACGCGGCAATGTACTTCAGCTTCCACTGCACCGCCTCCTTGCCGGTAAAGCCCATGGCCAGCAGGGAAAAGCCGTCCCGGTTCATCAGGTACATGGGGTACTTCTTGCCGCGGTTCTCAAAAGTAGCGGGGTGAAACATGGATTTGGCGGCTGAATTTTCAGCCACGAGATTTGCGACGGCCTGCATTACATTTTTGTGCTCCTTGCCAAAGCGCTTGGCAACGTCCCGGCTGGATGCCACCGGTTCGCCGTTCTGGGTGGATAAGATAATGTCGGTCATGTGGATTTGACCTCCTTATTTTCGATGAATTTCAATATAACGTTCGATTCTTTCGCACACACGGCAGACTGCTGTATAAAATTTGACTTTCTGTTCGGTGACGAGTATCTTAATAATCAGAATGAGTTTGTCCATAGAACCTCCAAAAGAAAGGAATGGTAAGATGAGTGATGAGAAGAATAACGGCAACGTCTTCAATATCAATGCCGTACCAAGTTGTATTGACGAACCTGTAAAAGCTGTTCTGAAACCCGGTGCTAATCAGATTGGAACTCTTTTTGGCGACCTCCTTTCGATGGCTACAAGCAAAATCCACTTTACAGCAGAAAAGATGCGACTACAGCAAGCACATGACTTGGATGTTTTTAAAAAATCACTAGGTGACAAATTGAATGCTAAACCGGAAGAATGCTTGGTTGAGCCTCGTATGCAGGTGGTTGGCCCTGCTATCGAAAATGTCAAGTACTGCATGGATGAGCCGCAAATCAGCGAAATGTTTCAAAATCTTCTTGCGAATGCAGCAGACGAACGCTATCAAAGTAAGGTTCATCCGTCTTTTCCGGCAATGATTGCACAAATGTCACCTCTGGATGCGGAAAACCTCGGATTGTTTCGACAGGTGGATCAGTACCCAATAGTCGAGTTTCGTTACATTTTGTTTGATGATACATTTAGAACAGCTCAATCAAATGTTTTCGCTGCAAATCCTAAAATGACGACATATGCTGAGAGTCTTCTTCAATCTGCTTCTTTGAGCTCTTTAGCGCGACAAGGATTGATTGATATCTCGTACACTACATATATTCCAGAAGAAAGTCTGTATCGTGTTTTTGACGAATTTGAGCTCATCCAAGAGATGAAAAAGCGAATTCATCCAGAACCCGAAGGTGGATATCGCCATCCTGAAGATGATAAAAAAATAGTCCGTGTTACGGCTGAAAAGGGAAGAGTAGGGCTTACTCCTCTTGGAGAGTCTTTTCTGCGAGTTTGCTTCTACCATTAAATGGCGGTCTCTCCTTCATCGCCCAGCGTTCCGGTTCCAGCGGTTCGCTGGGCTTTTTGTTGTTGTCCATGGGGTTCACCTCCTTGTGCACACCTCGCTCCTGCGGTAAAATAAAGAAATCAGGAGGGAAGTGCAAAAATGGAAAATGTCGTAAAAGTTGTAAATGAAATCATAAACTGGCTGTGGAATCGTGAAAATATTACACTTTTGATTGCAATTGCAGGTTTCGGAATGTCTCTGTACAACTTTTTTCGGGCGTTGTGGGATAAACGATGCTCGTTCCGGGTTGACTATGTAAGCCATTACTGCTGTTTATCCAAAAGCGGAAAATATGCGGAACCTATGTTTCGCTTTAATTTTGTAAATCTGTCCTCTGCACCGCTGACCGTCGTGCGGATGTTCTTGCTGGTTGATGGTGAAAAATATGAATTTCTCTTTCCAGAGCAGCAAGTCTATCAGATAACACGCCGTCAAAAAGGTGAAACGGTCCAGATCGGAGAAGTTAAGTCTCAAAAATTGCCTTTTCGATTAGAAGGAAAGGGCGCTCTTGGCGGCTATTTTGCTGCATATCTCCCAACCGATATGGAAAAGACCTTTCAATCAGCAGGAAAATGGCAGCTTGTCGTTCAAACCCCACAAAAGGAAATAGTGTTTTCAATTGTGGCGGATAAGCCAGGTTACGATATTGAGCAGTATGGATACTGATGCTAAAGCCAACGTGATTTTAGACACTGATGCATCCGCCCCTTTCAGCTTTTTCTGTTACCGCAGCAACATTGCCAGCCCAATCCGTTGTTTCAACAACAGCTTTACCCTGCCGCTCCTGTACCGCCAGTACAAGAGCGGCAATTTCTTTGGGCTCGCCAGTGATTTCAATTTTCATCTTCTTCACCTCCTTGCGTCCACCCTAGCCCTGCGTTACAATAAGAAAAAACGGAAGGGGGTGAATGCTGTGAATGATGGGAATAAGGTAAGACACAATCTGGCGCTTGCATATGCGAACAACAAACTGCAGATTGCGCTTCAGCGTGGAGAACATCCGCAGAATCTTGATCTGGATGATCCTGCACAGGCGGCCTGTGCACTTGCGCATTGGTACAGAGCTTGTCTGGATGAACTTGTTGAACTGGCGGATGATGAACTGTTCAATCCGTACAGCATGGATTAAAGCATCCGATTGTCCCGCTCCGATTTCACGGATGCCGACAGCATACTGACGATGTGTTCCGCGTCCGAAAAATCAATCTTTTCGCTCTTGAGCTGCTCGAACAGCTTGAGGGCGATTTTCTTTAAGCGCTCGGCGTGTTCGCGGCGCTCTTGGATTTCTTTCTGGATGTTGTCCTTCATCTTCTTCACATCCTTGTTGGATAGGGTGTTGTCGTTCATGTGAATTTGTACCTCCTTACTGTATGTTCTACTTTAAGTAGACATATTGGCGAAAAAAATTTGGTCAATCGGAATCCCAACGACCTCACTGATTTTCTTCGCAGTGGCGACTGTGGCATCTTCGGGCGATTGCTCGATTTTTCGGTATGTATCGCGCGAAATTCCGAGCTTTTCCGCCATTTCACGCTGAGTGAATCCTGCGTACTGGCGGGCTTGCTTTACAGTGAATCCCAAATTATCAACCTCCTTTCGTCTGGGTTCGAGAATACTATACTCCACTTTTAGTAGAATGTCAAGAACTTAAAGTAGAAAAATTTCAAAAGAATGTTGACAACGCTCTACTTTTGGTGTAATCTCTACATATAAGGAGTGATTCAATTGAGCATCGCTGAAAATATAAAAAGAATCCGTGCCGAACACGGTCTGTCACAGGCAGAACTGGGCAAAATCGCCGGTGTCAGTGACAAGGCGGTGTCTACTTGGGAACTTGGTCTGAAAACTCCGCGCATGGGTGCTGTCGAAAAGATGGCGAATTATTTTGGCATTACGAAGAGTGTCATTGTGGATGACGTGCAGCCCGCCCCGGCTGCATCCAGAGAGCCCACCATCCCCCCGGGCTTTGAGCCGATGCCAAAGATGAAGAAGATCCCGCTGATCGGAGCCATTGCCTGCGGGGAACCCATCACGGCAGAGCAGAACATTGAAAAAATGGTGGACGTGCCGGAGAACATTCGGTGCGATTTTTCCCTGACCTGCCACGGTGACAGCATGGTGGATGCCGGCATTCACGATAAAGACGTGGTGTATATCCGCATCCAGCCGGAGGTGGAGAACGGCGAGATCGCAGCGGTGCGCATTGATGGTGAAGCCACCCTCAAGCGGGTATATTACAACCCCGGCACGCTGACCCTGATGCCCGCAAACCCGGCTTATGCGCCCATGATCTACACCGGCCCCCAGCTGGAAGAGGTGCACATTGAGGGCAAAGCTGTAGGCTGGACGCACTGGGTGGGGTGAAAAGCGATATTTCACTAAAATTTGCGAAAAATAACCAATAATTGATTATTTTGCAAAATGAGTTGACAAAATCAACAAAAACGCATATAATGGGGGTGCATCTTTACAGGATGCCATCAGAAACATGATGTTTCAAAATGCTTAACAGACCCCTGGTAGTAAGCCCCCCGCCGATATGGGGAAGGCTGAATCCTGGGGTCTTATTTTTTACCAAAGGAAGTGTAACACAAATGGCAAAGACAGCAATTCTGGTTGATGGCGGCTTTTACCGCAAACGTGCAGCCCACTTGTGGGGCAAAAAGACCGCCGAGGAACGTGCGAAGGAACTGAATGCTTACTGTATGGCTCACCTTCACGATAAGGACGGCAACGAGGAGCGTCAGCTGTACCGCATTTTCTATTACGATTGTGAGCCAGTAGGCCGCCGCAGCGTGTACCACCCGCTGACAAAGAAGAATGTGGATTTGGACAAATCTGATACTTATACATGGACGCAGACCTTTTTGGAAGAATTGCGGAAGCGCAGAAAATTTGCACTCCGCCTTGGTACATTGTCCAACCAAATGGCCTACAATCTGCGCCCGGATGTGACCCGCAAGCTTCTTGCTGGCACAAAGCAGCTGGAAGAGCTGACCGAGGACGATTTCGTTTTTGTGGCTCAGCAAAAGGGCGTGGACATGCGTGTTGGTGTTGATATTGCGTCACTCGCGTATAAGAAGCAGGTTGATCAGATCATTCTGATTGCCGGTGACAGTGATTTTGTCCCCGCTGCCAAGCTTGCCCGACGGGAGGGCGTGGACTTTATCCTTGACCCGATGTGGCTGATATCAAGCCTGATCTGTTTGAGCATATTGACGGCCTGAAGAGCCAGTGGCGTAAGCGCAGCGAAAAAGCTGAAGCGAAGAAGTAAGGCCAAACAATGTGCAAATTTTGCACATTGCTTCCAGCCGTTGCAAAATCTGCAACAGCTCAATAAAAACAAAAAACGCCCCCGGTGCTACCAACACCGAGAGCGTTTGCAGAGTGGCTTGCCCCAGAGGGTACAATCCAACATGAACACTTGTATTGTACCACCTCCGGGCAGGCTTGTCAAAGTGTACCCTTGTGTATGGAGGTGGATTTTATGAAAAAGAGAACGAACACGGCATTTTGGGTAGAAAAGGAAAAACGCTGGTGCATCGCGGTGCAGAAGAACGGCACCCGCAAGCGCTTTTACAGCAGCACGCCGGGCCGATCAGGACAACGGGAAGCAAACGCAAAAGCGGATGCATGGCTTGATGATAGCATCCGGGACGGCAAGAAGAAAGTAGCTGCCCTCTATGCCCAGTGGGTAGAAGAACTGAAGCTCACCTGCGGCACATCCTATGTTGAGCAGTGCAAAAAATACGGAGATTACTATATTCTGCCTGTCTGTGGGGACATCCGTATTGACGAGCTGACCGAAGGCGATCTGCAAAAGGCCATCAATATGTCTTTCAAAAAGCGATGCCTTAAAAAGGAGCGTCAGCGTAGGTCAAGCGACAAGCCTTTGAGCCGCAAGACCATTATGACGATCCGCTCAACGGAGATCAGCTTTTTGAAATGGTGCCGCCGGAACAGGTACAGTACGATGTTCCCTGAGCTGTCTATCCCGAAGAATGCCCGCATGGGGAAGAAAAAGATTTTACAGCCGACCGCTTTGAAAGTTCTGTTTGATGTGGACACCCGCCTTTACTATGGCAAGCTGGTCTTTGACGAGTATATCTATGCCTACCGGTTTGCAGTTGCTACAGGTGTACGCCCGGGTGAACTTGTGGGGCTCTGGTATGGTGACATCAAAGGGAACACCGTCAATCTGCGCCGCAGCATCAACCGGATGGATGAAGAAACCACCGGAAAGAATGAAAACGCTATTCGTTCGTTCGACATGGGGAAGGAAGCCCGTGAGGCATACGAAGCGCAGGTGGCCTTGCTGAAGGCTTCCGGTATCCCGCTGAACTATACCACCCTTTGTTCCAGATCCAGAACCAGAGGCTTTATTCAAGCGCTGGAAGAAGTACCAGCGTGACAATGGCATTGAGCCTCAGGTCACGCTGTATGAGATGCGGCACACTTTCGTCAGCATTGAATCCGGCGTATTGACCGACAGCCAGCTGAAGATGCTGGTCGGTCACAGCAAGAACATGGACACTGCCGGAGTGTATCGGCACGAGCTTGACGGTCAGAGGGAAGATCTTGCTGCCGCTACCACCGCGGCATTCAAAAAGGCACAGGCCTGATTCTGGTAACAGTTTTGGTAACACTCTTTTTTGTAAACGTAGCAAAATACATGGGCTACAAACCAACCCCACTACCTTTTTAGCAAGTGCTTAGACGCGTTGCAGATATGTTTTTGACATCACTCAATCATTTTTGTTGTTCGACCCCCACTACCCGCATAAGAGAAAAAAACGCGATGAGTTCTCAGAATTCATCGCGCCTTCTTTTATAGAATAAATAGTGTTGTTCGAGGTCTGCTCCCTCGCACAAAAAGAAACCGGTACAAAATGAGTACACCCCTGATAGACATTCCTATTGATTGGGACCCGCAGGCTAAGCAACAGCAACGGGTTGCGTTAGCTGATTTTTCCGCAGCCCCTTGGCAGGGCTTTGAAAAATCAGAACGCGGCCCCAACAACTCCTCCCTGTTTCAGCCGCAGGCTGCGGTCGTCGTTGTTGCACTGTGGCTTTGCTTGCGGCGCTGTGCGCCGCCGCCTTGTTCGAGGTCCCCTCCCTCGCACAAAAAGAAAAACCAGCACACAATGTGTACTGGTTTTTGGTGCGAGGGAGGGACTCGAACCCCCAAGGATAAACCACACGCACCTCAAACGTGCGCGTCTGCCAGTTCCGCCACCCTCGCATACCGTATTGTTTTCGCAGCCCTGAAATCTCTGAGGTGAAAGACCGTGATGCGGACTGCTTGAATATATTACCACGTTCCCGGCAGATAGTCAAGCGCTTTTTCTCTTTTTAAATGAAATTTTCGGGCCGTCATTTCTTAAGAATATGTTGGTTGAAATGCATGGATGGGTGTGATACTATATAACTAACTATCTCTGCTCAGTTGTTTTGGCAGCAGGGAAGAAGATGATAAGGATACGGCGGAAATGCATTTCTGCGCAGGGTGCAGCCCGACCGGTTTTTTGAAAGGAATTTGAGTGGACGCAGGAATGAACGAGAAAAAAGAAAATGTTATTGTAAACGGTTTTTTCTGGCGCTTTGCAGAGCGGTGCGGTGTGCAGCTGATCTCAGCGGTGGTGTCCATCCTTCTGGCGCGCATCCTTACACCCGATGATTACGGCAAGGTGGCACTGGTGACGGTGTTCAACAATATCATGTATGTCCTGCTGGACTGCGGCATTGGCACCGCGCTGGTGCAGAAGAAGGAAGTGGACGAGCTGGATTACTCGTCGGCGTTCTTTTTCAGCATTGTGATCAGCTTTGTGCTGTATGGGGGAATGTTCGTGGCGGCACCGTATCTGGCTGCTTTCTACAATGACCCCAGCATGACCCCGATCTTTCGCGGCATCAGCCTGACAGTGGCGGTCTGCGGCATCAAAACGATCCAGCAGGCGCATGTGACCCGGAATATGAAGTTCCAGTATTTTTTCTATTCCGCCTTTGCGGGCGCGATCGTATCCACGGTCCTGGGCCTGGGCCTTGCTATATGGGCTTTGGAGTCTGGGCGCTGGTGGTGCAGCAGGTATCCAATATCACGGTGGACACGCTGGTGTTGTGGAAGCTGTCCTCCTGGCGGCCTAAGATGGAGTTTTCGTGGCAGCACCTGAAAGGGCTGCTCTCTTATGGCTGGAAGCTGCTGGCCTCGTCGCTGAGCAGCGTCATCTACAACAACCTGCGCAGCCTGATCATCGGCAAGATGTACACCTCGGCGGATCTGGCGTATTACAATCAGGGCGATAACCTGACTTATAATATCGCGTCAAGCGTGGATACTTCCATTGAGAGCGTTTTGTTCCCGGTCATGTCCTCACTGCAGGATGACCGTGCGCAGGTCAAGAACATGACCCGCCGCTCCATCAAGACCTGTACCTATATTATTGCGCCGGTGATGATGAGCACTGCGTTCTGTGCCGAACCGCTGGTGCGCCTGATCCTCACCGAGAAGTGGCTGCCCTGTGTGCTGTTCCTCAGGGTGTTCTGTCTGGGGTATGTGTGCTGGCCGATCATCACGGCAAACCTGAATGCAGCCAAGGCGGTGGGCCGCAGCGATCTTTACCTGAAATGTCAGCTTTTGAACGAAGGGGTGTGCATCCTTCTTCTGCTGGCAACATTCCGTGTCAGCGTCGAGGCCATTGCATATGGTATGCTGATCACGAATGTTGTGACCCAGATCCTGGATGCACAGCTCAACAAAAAGCTGATCGGCTATGGCTATCTGGAACAGATGCGTGATATCCTGCCGACCTGCTGCTGGCAGCGGGCGCGGGCCTGTGCATGTATCTGGTCATTTTCCTGCACCTGCCGGATCTGCTGACGGTGATCATTCAGGTGGTGGTTGGTCTGGGCATTTATCTGACAGGCTCTGCCATTCTGGAATTGGACACCTTTGAATATTTCAAGGATGTGCTGGCTCCGTCCATCCGGCAGAAGCTGAAACGCTGAAACCGGCATTTTGGATCGTGTAAAAATCCGTCGGGCGGGTGATGTCCGACGGATTTTTGTTCTTTTTGTCTAAAGTATACAAGAAGAAACATTAAAAACCGGCAAAGCGACCATTGAAAAAACGCAACTGATATACTAGAATATAAGTACAAGAGCGCGGCACACGGCTGCGTGGAAAATGCAAAGCAGAAAATATAAAACAGGAGGATTTTCCTATGCCTATGAAAATGGGTTGGCGCTGGTATGGCGAGGGCAACGATCCCATCAGCCTGAGCGACATCAAGCAGATCCCCGGCGTGACCAGCATCGTCTGGGCGTTGCACGACAAGATGCCCGGCGAGATCTGGGAGATCGACGAGATCCAGAAGGTAGCTGATCAGATCCACGCCTACGGCTTCGACATGGACGTGGTCGAGTCGGTCAATGTCCACGATGACATCAAGATCGGCCTGCCCACCCGTGACAAGTACATCGAGAACTACAAGCAGTGCATCCGCAATCTGTCCAAGTTCGGTGTCAAGGTCATCTGCTACAACTTCATGCCGGTGTTCGACTGGACCGTACCGATCTGTTCCACCCCGTGGGCGACGGCTCCACTGCACTGTTCTATGAGAAGGATAAGATCAAGGGCGATTACAAGGCTATGGCTGAGTACATCATGTCCTTCACTGAGAAGTATAACATGACCTTCCCCGGCTGGGAGCCGGAGCGTATGGCAAAGCTGGACGAGCTGTTCAAGGCTTACGCCCCTGTCACCAAGGAAAAGCTGTGGGAAAACCTGAAGTACTTCCTGGAAGCACTGATGCCCACCTGCCATGAGTGCGGCATCAAAATGGCTATCCATCAGGATGATCCCCCTTGGGATATCTTCGGCCTGCCCCGTCTGCTGGTGGATGCTGAGAGCATCGACCGCTTCCTGAGCATGGTGGATGATCCGTACAACTGCCTGACCCTGTGTACCGGCAGCCTGAACGCAAACCCCAACAACAACTGTGCCGAGATCGTGCGCAAGCACTGCGACCGCATTGCCTTTGGTCACATCCGCAACATCCACCACTTCCCCAACGGCGACTTCTCCGAGGCTGCTCACCGCGACTGCTGCGGCGAGACCGGCATCATCGAGGTGCTGCGTGCTTACCATGACTGCGGCTTTGAGGGCTACATCCGTCCCGACCACGGCCGTCAGCTGTGGGAGGAAGGCCCCGGCAACTGCCGTCCCGGTTACGGCAAGTATGACCGTGCTCTGGGCGTTCAGTACATGCTGGGTGTCTGGGATCTGCTGGATCGTCTGGATGAAGAGAAAAAGAAGGCTGATAAATATGAAGCTGTCTGAGATCAAAAACGGCAATCTGTCCGCCGAGTGGGCAGAGAAGGGTTATGAGCTGCCCAAATTCGATATCGAGGCTGTCAAGGCAAAGACCCACGCCGAACCCACCTGGGTGCACTTCGGCGCAGGCAATATCTTCCGTGCGTTCCCGGCTGCCATCCTGAACGATGCGCTGAACACCGGCAAGTATGACCGCGGTGTCATCGTGGCCGAGAGCTTTGACTACGAGATCATCGACAAGGCTTATCGTCCTACGACAATATGAGCCTGCTGGTCTGCCTGAAGTCCACCGGCGAGATCGAGAAAAAGGTCGTGGCTTCCGTTACCGAGAGCCTGAAGGCTGACTACTCCTTCGGCGAGG
>ENA-OQAA01001007-OQAA01001007.1-human-gut-metagenome-genome-assembly--contig:-NODE-1007-length-16251-cov-8.137249_pt1 | contig 16251 bp, 25 predicted proteins | sample MGYA00242489_ERZ504515 | MGnify/ENA primary metagenome ERZ504515 (study PRJEB26092, sample SAMD00036237) | human gut metagenome | host: Homo sapiens | study: EMG produced TPA metagenomics assembly of...
CGCCGAAAGCCCTGCCGGGGCCGCTACAGCGCCCAGCTCGATGAGATACAGGTCAAACCGTTCTCCCTCGGTGTCCCGGCGCAGCAGCGCATCTGCATCCGGCAGCTGCTGCACGATGCACGCATCCTGCCGCCGGGCAAAATATTCCATGCACTGGCGTTCCAGCCCGCTGCGCAAGGCCGCGTCCGGGCTGCATACCGCAATGTGAAATACCATCTCACATTCTCCTTTCCGCCAGCCGCCCGCCTTGATTTTTGCGCAGGGCTGGAGTATGATAAATAAAACTTTGCTGCATCGAAAAAAGAAAAAACGGAGGGACCCGCCATGCCGCAGCCGCTTGTCAGCGTTATTGTGCCCGCCTATAACGCGGCGGGCTTCATCTCCCGCTGTGTGGAGAGCATCACATCCCAGAGCTACCCGGAGCTTGAGATCCTTCTGCTGAACGACGGCTCCACCGACGACACCCTTGCTGTCTGCCGGAAGCTTGCTGCCGCCGACAGCCGCATCCGTGTGGTGGACAAGCCCAACACCGGCGCAGCAGACACCCGCAGCTGCGGCCTTGCCCTTGCCCACGGCGAATACATCCAGTTTGCGGACAGCGACGATCACCTGCTGCCGGGCTGCACCGCAAACCTGGTGGCTGCTATGCAGCGCAGCCATGCCGACCTTGTGCTGGCTCCCTACCGGATGATGGTGCCCCGCAAGGATGGCGGCTATGACACCCGGGAGTACAGCCTGCTGTCCGCCGGGGTGTACAACAAGGTGGATTACCTGTGGCAGCTCACCGGCAATGCCGCTGCCTTTTACTACGGCGTGCTCTGGAACAAGCTCTACCGCCGGGATCTCATCCAGATGGCGCACATCCGGTTCGAGCATGTGGTATACGCCGAGGACCAGCTGTTCAACACCCGGTATCTGCAGGTGGCACAGCGGTTTGCCGCCATCGACGAAGCCGCCTACTGCTACATCCAGAACCCGCAGAGCGTATGCCATACGCAGGTGAGCGCGGCGGACATGCTGCGCCACCGCAGCCGGATGTACCACACCTACAAGGAAATGTGTATCCAGCTGGGCGTGTACGATAAATTCCGCCTGCGGCTGCACGGCATCTATCTGAGCCTGTTTGAAAGCCCTCTGCCCAACGGCCCGGTGCAGAAGCTTTCCGACGCATTTGCCCGCACCCACAGCCGCATCTGAGAAAAGGAGAACCTATGGAATTTCCCCTTGTAAGCATCATCGTGCCCATGTACAACACTGCCGGGTGCATTGCCCGCTGTGTCAAAAGCATTTGCGCCCAGACTTATAAAAGCATTGAGATCCTGCTGCTGAACGATGGCTCCACCGACGACACCCTTGCGTCTGCCGCGCCCTTGCCGCCAGCGACCACCGCATTGCACTGGTGGATAAAACCAACACCGGCGCAGCGGATACCCGCAATCAGGGCATTGCGCTGGCCCACGGCAAATACATCCAGTTTGTGGACAGCGACGACTGGCTGGCCCCCGATTTTACGGAAAAGCTGGTCTCCGCCGCCGAGGCCCACACCGCCGATCTTGTGATCGCGCCCTTCTGGATGGTGTACCCGGAAAACTATGTGGAGCACATCCGCCCATGGGAAAAGGCGCTGCAGCATGTGCTCCAGCGCAATCCGCCCCGCACCCGGGCCTATGGCTATCTGCTGCCGGGGTGTACACCGGACAGGAGTACGCAAAGCATCTGATTCAGAAGCCGAACACCTTCTACTATGGCAGTCCCTGCAACAAGCTCTACCGCCGTGACCTCCTGCGGAAGCACAGCCTCCATTTCCGCAAAGAATTGTTTGCGGAGGATCAGCTGTTCAACACCGAATATCTGCGCTATGTGCGCACCGCCGTTTCCATCCCGGACATCGGCTATTACTACCTGCAGAACAGCCAGAGCGTCTCCCACTCCAGAGTGACCACCGCCGACATCCTTTCGCTGCGGCGGCGGGTGATGCTCCTGTACCGGGACATCTACACCGAACTTGGCATCTACCCGGAAACGCGGGCGGCCATCCTGCGTTCGCCCTTTGGCGAAAACGAGTTCACTCTTCCGCCGCTGGACACCCCACAGACGCACTGCTGCAAGCTGTGACCCTATAAAAAGCACCCGGCTGCCGCCGAGAGCCGCTCTGGCTCCTGCACGGCTCCGGGTGTTTTTTGCGCTTTCTCAGCAGCCGATGGCGGCACACTTCTCCGCCAGCCAGCTGCGCTCTTCGTCGTTCAGGTGCGGTGCCAGCTTTGCAAACACCTGACGGTGGTAATCGTTCAGCCATGCGATCTCGTCCTTATCCAGCACACCGGGCAGGATGGGAGAGGTGGCAATGGGCACGAACATCAGCGGTTCAAAACCAAGGAAGGTACCGTACTGGTTATCGGCCTTGTGGATGCAGACCAGCTCGTTCTCGATGCGGATGCCCACGAGGTCGGTCTCGTAAACGCCCGGCTCGTCGGTAACCACCATACCCGGGTGCATCCGGGTGGTGTTGCGGCTGTTCAGGGCATGGGGCCTTCGTGCACGTTGCCCACAAAGCTGACGCTGTGACCGGTGCCGCAGCGGTAGTTGATGAGGTGCCGCCACAGCGGTTCCCGGGCAATGGTGTCGATCATCTTACACTCGCAGTAATCCAGCCAGACGGCCTTGGCAAGGTCGATGTGGCTCTGCAGAGTCCATGTGTAGAAGCGCTTTTCGTCCTCGGTCAGCGGGCCAAGCGGGTAGGTGCGGGTGATGTCGGTGGTGCCGTCCATGTAGGTGGCACCGCTGTCCACCAGCAGAAAGCCCTTCTTTTCCAGCACAGCGTGATCTTCCGGGGTGGCGTGGTAATGCATCATGCTGCGTTGCCGCCGTAGGCCGCAATGGTGCCAAAGCTTTCCACAAGGAATTTATCGTCCGCACTGCGGTACTTGTGCAGAATTTCATCCACCGTCAGCTCGGTCAGGGTCTCACCGGCAGCAAGGCGGCTTTCCAGCTCGATCTGGAACCGCACCATGGCCACAGCGTCCCGGATATGGGCCTGCTTTGTGTGGGCAAGCTCCGTTTCGTTCTTCACGCCCTTCATCATCAGCAGCGGGTCGGTGCCGTCCTTCACGGTGAGGGCAGGGTTCTGCTCCAGCACCTGATACACGGCGTAGTTCACCGTGGCGCACTCGGCCAGCACGGTCTGGGGTTCCGTCTCAGCAGCGAGGAACTTCAGCACATCATCATACTCCGCCAGCGTGATGCCGTTGGCTTCCAGCTCTGCCTTTGCCTCCGGGGTGACGCGGGCCGTGTTGATGAAGAGTACCGCGCGGCTGCGGGTCACATAGCAGTAGGCCATGGCATAGGGAGTGCACTCAATGTCCATGCGCGCAGGTTCAAAAGCCATGCCAGATTATCCAGCTTGCCCACAAACTGAGCGGTGCAGCCCAGCTCCTTGAGCTTGCTGCGCAGCTGATCCAGCTTTTCCGCCGGGGAGAAGCCCGCATATTCCTTCGGCAGGATCCACGCTGGGGTATCCGGCAGGGCAGGGCGGCCCTCCGTCCACAGCTCGTCCTCAAGGTTCAGGGTCTTGATGGAAGCGCCCTTCTTTTCCAGTGCCTTTTTCAGGTCATTCACGAGGGCCGTGCTGGCGGTCAGGCCGCACAGGCCCAGTGCTTCGCCCTCATTCAGGGCATTTGCGCAGTATTCCTCCACGGTGGGCACGCCGGGTTCCCCCATGCGCTGCAGCTTGATCTCGGTACTCGCAATTTCCTTCTCGGCCTGCACAAAATAACGGCCGTCGGCCCACAGGGCGCTCTCGGTGCGGGTGACCACGAAGTTGGAGTTCTCTCCGTGGAACCCGGAGAACCAGGTCAGGCTGGTGTAATGGCAGGGCAGGTATTCGCTGGCGTGGGGATCACCCACAGGGATCAGATAAACGGCCACGCCGTTTGCAGCCATGGCGGCACGCAGAGCGGCAAGGCGCTCGGGTACGGTATTCATGCTCATAATGACAGCTTCCTTTTTTCTATGGCCGGACCGCCGGAAAAGCCCCCGGCGGCAGGGAATTTTTCTGTGTCCTATTGTATCATTCCGGGAAAAAGATTGCAATGCAGGGGCGGGACGGTTTGGAATGACCTCCGCTTGCGCTCTGGCCATGTTCAGCGGAAAAATATTTTTATATTTGTGGTTCAGAAACGCCTGCGGGCGTTTCTGAACCACTTTTTCACCAGAGGGGTTTGCAGTTTCCGGCGTAAGCGCCAAGTTTGCGGGCACGCCAGAGGCTCCCTCCCCGAGGGAGCTGGCAAAACCGTCAGGTTTTGACTGAGGGAGTTCGTTCTCCCTCAAAATGCCGCCAATTTGCAAAAAATGTTACAATTTTTTCTTGAAAAAGGCGGTTTTCCCATTGACAGCCTTGTTATAATAGGAGTGTAAGTTTTTTGAGCCAGCACTCTGCGGCTCTGTGTGCTATTCAAAGAAAGAGGCAATTGAATCATGACCAAAATCGATATTTTCTCCGGCTTCCTTGGTGCCGGTAAAACTACCCTGATCAAAAAGCTCATCAAAGAGGCCTTTGCCGGCCAGCAGGTGGTGCTGATCGAGAACGAGTTCGGCGAGATCGGCATTGACGGCGGCTTTCTGAAGGAAAGCGGCATCCAGATCAACGAGCTGAACGCCGGCTGCATCTGCTGCTCTCTGGTGGGCGACTTCCGCACCGCCCTGCAGCAGGTGGTGGAGCAGTACCACCCCGACCGCATCGTCATCGAGCCCTCCGGCGTGGGCAAGCTCTCCGATGTGACCCGCGCTGTGGAAGGCGTGGCCGAGCATCTGGATGTGCAGCTGAACAGCTTTGTCACCGTGGCCGATGTGAACAAAGTCAAGATGTATATGAAGAACTTCGGCGAGTTCTACGACGACCAGATCAGCCACGCAAGCTGCATCCTGCTCAGCCGCACCCAGACCGCCAGCGAAGAGAAGATCGCCGCTGCGGTCGCCATGCTGCGCGAGAAGAACCCCACCGCTACCATCGTGACCACCGCATGGGACGAGCTGACCGGTGAGCAGATCCTGAAGGCCATGTCCACCAAGGACGACTTCAAGGCAGAGCTGATCGCCATGGCTGCAAAGGCCAACGAAGAGCACGCCCACGAGGACGAGGAAGAAGAGCATCACCACCATCATCACCACGATGACGAAAACGGTGTGTGCAGCTGCGGCCATCATCACGACCACGATGATGACGACGAGGATGAGCACGAGCATCACCACGATCATGATGAAGATGATGACCACGATGAGCACGAGCACCATCATCACGATCATGACGACCACGACCATTGCTGCTGTGGCCACCATCACGACCACGATGACGACGATGATGACGACGAGCACGAGCATCATCACGACCATGACGGCCACTGCTGCTGCGGCCATCACCATCATCATGACCACGACGCCGACGAGGTGTTCACCAGCTGGGGCGTCGAGACGGCCCGCAAATTCACCAAGGCAGAAGTGGAGCACGCCCTCACCGAGCTGGATACCGGCAATTACGGCATGATCCTGCGCAGCAAGGGCATCGTGAACGGCGGCGCAGACGGCTGGCTGGAGTTCGACTATGTGCCCGGCGAATGGGAAGTGCGTGCCCGCGGTGCAGATGTGGGCGGCAAGCTGGTCGTGATCGGCTCCAAGCTGAACGAAAAGGCCATTGCAGAGCTGTTCGGCTGCTGAGCTTAAAGTAAAAAGGAGAAACCATTCCTATGGCAAAAGAAATTCCGGTCTACCTGTTTGTGGGCTTTCTGGAAAGCGGCAAGACCAAATTCATTCAGGAGACCTTTGAAGACCCCAACTTCGACTCCGGCGACAAGACCCTGCTGCTGATCTGCGAGGAGGGCGAAGAGGAGTACAACGAGAAGAAGTTCGCCTTTCCCGGCGTGACCGTTAAGGTGCTGGAGGACAAGGCCGAGCTGAACCCGCAGAATCTGCTCAAGCTGGAAAAGGAATCCGGTGCAGGCCGTGTGGTCATTGAGTACAACGGCATGTGGCTGCTGCAGGATCTGGCCGAGGCTCTGCCCGAGAGCTGGATCGTGTACCAGTGCATCGCCACCGCCGACGGCACCACCGCCCTGACCTACGCCCGCGACAACTCCATGCGCAGCCTGCTGCTGGACAAGATCGCCCGCAGTGAGCTGATCGTGTTCAACCGCGCTGAGGCCGTGAACAACGATGCCGCCCGTCAGGAGCTGCACAAGCTGGTGCGTCAGGCTTCCCGCAAGTGCGATATCGCCTACGAGTTTGCCGACGGCAGCGTGGCCTACGACGATATCCCCGACCCGCTGCCCTTTGACATCAACGCGGACACCATCGACATTCCGGATGACGATTTCGGCATCTGGTACATGGACTGTCAGGACGAGCCCCAGAAGTATACCGGCAAAACGGTCAAATTCCTTGCACAGGTGTGTCAGACCAACCGTGCCGGCAAGAACAGCTTCGTGCCGGGCCGTTTCGCCATGACCTGCTGCGTGCAGGACATCCAGTTCGTGGGCTTCCCCTGCAGCTACGATGGCTACAAGGCGCTGGAGCAGCGCGCATGGGTGCGGGTGACCGCAAAGGTAGGCTACAAGTTCCACAACATCTACCGCGGCAAAGGCCCGGTGCTCACCGCCATTTCGGTGGAGCCCGCCGAAAAGCCGCTGGAAGATGTAGTAACATTCTCTTGATCTGATCTTTCAAGGAGGTCCCGGCATGAAAACACTGTTTCGTATCCTTGGCACGGCCGCTGCTGTGGCCGTTACCGGTGCTGCCATTGTGGCACTGGACAAGATCCTGAACCAGAAAGACCCGCTCCATGTGGAGGAAGTAGAGTTCCCGGAGGACGCCGAGCAGAACGCTGAGGAAGCCGCCAAGACTGCCGAAGCCTACGCCGAAGCGGAAACCAAAGCCTCCGATGCTGCCAACGAAAAGGCTGCAGAAGAAGCTGCGCCGGAAGCTCCTGCCGAAGAAGCGGCAGCTGCTGCCCAGCCCGCCGAAGAAGCCTCTGCCCCGGCGGCACCCGCGGAGGGCGGTGAGAAGCCGGTGTTCGACCCGGAAGCTCCCAACCAGAACCCTGTGGAAGCAGGCCCCGCCGTTGCTCCCAAAGACGAGAGCGGAAAATTCGACCCCACCAAGATCGCCGAAGCCAGCGACTTTGGCGACTGGGAAGAACAGGGCTGCAAAGGATAACCTATGACCCAAAAAGGGACGATGTGATGTTCACATCGCCCCTTTTTTGTTATTCTCCTCTTGCCAGCTGCTGCAGCTTTTTCCTGTCCAGCACCTGCACGCCGCCCCGGAACAGCCGCACCCAGCCCTCCTGCGCAAAGTATTTCAGCATCCGGCTCACCACCTCGCGGGCAGACCCCATGTATTTTGCCATCTGGTCGTGGGTCATGCGCACCTCGTCGCCGCCGGTCTTGGCCAGCTCATCGGTAAGAAAAATGGCAAGCCTGCGGTCTGCGCTCATGAACAGCACCTGCTGCATGGTCCACATGCTGTCGGAAAAGCGCTCCGCCGTCATCTGATAGGCGTAGCAGCGCACATGCATGTTCTGCTGCATCAGCCTGCGGAAAACGCCCGCGCTGATGCAGTAGGCCTCGGTGTCCTCTTCAGCATCAATATACAGGTCGATGTTCACCGAGTCCATCACGCAGGAGGCCGACAGGATGCACACCTCCCCGCCGAACAGGCGGTAGAGCGTCACGTCCCGCCCGTCCTCCGAGAGCAGGTAGGCCCGCAGCTGGCCCGAGCGCAGCAGCAGGATGCCCACACAGCTTTCCAGCGGGCTGTGCACCCTTGCCCCCTTTGCGTAGTGCACCGGCCGGGTGTAGCGGCAGAGCATGTCCTGTTCGTCGGGTGTCAGGTCGTTCCAGAAGGGAAAACCTTTGGCCAGACAATCGCGGTGTTCCTTTGTTGTTTCCGACATTGTTTTTCATCCTTTCCGCAGGGCCTTGGCGGCTTCAGTGCCCGCCTGCGCGCCCTCATACACGGCCTTTGCCACCTGCAGAAGGCCGCCGGTGCAGTCGCCCGCCGCATACAGGCCGGGCACGGTGGCCTGCATTTTTTCGTCCACCACGATGCGGTTCCCGTCCACCTCTGCGCCGATCTTCCTAGCCAGTGCGGTGCTGCCCGCCACGCCCAGTGCCACAAATACACCGCTGACAGGCAGCTGCACACCGCCGGACAGCTGCACGCCGGTGACAACGGTTTCGCCCAGAACAGCCTCCACGGTCTGCGGATAGACTGTGACCTCCGGCGGGAAGTCCGCCGTCAGCGGTGCACCGTTGGTCAGCAGGGTGACGCTGTGCACCACCGGCAGCAGAGCCTGCACCTCGTGCAGGGCATACTCGCCGCTGCCCAGCACCGCCACGTCCTTTCCACGGTAGAAAAAGGCGTCGCAGGCGGCACAATAGCTCACGCCGTGCCCCTCCAGCCCGGCAAGGCCCGGAATGCGCGGCACCGCCCGGGATGCACCCGTGGCAAGGATCACAGCGTCCGCCGGGTAATTTTTATCCACTGTTTCTACGGTGAGTTTATCCGTATAGGTCAGGCCCACGGCTTCGGCTGTGACGAATCTCACACCAAGGCGCTTTGCATTCTCGATGCTGCGGCGTTCCAGTTCCGCACCGGAGACCGGCTCGGCAAAGCCATAATAGTTTTCAATTTTTTCGGCGCGGTCCAGCGCACCGGGGCCTTTGGTGAGCACCGTGGTATCCACCCCGGCGCGGACAGCGTACAGCGCAGCGGAAATGCCCGCCGGGCCGGAACCGATAATCACAATCTTGGGCATAACATTCTCCTTTTATCATTTTCTTTAGTATACACCAAATTCCCCCAAACTTCTGTGACCGGGTCGCAAAAATTGCGCTTTGCGGCGGCTGGCCGCTTTTCAAGCGGAAAAGAGTATGTTATACTGTTTCAGTCATCTGAATTTTCTGCCACGGAGGCTTATTTTATGACCAAGCAACGTATCCTTTTCATTACCACCGGCGGCACCATTGCCAGCGTACGCACCCAGCAGGGGTTAAAACCCGTGCTTACCAGCGAGGAGCTGCTTGCCCATCTGCCGGAATTGAAAGAACTGTGCTGCCCGAAAACGCTGGCGCTGTGCAGCATTGACAGCACCGACCTTGGGCAGGAGCACTGGCTGATGATGGCACGCGCCATTCAGGAAAACTACGCTTTGTACGACGGCTTTATCATCTGCCACGGCACGGATACGCTGGCGTACTCTGCGGCGGCGCTCTCCTACCTGATTCAGAACGCGGACAAGCCCATCATCCTCACCGGCGCACAGCAGCCCATCTCCAACGAGATCACGGATGCCAAGAAAAACCTGCGGGACAGCGTGGTCTGCGCCATCGACCGGGCAGCCGGGGCGTAATGGTGGTGTTTGGCGGGCACGTCATTGCGGGCACTCGTGCCAAGAAGAACAAGACCATCAGCTACGACGCCTTTGCCTCAGTCAACTTCCCGGAGCTGGCGCTGGTGCAGGGTGACCGGCTGGTGCGGTACATCCCCTCGCCATGGCCCACCGGCCGGTGGAGTTCAGCCGTGTGCTGGACCGAAGGTGTTCCTGCTCAAGCTGACCCCGGGCATGTCCCCGGCGCTCATCCCGGAGATCTTCCGCCTGTACGACTGCGTTATCGTGGAAAGCTTCGGCGTGGGCGGCATTCCGCAGCAGCTGATGGATGCCTTTGCCGAAGGCCTGGGCAACTACGAGACCACCCATAAGGTGCTCATCATGACCACGCAGGTCACCTACGAGGGCAGCGACGTGGGCGTTTACGAGGTGGGCAAGCGGGTGAAGAACCGCTTCCGCTTTCTGGAAGCCCACGATATGACCATCGAGGCCGTAGTGACCAAAAGTATGTGGCTGCTGGCGCAGAACTGCGAAAGCTTTGACCAGCTGCAGCAGCGCTTCTACCGTCAGGTGAACTTTGACACCTTCTACCATTAAATCAGCTATGCAAAAAGGACACGGCAATGCCGTGTCCTTTTTTCTTTCAGAACACCAGCTGCACCAGCAGCACATAGCACAGCGTACCGCCCGCGACACTGAGCAGGGTCTCATGCTTCCACTTGTGCAGGCCCACCGTCACCAGCAGGGCGATGGCCTCCGGAATGCCGCGGCTGCCCGCAAAGGGGGTGACGCTTTTCAGGCAGTAGACGATCAGCATACCAAAGATGGCGGCAGGCAGCACCCGGCCCAGATACCGCACCACCTCCGGCGGCTGCTGATCCTTGGAAGAGAACACCACAAAGGCAGAAAGCGGGTGAGCATGGTGGCGGCGGTGCACACTGCAATGGTCAGGCCCATCTGGACTGCGGTCATGCGCCCACCTCCTCGCCGCTTTTTTCTGCTTCAGTGCCTTCGGCCTTTTCGATCGGTTTACGCAGGGCCAGCAGCAGGATCAGGATGCATCCCATGGAGGGCAGCAAAAAGCTGCCGGATCCAAAAAACACCAGACACGCCAATGGGGCGGCAAGGCCGATCAGGCGCTGTAGTGCTGCCGGTCCTTTTCCCACTGGTTGAGAAAGATCACCGTGAACATGGCGGTCATCACAAAGTCCACACCCTCGGTGCTGAAGGGCAGCACCGAGCCCACCACCGCGCCAAGACCGGCACTGGCCACCCAGTAGCACTGATCCAGCAGGGTGATGAAGAACATGAACCAGCCCCTGTCCACCCCTTCCGGCGGCTCGGCCGAACAGGTGATGGAAAAGGTCTCATCGCTCATGGCAAAGATCATATAAAAGCTGCGCAGGCCGTAGCCTTGTAGCGCTCCAGCATGGCAAGGCGTAGAACAAATGCCGCGCCTGGATCATCAGCGCCATCAAAAAGGCCGAAAGGGGTGAGAACGCGCTCAGCAGCAGGCTTGCCAGCACAAATTCCAGCGAACCGCCGTAGACCACCGTGCCCATGAGCATGGGCATCCACACCGGCAGGCCCAGCGACTGCACATAAATGCCATAGCCCATCCCCAGCACAAAATAGCCCGCCAGCACCGGGATGGTCTGCGGTGCGGCGGCGCGCAATGCCCGCCATACGGTGCTCTGCCGCCTTGTCAATTGTTGTTCGGTTACATGTTCCATTGGTCTTTCCCTCAAAATACGATGCCGGTTTCCTCTTTGGCCTCATTGCCGCCGATAAACCTATTCTCTCGATATGAATATGTCTGTATTATAACAGGTCTCACGGCTTTTGCAAAGGTGTATCCCCACTGCTTTTGGCAGAACGACAGTTTTTTTCTTTAAATTTTATGCAATTTTTAACGGATACAAAGTGGCTCGCGGTCAGCGCTTTATTATTTTAATGCAGTAAAGGTTCTTTGCAGGATCCTGTTCCTGAAATATCCCTAAAATGCCGGTTGCGCTTTCGTCATACTCATTTGACAGATGCCGTCTTTTCCGGTATCCTGTCCGTATCGCAAGGACGGCGGGCTGAAAACACCCGCCTTTTTTCGTTCATTCTGTATTTAATGGGAGGACATTTTATGACAACCATGAAGGACATCATCCAGAGCCCGCTGCTGCTGGCGCTGTTCGGCTCCATGGCGCTGGGCCTGTTCGCCAGCTCTGCCAGCGGCAGCAAGGTGGTCAAGGGCGGCATCAAGGGCGTGCTGCCGGTTCTGTCATCATGACGGTGCTCTCCCTCGCCGCACGCTTGCAGGCTACGGCTCCGTGCTGGGTGCCTTGTGGGCATCTTCATCATCGTGATGCTGCCCATCGGCATCCTTACCTCCTATGTGCTGTGGAAGAAGGGCAAGATCCAGGTAGTAGATAAAGAGCAGAAGTAAGGGGAAACAAAAGAACTCCCGGACGGATGTCCGGGAGTTCTTTGTTGCTTATTCTGCCTTTTCGTCCTTCTTGAGCATATCCAACTCGGGCATCAGCTCGGTGCTCACAATGGTGAGCATCTCCTCCAGCTTTGCACAGTCCTCGGGGGAGAAGCGCTCTCTTGCGCGCTCCACACAGTGTGCAGGTAGGAATAGCTGATGTTGTAGTAATCGATATACTTCTGGGTGGGGCGCAGGTGATACTCGCGCCGGTCGGTGGTGGACTGGATCTTTTCCACATAGCCCTTCTTCACCAGACTGCCGATCTTATACGCCGCGTTGGGGGTGGAGATCTGCATCATGCGGGAAAACTCCGCAATGGTGGGTTCGCCCATAGCCATGATGCCCTCCATGCAGAAGGACTCCACCGTGGTCAGCGTGGCTTCCCGGGTGGCAAAACGCTGAAAAATGTTCTGGTAGAAATGCAGCTTGAATTTGGTGTATACGTCCTGAAATGCCTGTTCCAGCATAGGTCGTGTGCCTCCGATAGTTCATTTTATTTAAAAATACCACGTTTTGGCCGCGGCGCAAAGCGAAACAGCTGAATTTTGGGCAGGAATTTATTCTGCCGCCTTTTTGTTCGTGCGCACACGGATCACGCTGAGCACCACCAGCTCTACGGCAATGGCAACAGCCAGCAGGATCAGCGAGGTGAACAGGCTGCCGTTTGCGCCAAGGAAAGCCTGTGCAATGCCCGTGATCACATAGCACACTGCCGCGCAGGAAGCCGCCGTAATGGCGTAGGGCAGCTGGGTGGACACATGGTTCACATGGCTGCAGTGGGCACCGGCGGATGCATGATGGTGGTGTCCGAGATGGGGGAGCAGTGGTCGCCGCAGACGGCACCGGACAGGCAGGCCGCAATGGAAATGACCAGCATCTCGCCCTCCGGGAAGGCATGGCACACGATGGGGATGAGGATGGAGAAGGTGCCCCAGCTCGTGCCGGTGGCAAAGGCAAGGAACACTGCCACAAGGAAGATGATGACCGGCAGCATGTACTGCAGCGCTGCAGCAGAGCCACTCAGCAGGTTGGCAACGTAATATTTTGCGCCCAGCAGGCCGGTCATGCCGGACAGGGTCCATGCGAGGGAGAGGATCAGCATGGGGCTGACCATGGCCTTGAAGCCCTCGGGAATGCAGGCGGCAAAGTCCTGAAAGGTCATCACATTGCGCACGCGGTAGAACACAAAGGTGAACAGCAGGGCAATGCTGCTGCCCAGCACCAGACCTGCAGAAGCGTTGCAGTCCGCAAAGGCGGTAACGAAGTCCACGCCCTCAAAGAAGCCGCCGGTGTAGATCATGCCGAAGATGCAGGCCACGATCAGCACCAGCACCGGGGCGAGCAGATCTGCAACATGGCCGCAGGTATCAGTGCCATCGTCCACATCGTTGCCGTAGGGACGGTCGGCGGTGGTAAACAGGTCGCCGTTTTTGGCGTTGTCCTCGTTGAGCTTCATGGAGCCAAAGTCCGTGCCGGTAAAGATGAGGAACAGGCTCATCACGATGGTGAGCAGGGCATAGTAGTTATAAGGAATGGTGCGCAGGAACATGGTAAAGCCGTTGATGCCGGAGCCTTCCGGCACGCTGGAAGTGACCGCAGCTGCCCAGCTGGACACCGGCGCAATGATGCACACGGGTGCTGCGGTGGCATCGATCAGGTAGGCCAGCTTTGCGCGGGACACCTTCTGCCGGTCGGTGACCGGGCGCATGACGGAGCCCACGGTCAGGCAGTTGAAGTAGTCGTCCACAAAGATCATCACGCCCAGCAGCAGGGTGGCAAACTGCGCACCGGCCCGGGAGTGGATGTGGGTGGAGGCCCAGCGGCCAAAGGCGGCAGAGCCGCCGGCCTTGTTCATCAGGGCCACAAGGATGCCCAGCATGACAAGGAACACCAAAATGCCCACGTTGCTGCTGTCCGAAAGCTTGGCCACCATGCCGCCGTCCTCATTGAAGAACAGGGTGTTGATGGCCAGCTCCAGATTGCCGTTGGCATATAGCAGTGCACCGGATGCGATGCCCACCAGCAGGGAGGTGTACACCTCCTTGGTGTTCAGCGCCAGCACAATGGCGATCACCGGCGGCAGCAGCGAAAAGATGGTGCTGTACACCGCACAGGTATAGGTGGACGGGTCCGCGATCTTGCCGGGCGTTGCCGCTGTGCACCACAGCAGCAGGGCAAACACCAGCAGAGCTGCGAACCATGAAAGGTTCTTGTTTTTCATAACGGATTCCTCTTTTTTCAAATTTCCGGGGATGCATACCCCTCTTTGCGCAGGAAAAACTATCCCCATCGAATGCAAAGGGAGGTGTGCGCCGCGCCGGACTATAAAGCGATGTATTTTGAGCTGTTCCGGGCCAGCGTGCAGGCCGCCCAGCTCTTGCAGGACGCGCAGAAGCGTGCCGAGCAGCACCTGCTGGAAGCTGACCCGCCGCCGATCCGATTGGAGCAGACAGAGCAGACGGATGAAGAATAGTTTTCTTCGGTCAGCGTCCTCGCCCTCTCAGTCACCTTCGGTGCCAGCTCTCCCAAGGGGAGAGCCTTTGCAAAACCGGAAACTTTACCGTACTGCCAAAGCCTCCCTCATTGAGAAAGACTTCCCCCGGCCGGGGGAAGATGTCACGCAAGTGACAAAAAGGGGAACGGTGGCATCGCGCAGCGATGACGGAAGGAGTTTTACCCCTTCTTTGCCTCCGCCTTGGCTGCGAACTTTGCGTCGTTCACCACAAAGCGCTCGTGGGTGCCGCCGCCTACAGGGCCTTTTTCGTCGTGCAGGGCCACCTTGAAGGTGAGCTTGCGGCCTTCCACAGCCACCAGCTCGCTCTCGCAGGTAACGGTCATGCCCACGGGGGTGGGGGCGGTGTGCTCCAGCTCGAGCTTGGTGCCCACCGAGCCATTGCCTTCGCCCAGCGCGTCGGCCACGCTCATCCAGCAGGTCTTTTCAGCCAGCGCCACCAGTGCCGGGGTGGCAAACACATCCAGCGTGCCGCTGCCCATGGTCTTTGCTGTATTGGCTGCGGTGACGAGCACGCTCTGTTCCCCGCGGATACCGGTTTCCAATGTCATATACTTTCCTCTCCTTTTGCGCGCCGTATGGCGCATTTTATTTTTGAACACCTTTATAAGATACCACATTTTGCACCAGAACGCACCCTATTTTGCACTTTTTTGTGAATTTCTCTTTTTCTTTTTGCGCAAACGGGCTGCCAAGTCCTCTCTCTTTGGGAGAGGTGGCACCGAAGGTGACGGAGAGGGCGAGGACACTGACCATGCGGCGACCTCTTTTTTGTTTTCGCCTTCCCTCCAATCCGCATCCTTATTGCGATTCAAAAACGCAAATTTCTGCGTTTTAAGGCAAATTTCATCAATTTAGAGCAGACGCCGAAAATCTTTAAAAAAGCCTTGACAAGGAGCATTCCGCGTGCTACTATGAACACATGAACAAGCGTTCATGTGAATTCACAACGAAGGGAGATGTCAACATGGCGGAAATAAAGGAAGCAATGCCCGCGCCGCAGCCGGAAGCCTTGGATATGCCGGACGACGAGGTGCTGTACGAGCTGGCCGACCTGTTCCGGGTGTTCGGCGACTCCACCCGCATCAAGATCCTGTATGCACTGCACGACAACGAGCTGTGCGTGCAGGACATTGCAAACGCCGTGCAGCTGAGCCAGTCGGCGGTGAGCCATCAGCTGCGGGTGCTCAAGGATTCCAAGCTCGTGCGGTTCCGGCGCGAGGGCAAAACCGTTTACTACGCACTGGACGATGACCATGTGCGCAGCATCCTCTCCATGGGGATGGATCATATCGAAGAATAACGAAAGGCTGGTATTACTTATGAAGAAGAGCTACAAGATCGAAGTGGACTGCGCAAACTGCGCTCAGAAGATGGAAGACGCTGCCAACACCGTTGCAGGCGTGGCAAATGCTACCGTCAGCTTTATGACCCAGAAGATGAAGGTGGAGTTCTCTGAAGGTGCAGACCCCCACGACACCATGGTGAACGTTCTGGCCGCCTGCAAGAAGGTGGAGGACGACTGCGAGATCTTTGACATCTGATGCGCGGCAGGTTGCTGCACACGATCAACAGCCTCGCCCTCTCCGTCACCTGCGGTGACACCTCTCCCTTTGGGAGAGCTGGCAAATCCAAAGGATTTGACTGAGAGGCGAGCCCGCTAAAGAAAAAAGCATCTGCAGCAAGAATTCGTAGATTTTCTGAGAGCTCAAACGAATGTGCAGATGCTTTTTACTTTGTGTGCGATTTGTGTTGTGCAATTAACTTTTTCTGTTGAAAAATCAGACAGTTTTCAACAGTTTCCACTCAGTTTTCAACACCGTTTGCGGAAAAACCGTAAAACAAACGTGGAAAAGCGCTTTTACGCCTGAAAAACTGTGT
>ENA-OQAA01001008-OQAA01001008.1-human-gut-metagenome-genome-assembly--contig:-NODE-1008-length-16248-cov-6.305068_pt1 | contig 16248 bp, 12 predicted proteins | sample MGYA00242489_ERZ504515 | MGnify/ENA primary metagenome ERZ504515 (study PRJEB26092, sample SAMD00036237) | human gut metagenome | host: Homo sapiens | study: EMG produced TPA metagenomics assembly of...
AATCAAGGTATCCTTTTATGTACTGGTTAAAGTATAGCACTTGTTTTTTGCAAAAATAATACAGAGAATAGGAAGATATTTTCACGTTTTGCTACAAAAAGTTTGTAGTTATCGGTTTTTCGCAAAAAAAAGAAACCATACCGTAGAGATATAGTTTCTCTTTAAATTACAGTGTTTCTGCCATTTTGAATAAAACGATTCCATTTCTAACAGCCAGCATCTCAGCAGAATTCTTGAAATCAATGCCAGAAATATCTCTTATTATTTTCAATCGCCCTGAAAGAGTACGATAATTTACATAGAGTTTTTCAGCTGCTTTATTCGCACTCTTATCACAGTCCAGATACGCCTGCAGCGTTTCAATCAGTTCTCCATCATGTTCTTTATCATGTGTACTTTCTCCACCAACTGGAAGAGATGTACCCCAAAAATGTCCGACATCTGCCTGTAACACAGCTTCACTTGTTCCATGATCAAGTGCTGTCAGGATTGCTTGCTGTGCACATCTATTCGGTCTGAATCCGTAGCTATGGTCATGGAACTGTTCCTCATAGATTGGTGTTAAGACCTGTGCAATGGCTTGTTGTATGAATCTGTCTGTTACTGTTGGTACTCCCAGGTTTCTGACACCACCGTCTGGCTTTGGTATCTCCACTCTTCGTACTGGTTGAGGTTTATATTTTCTTGTCCTCAACTGTTCCTTGATAATTTCGCCGTTCTTTACAAGATGTTCTTTAAGTTCTGTGTACTTCATTCCGTCCACTCCCTCGGCACCTTTATTTCGTACGACTTGCAGATATGCTCTGTTGAGATTATCGCTGGACAGTATCTGCTTCATTAGACTACTTGTGTCCATGCGTTCTTTCCTTTCCGTCTCGCTTGATTTGACCACCCTTTTCCCGATTGGTTACGGCAGATGTTGTCATTTCTGCAATACGAGACATACTCAAACTTATTGATTGTTCGCCCCTTCGCTCCATCTCCATTACAGAGACTTCTTCGCTACTATGGGCTCGGCTGACTTCTCACAGTTCGTTGTTACTAGGCTAATGAAACCTCTGTGAGACCTCCACGCTTAAGGTGCACGCTCTTTCCTCTCATATATCCGCCACATTTACTCGGTTCCTACAAACGGCAACTTTACGGCTTTGTCTTATTTAGCAGACTTACCAAGCGGAACCTAGCCTCATATGTGATTTCTGTCCGTCGGACCAAGAGTTTGCTTACAGCTTCCTTCAGATTCTACCTTACGATAGACACCCTTGCTGTTCAGCTATACACTTCCTTGTCGCCTAGGCGTGTTCGGGACTTTCACCCGTTAGAGCGCGCCCATGGCGCGCAAACTAAAATATCGCCAGCCATAGCATGGCTGACGATACAAAAATTTATTATTTTTTATTGTCCTCTTGACGGGGAGCATACCATTATTATAGTGGTTTATTTTTTTATTCCAATGCAACAAACATGTAAAATGTCTGATGTATTTTTGCAAGTTTTGTTCCATAGCAGTGTTTATCTTATTTTCCGTCTTCTTCTGAAAAACAGAATCATGATAATACTTATGGCAAATAGTAACCATACATGCCTGCTTGTTTCCAGACGAACCCCTGTTTCCGGTATTAATTGTGTGTTTTCGTTTGTGATTTTTAACTCAATCACGTCTCCTCGTGCAGCCTCAATCCGCTGTTTCATGACAGCTGTATTTCCATTCGATGTTGCCTGCACTGGATTTGAATACTTATCATTCTCTTCTTTTTTAGAAATCGAAACAGCGTATTTTGATGTATCAACAGTTTCTGTTATTATGATATCCGAAGATATATCTACATTTTTTAATGTAACTTTATCTCCATGTTTCAAAGAAGTTCTAATTGTCTTGCTACGCAGCTTTTGACCATCTTCCCAATAGAGAATTTCCATATCAAATGGCTTCTTGCGGTTTCCAAGTGGACCAGTGACTTCCTTTGTAATCTCAACCGTCACCCCGCCTTTTTGCGGATGATTGACGATATGTCTGTCCGAAACAGCTCTCCAGGTATTTGTCATCGGTGATTTCTCATATAGGAATAAAATATCGGATTCTACATCGACCATATATAAATTAAAGTTATCCTGATACTGTGTTTTGGTTTTATCTGCTTTGTCCTTTTTGTTTGGAGTAACAGATTCTACCATCCAGTATCGTCCGTTCTCAAAGTCCTCCGGTAATTGAAGCATTCCATTTTCATCTGTTTCTAAGGAACGATACGTCGTACACGTTTTTCCATCCTTTTTCAGAACGATATCGTCCTTACTCTGTGTATTGTCATAATCTACTGTATATCCTGTATCATCCGCATATTTTTTCGTAACATCATCATACGGTACTTTGTAGAACAGAAAACCTGCACCAGCAAGTCGGTTTCTTGGAAGATCATCCGTCTTTAAGAAACTTCGTTCAGCAAGATTGAAATGCAGATTCTGCACTTCCAGTTCCATCTTGGAAACATCCTTGAACTCATTCTCATCCTTCGGGAATATTTGTTGTCCATTGAATCGAAATACTGAATCTCTGGATAAATAACTTCATAATATAGGAAACCATCCCCGTATTCCGAAGAATAATGTGTCTTTCCTATCTCAATTTCTTCCACCTTATATTCCACCGGATTTCTGTCCTGGAATAGTGGAACATTGTCGACTGTGTGTTCCCATCCGTTCTCTTCATTCAGCAGGAATTCCTGTCCTGTAGAAATTCCATTCTGATACAATCTGATTTTCACCTGTTTTTCCATCAGTGCATCATTTGGATTTCCCCATGTCTTTTTGATATGCAGAGTGCCTGTTTTAGCAAAATTTCGGATATTAAGGCTGGTATCTCCTCGCTGAAGCAGAACGGATTTTCCGTTTATCTTACCATCAACTGGTGCTGTAACAGCCTCCTGATTTTCGTTAGCCTCCCTATCCACCAATTTTGCATCAGTGATTTTGAATGCTCCATTGGCAATCTCAACTGTGATCTGTATATCTCCTGTGTCTACATATCCCGTCGGTAAGTTTGTCTCTCGCAACAAATACGTCTCAGTTGCCGTTCGATTCTGTTTGTTCTCATCTTGTAACGGAATATGAAGTTGTGCGATTCCGTATTTATCAGTTGTTACCGTTTCCTCCTCAACACCGTTCTTACTGACAGCAAAATTGATCTTCTCCATTCCCTGTCCGGTAGACTCATCAAATTTGTTCAGTGTGAGTATTCCCTCTTTCTGATAACGGTTCTCCAATTCAATCGTAAGAGTCTCACCACCGCGTCCAATTCCACGTCCTGTGAATTGAATTCCACTTTCTGGATATGCTTCCCATGAATTTACATTATCTCCTTGTTCATGAGAATTGCGAACATTGTACCAACCCGAAAATTTTACATTCGAATCTTTTGGCTTATAGTTGTACTCTTTTAATGTGTATTTCCAGAATGAGTCCGCCTTAACGATCCACGTACAGCTTGTATGTGTTTCATCTGTCCATGTACCTACAACTTCTATTGGAGCATCCTCCGCTTGCGGAGCTTCTGCATCCGGTTTCTGGCTATCTTCTGAAGGAAGCACAAGTTTCATATGCTCATGAAATGCAGGTGGCTGAGGTTTTCCATCTAAAAGCTTTTCATCCATATCTACCTGGATATAATAATCTTTCTTGACTTCCTCTATTGCTTCCGGCATTCCGACAAAATCTTTCTTTACTGTCAGGTAACCATTTTTTGCTACAATACGGCCGTCAATATGCCACCCATCGGACATTTCACTTTTGAAAGAATACCAATAAATGGTGAAGAATTCGGTATCTAATTTCGATGGCGGAATTTCCCTGTCTCCGATGCGAATCATACGTCCACTTTCACGAATTGTCTGGAATACCTCTTCATCGGAAGGAATTCTATCTATCTTGTAGATATAGTCTCCATTTCCAATATATCCCTCATCTGGTTTAGTTCCCTGCAAAAGTTCTTGCACTCTCTTATTTCCATCCGCATACTGTTCCCACGTAGATGGATTCTTATTTCCAAGAACTGGAACATCATGCAATATACTTGCCTTCACATTACAGTTTGCCACGGCAACCGCACTTGTATAATCGTCTACATTCGTGGTTGGTAATGCTACCGAACCATCTTCCGGCATCGCTGACTTACAGATATAAAACTGTACCTGTTTTCGATTTTGGTTACTCACCTTACGCCACGCTGCATAGAGGGTGATTGGCTGTCTTGCATTATTATTTATAAGATCAGAAATAGAATCCCCTGCACCGCATTCCTGCCACTTTCCGTCTTTGTTTCTGTAATCCCAATGATCGAATTCATACTGTTCCAACTCTTTGCTGTCATTATCTTCATGATCATAAACTAGCGGATATGGTGACTTGACGTTATGTTTTCCAGCTTCTATTTCATTCTCATAATCATCTGTATGTCTTGTCTTATTTCCAACCTGAGGGGTCAACTTAGATTCTTTTGGAAGCTTCTTCATATAACGGGTCGTATTATAGATCACTCTGACCGTTCCGGGGTTCTGGGGTTTGTCTGCAATCACCTCATAAGATGAGGTAATATTAGGCAGTTCAAATTTTACCTTATCATCTCCGGACGGTTCCGGAAGAACCTCATTTTCGTCCCTGTCATTAGATGTACAACTCCAGACAATCTCCTTGCCATAATACTCACCTTCTAAACTTGCCCTCTTTGGTACTTCCACAGTATATGCTTCCCCATGGCCTACATACTGTCTCTTAATCGCCTCTCTTTTGGTCAGGTTCAGTGGATCCAACACTTCAATCAGATGAAAACTTCCCTCTACACTGAAATGTCTTCCTGCCAGCCCAACCTGAGAAGAAAGTCCTGTCAAACGATCAAAATAATTTTCGATTCTGTCTGGATTCAGTGGGTTTGGCTGTGAGAAATAATAGACAGATACATCTTTCCCGTTTTTCAGGACAGGAATATACCATGTACCATCGTTGTCCTTATAAGGGTGCTGTACAAACACACGGCTGTCTGTCGCATAACCAAACAGAATCTTCTCTTTCTGATCTGCGCCGGGCTCCAGCTTGCTCGGAGTGAAACCAAACTCACTGTAAATTTTAGAAATCGTATCATCTGGTTTAGCTCGCAAATAATAACGACTGGCTCGGCCACTGTTTGCTTTGATTATGTAATGCTGCTCAGCATTGAGGTTCTTTATCAGCTTATAATGTCCATCGATAAATACATAAAAACTGATATTTGCTTCTTTTGTTGCTGCCGGTTTTTCTGTATTATCAGGAACAATCACATATGGACGTACTGCATCATCTGGCTGAATAGTAAAGCTCATGGTATGCTCTGATTTATTTTTACTCCATGTAACTGCTGAAAGAGTACCATCTTCCTTTCTGCATTCCCAGTTTATATCCTGCGTTTGTTCTTCTACACGCGGCTTTGTACTAACTGTTCTTGTAAGTGTTGACTTTCTTGCAACAAAATCAATTGCCGGAAGATCACGCAAAGCTGTTTGGCTGTAAACCTGTCCATCGTCATCCTGTACTGTCACACTGTAAAAACCGTTATATCTATTATCGTCGTGTTCGAATAAGGTCTTTGCACTCATGGTATCAATTTTTTCTCCATTTGGCAGGTAATACACATCCATCGGCTCTCCGGACTTTCCTATATAAATACATTCATGACCTTCTATCGTGTATTTCCCTGCATTATGGATTGTATCGTAATCTCTCTTGGAATAATAAAAACGCTCTTTTGCTTCATTTTGAATAGAACCATCGTAATGAAATTTTTCAAAATGCTTTTTTAACTCATCATTAGAAATATAATAATAAACTGTTCCCGGCTTTGTTGTAGTATCTTTTATAACAGGAATTTCTTCGTTAGAACATTATATCTCTCATTATTTACAAAAGTATAGAATTTAATGTTCAAGGTTGCTGGTGCAAAAGTGTTGCATGCAACCGTATATGGTTGCTCTATCTTTCCAATAGAAAAGGTTAGTTTATCGCCCTGTTTCACCGGAGAAATTGTTTTATTTTCATCCTCACTGGCACAAAGCCAGTCGCTTTCCTTCGTATCTCCAGGATCAACGGAAATTGTGACCGCAGAATCTTTCTTATAGTAACTCACAGTTCGATTTCCATCCGGATTGATCACTGTAACCGAATAGAAACTGTTCTTATTCTGCTTAATCTGGTCTGAATTATTATCCGGAATTTTTTCGCCATCAGATGCTCCTTTTGGCATATAATAAACGTCTGTTGGTACAGTTGCTTCCTGCTTGTCCAGGTTATAAGATACATATTGCTGTCCTTTATAAGTTACCACTGTCGCCTGTGCTAATGTCTTCTCACCACGGACTGTATATGGAAAATAATTTCCGGACTGTGTTTCCTCTGCATTCAAGCCGAACTCTCTATAAATCTCAGCAAGATCACTGACAGATAAATAGCATCTGCCCTGACGGTTCCATTTATACACCTTTTTCAGAGAATCAGCCGGCAGCTTTCGAACCTCATTGTCTGCATATATATAAAACTGAATGTCAAAGGCTGTCTGATCCGCTCTCTGGATCACATAAGACTGTGTGATCTTTCCGATTGTGAACCTCGTCTGGTTCCCTGATTCCCGTATACCATCTATCACCTTATCATCTGTTCCCATACAGGTCCATTCGATCTGGTCTGTCTGGTCCGACAATTGGGGATTAAAATCAGCCACAGCTTCTTCCACTACAGTTCCTGTTAATGCATAACGAATCCGATCCTGCCCTTCTCCCTTTACCTCTACGGAATAAAATGAGTTGTCCTTTTTTACAGAATCTTTTAAATTTAATGCAAGGCCTTTTCCATTTGGAAGGTAGTAAACATCTATCGCTTCCCCTTGTTTATTCTGTCCATAATTGTAAGAAACATATGTCTTTCCGGATTCTGTGTCTGTATAAACTTTTCCGTATTCTATCCCGCTTTTTCCCCGGTATGCAGATACAAACTTATTATTTGCATCCGGATTCTGATTCTCACCATTTTTCACAAATCCAAATTCTTCATATATCAGGAGCAGGTCCTCAATGGAAACACCATAGTAGGTAGTTCTTCCGTCTTTCCATGTTGCAATGCCGGTAATGTCATTATGCTGAAGCTTTACCTTGTTTCCATCAATAATGACATAGAAATCAATATCAAATCCTTCGGAAATCTCCTGAAGTTTCGGTGATTCCTCTTGTGCAATCTGCTCCTCGAAGGCTTTTTCTTCTTCTGAAAGCTCTCCCTGGGATGGAGTAATTTCTTCCTCCGGAATCTCTTCTAATGGCGGGGTGATTTTCTCTCCAGGAGTCTCTTCTAATGGCGGGGTGATTTTCTCTCCAGGAGTCTCTTCTGATGGCGAAGTATTTTCTTCTTTCGACGTCTCTTCCGACAATGATGTACTTTCCTCCGGAATAAAATCTTCTGTGTGCATTTCACCCTCTTGAGTACTATTTATATTTGGAATATTCTCTTCTTCCACTGAAACTGCCAAAACTGTCGTTCCTGCGCTATTCATGCACAAAACCAATAAAAGTGTCCAGGCTATCCATCTTAGCCATCTCTTTTTCCTCTTCACACAAATTCCTCCTAAAAACATATTTTCCTTTTCTCATCTATCTGCCTTTTTTATCCATTCCTTCTGCATTGCCGCTGCTATAAAGCACTGCAATAGTTTTTTTGAAAATACACCACATTCACCGTTGGCAATCATTCTTATGGCTTCTTCATGCTTTAATTTTCTTTTATAGGGGCGTACACTGACCAATGCATCATAAGCATCCACAAGGCCTACTACCTGAGCACAAAGTGGTATTTCATCACCTTTTAGTCCATCCGGGTAACCAGAACCATCATATCTTTCATGGTGATATCTGCATATTTCATAGCTATACTTATTAAGTTTTTCTGTCGTAGCTCCTCGTGGAAACCGCAATGTCATCTCTGCCCCTGTAAGAGGATGCTGCTTTACAATTCCCATCTCATCAGCTGTTAATTTACCGTTTTTGTTCAATATCTCTATCGGCACACGGATTTTTCCAATGTCATGAATTGGAGCCAGATGAGAGACATTTTCTATTTCTTCCTCTGTAATCCCATACTCCGGATAGTTTTTCTGTAGTTGAAGATACACTTGTTTTGTATAAAAACAGATATCATCCTGATGTTCTGTTTCTATAAGATTATTGTGATTCAACACTGCAGCCAGAAGCGAAACCATTTTCCAATACTGTTTTGTCTCATTCCTGTGCTTTTTGTCTTAATTCCCGTTCCATATTTACAATTGTGTTAGGAATAACTTTTGCATTATGGAATGTAATAACAGCAGTTTTCTCATTTTCATCCACAAATCTTTTTACTTCCATCCAAACATAAGTCTCTGAGTTTTTCTCGCTTCTTCTTTGATAAACAATATCTTCTTCTGAACAGCCCTTTTTCAAATGCTCTGTCAACGAATCGCTTTTCAAAAATTCCTGCAGTTTTTCACAATCTTTTTCACATACATATTTTTCACAATATACTTTCAGAAAATCATCATATGTTCCTGCATTTTTTACATCATCATAAATCCCCCTGTTATGAGAATAGATACATTCATAACTGTTTTCCGCTAAATTAACTTTCAGAATGATATAAAATCGCCCAAAATATTCATCTTTCCCCGGTCTGATAATATCAGAGATTTTCACATTTTCTAATCGGTTATTGTAAGTGTTCTGTAAGTCCAATAAGACTTGATGTACTTTACAGCAATCCGTATAGTTTCTGGAGCAAAATCCATCCTTTTCAAGACAGCGACTGATTGCCATTGTTGATTCCATACATGATATGACATCAAATAAAGAAATCTTTTCTGGATTTTTGGCAAGGGCATATCCTCCACTGATACCTTCAGAAGCTGAAATAATCTTCTCTTTTTTTAACTGCTTTGTGATTTTGGGAATATAGCTCTCCGGAATCTTTAATTCAGAAGCTAATTTTGCCGTTGTAACCCTGTGCTTTTTTATTGCCAAATAACAGACAATCCTGATTGCATAATCCGTTGTATTGGTAAGCTGCATAGGTGCTCACCTCTCTCTCTTTTCTTTATGCTGACCAGATGATACTCCTGGTACATCATCGTTAGTTTCTGAGTATCATCCAGTTTAATTGCAATCACACCATCCGTACTATAGTAAATGGTGCCATTATATTTTCCGATGTATACACAGTTTTTTCCATCTACTTTTGCACTCTTAAACTCGAAATGTCGGCCTTCTATAGATAGCTCTTTATGATCCGCAATTGCTCCAAATTGAATGACAGAAGGTGCTCCTGTAATTGGATTTCCATTGACATCTACATATTCCACACGATTAGTCGTCTGTTCATTACCATTCGTAACACTTCTCTGCATTGCGATATTCAAACTCTGTACAGATATCGTATCTGGAAGCTGCTCATCACTTGCCTGTTCTGTAGATTTTTCATTGTCAATAATCTGCTCTGAAGACTTCTCTGATATTTCTGTTTCAGATTCTGTAGTTTCTGTAGTTTCTGTTTCCTGCTCCGGGTCTTCTGTCTTCGATATTTCTGACTCTTTTTCCTTTTCTTTCAATGCATAAGTCATAGTCAGTTTTTGCCCATCTGTAAACTTATTGGCATTGATATTATCGGAACTCCAATAAACCGTATCTTTATATACTCCTATAAAGGAACAGTCTGCATCATTTACTTTTGCACTCTTAAATTCATAATCTTTGTCAGAAATATTTAACTCTGAATGATCTGATATTTTTCCAAGCTCAATGGTCTCTGGTGCTCCTTCAATCGCATTGCCGGATTCATCTACATATTCCACCAATTTTGTGGTCGGTACCTGACCATTTGAAGTTGCTTCCTGTATTTCTTTCTCCAGCTTCTCCACTTCTATGCTATCCGGAATCTGTTCCTCAGTTTCTGTTTCTGATGTGAATTGCTCCGAAGTTTGCTCGGTTTCTGTCTGTTGTGCATCTGTCTCACTTGTAAATGCTTCTGTATCTTGTGTTTCTTCCTGCTCTGTAACCACTGATGTTTCATCTTCTGATGCACTTACGGTTTCCAGATTCATAAAACAAATAGAAAAGATTAGAAGCCAGGAACATGCTATTTTCAAATATGTTTTCCAATTCTTATGCCTCATTTTTCGCATCTTCCTTCCTGTTCTTCTGCTTCTCCATGAGTAATCCGCAAAGGCAGATAACTGAGCCAAAGAATAAGAACAAATAGCCTGCAACCGGACTATCATCACCTGTCTTTACCGGCGAACCGTTATGAATGATATCTTTTGGTCCTGTAGAAGATGGGACTGGGGTTTGATTTTTACCAGTTTGACCGGTATATGAGTTTTTGAATGAAACCTTCGATACTTTATCTCCATTTTCATTTTTGACCACTGTTACCGCCATCAGTTCATTATTGGAATCAAAGAATCCTTCAATCGTTACATCATAGGTTTTTGAATCATATGTATAATTTTCTTTATTCTCTGTTGCCTGGTACAGCTTGTAATGATATTCTCCTGCCTGTCCGACATTCATAATCAGCTCTGTAGAAGAATTGCCACTCATATTCCAGGTAAATGTTCTTCCATTGCTTCCATCCGGCATTGGATTTTGTATCTGATCTGCTATTAAAACATAAGAGCCTGTTTTGTCAGCATCTACAGAATTGTTCGCTTCAAATATCTGTTCCACTGGTATTTTCACTGTTGTGTTTCTTTCAGCTGCCAGTACTGGTCTTTGAACACCCAGAAAGAATATCATGAACAGGAATATAACCATGGCTATTTTGGTCATACGTGTTGTTCTCATGCTTCTCCCTCTCCTTCTTTCTTTTTGTTTCGTTTCTTTTGTATCTGTCTTGCTATCAGAATCAGTACAAGGACAATCAGGATAAACCATACAATAACTGGCACTTTTTCTACTGCATTTTTCAGTTCATCAATTCCCGTACCTACGTTTTTGGCTTTTTCTTTTTCCGGATATATCTGATCCGTTAAGCGTCCCACCAGGATATTTCTTCCATTTGTCATATCCGATGTACAGGTGGTCAGCAAAACCAGATGATCAGCTTCCGTTATATTCATATCTCTTTTATATAAAACATTGTTCTCGATTTCCTGCAGATACTCCTGTTTCGCTTCTGGTGTTTCCTGACACACATTGAAAATCGTCTCATTATAAGCATCTACCTGTAACAATGCGTAGAATTCAATTCCATGATTTTTTCCATCAAAGAACAGATTTCCATATGGATGTTCGTTGAAATACTGCTCCTTTGTAAATTCACCGATATCTCCAAACATCATGTGCTTTTCCATATGGTGACCATATATAATATTGTCAAAATCCGAAAAGTCCGGTTTATTTGCACAATGTAAAAAAATCGCTCCGCTCAGGGAATAGTTTCCTTCTGCGTCTGTATTCATATAAGTCTCATCATTATCTGTCTGCACCAGCGGGTAATTGATGTTGGTATCATTGATTCTTATCCATCCAATCACATCTGGATTGATTTTCTGCAATTCTTCAAAAGATTTTGTATTCTTTTCTGTCGGAATATATGCTTCATAGTTCTTTGCATCTGCTGTCTGGTATACCTGGTGGGAGTCCCACAGCATATAACCGGAGAGAAACATAGCTGCAAGAATCAGTGATAATGCTATAAAATTTACAATATGGTCTAATCCTCTGATAATTCCTTTCAGCACTTTCTTCATCCGAAGCATATGTACAAGTTCCTTTCACCATTTCTGTTTCTTTTATATTTATCAAAACTGATTCATCTGACCAATTTGCTCGCAAAATTAGCAAAAAGGGATGCGGCGGAGCAACGCCGCACACATCCCCTTTCCTGGTTGCTATATTTTATTATTTCTGTAATCTTCTGCGTTTGAATCCTACAAAAGCGATCAGTGCTACACCGCAAAGTGCAATCATCAGAACGTATGGAAGAGTGTTCATGATGATACCAGTTACAGGTACATCGTTGTATGTATTGGTTACATCAACGATATTCTGTTTCTGACCTAATTTCTGACTTCTTACTGCTGTAAGTTCTGTGTTGTATGATGTTTCAGCAACAGAAGTCAGCTTAGTACCATTGATAGTGATTTCAGCACTACCTTTATAGTTTTTAGCTGCAGACTCTTTTACAGTAATTGTTGTTCCTACTGGAACACCAGCGAATTTCATGTTTTTATTTGCTTTCAAATGGAATGTGTATGTTCCGCCCTCAGCAAGTGTAACATCACCTCCATTAGCTTTGATTCCGCCAAGTGTGTTTGCATCTGTTCCTTTCGGGAATGCAAAGGTTGCTGTGAAAGCGAACTCATCGTCAGGAGTTGTTGCTGTACCATTTGCATTAACAATCTTTTTAGACACATTCAAAGAGCCAAACTGATTATAAATCGGATCTGGATTTGTAGGATCTGTACCTGTACCAGCTTCCTGTACATAAGTGTTAGTAAAGTTGAATCTATTAGTATCGGTATTTCCAATATCTACTTTACCAGTTGCTGTCTGACCTGCATCATCTTTCACTTTATTTACAACGATATTAGAAATTTCTGTACCAGTTGCACCATCTGTAACATATACATCCATTGTATACTCAGCCTGTGACATGATCATTTTTTCATGCTCACTGTTTGCTACTATTGGATCTGCTGTCTGTGTCTCTGTTACAGTATACTCATACTTTCCTGCTTCTGGATATGTCGGAAATGTAATCTGACTTCTCTTAGAAATTGTTCCTGTTTCAGTATCGGTAAATGATATCTCCGGCATAGTAACCGCTGCATCTGTTGTAATGATACCAGTTCCTGTCTTGACCTGCTCTGCTGTAAAGCTAAACTTCTCAGCCTTTCCGGCCTCTGTGTAGTAGGTCTTAGTAATCCAAGCCTCGGTTGTCTTGCCCCCATCTGCCGCAAATGTTGGCATTGCCATTCCCATCGTCATGGCACCAGCAGCAACAACTGCGAGCACTTTTTTGAACATTTTGTTCATGCTCATAATGATTCCTCCCTTGTAGATAAAATATTATTTGTTTTTATTTGATTAACGGAGGAGGGTATTAGAGTCCTCTGGTCCGAATAACCGCAATCGCTTTTCCTTTGACGTCTTTAATATTAATACAGCCATAGATTCTGCTGTCTGACGCTTCCGGTCTGTTATCACCCAGTACAAATATCTGACCTTCTCCAACAGTGATTGGAAAGTCAACTCCATTTTGAAACTGTGTGGTGTCAAAATAAATATCCTGTGAAATCTGCGTAGCGCCGTTAATCATCAAACCGTCTTTTGTTATATCTACGGTATCACCTGCGACTGCTACGACCCTGCCTGTGGTTGTTCTGCCATCTTTCTTAAATACTGCAATATCACCGGACACAAAACGCTTGTCCAGTCGATAATACATGACCAGATCACCATCTTTTATTGCTGGTTTCATAGATACGTCATTGATTCTCGCCATCCCGTACATAAATGTAAAAACAAGGATGACCGCCAAAATGATAAGAACAATCTTCAATAACAGCTGAAAGATATCTTCTCCCAGTGTTGTTTCCTGTCTGGGAAGCTGTTTCTCATTATTCTGTTCTTTCTCAACCTGTTTCTTTTTCATGATTCATTCCTGCTTCATATCAACTTAGATAATCAAGGTATTCTTTTATGTACTGGTTAAAGTATAGCACTTGTTTTTTGCAAAAATAATACAGAAAATAGGAAGATATTTTCACGTTTTACTACAAAAAGTTTGTAGTTATCGATTCTTTGCACAAAAAAAGAAACCATACCGTGAAGATATAGTTTCTCCTGAAATTACAGTGTTTCTGCCATTTTAAAAAGAACAATTCCATTTCTGACAGCTAGCATTTCTGCCGAGTTTTTAAAATCAATTCCTGAAATATCTTTAATTTTTTTCAACCTGGAAGAAAGTGTACGATAATTCACATACAGTTTTTCCGCCGCCTTATTCGCACTCTTATCACAGTCCAGATATGCCTGCAGTGTTTCAATCAATTCACCATCGTGTTCTTTATCATGCCGATATAATTTCACAAGTGACTCTGGCACATATTCCATCAGTTCATCACGACTTTTGATTTTTTCAAAAATCTGGAAAAAGCCGAGCTTAGAGAAATCGGCTACCGATATATTCTTATCACCATAGAGATATCTGATCATATCCATATAGTCTATGATTTTCTTTGAATCCTTAAAAGATTTTTTCAAATCTCCATATCCATTAACAATACTTCCAATGCCAATCTGAAAATCCGTTGTCTTATTTCTGTGAAAAATCTGCTTCTGTACTGTCTGATATAATTTTTCCATTTCTTCCCGGAACCCTGCTTGTGTTTCCCCAGACTTAATTTCATGAATACACACAATCTGATTCAGATTCCGGTAAATATGTTCATCCGGAAGTAATCTCTGAATCTCGCCTTCTATCACTCCGATTTCTTCTAATTCTTCTTTTGTATAATAATCTTCGCTATTGCTTGAAATCGTATGAAAACTTACCACACAATATTGAGCTGTATCTTTCAATTTTAGCATTCTTGCAGCTTTACTCAATTCATCGCCCGTTAATAAACCATTAAGCAAGCTATATCCAATATCTCGTTGATATTTTTTTCTATCTGATTTTGAGCATATGTTCCCATAAAACTATACTGTAAAGTAAAAACAGCATTTTCCAATGCCATATAGTCCAGTATTGTTAATGGCATATTCACTTCCGTGACTACCAAATAAATTTCTGTTCGGCCTAACACATGTATTTTTGTAATATATTGCGTATGCTCTTTTCTCTGTTTTTTGTATTCAAATCTGGTAACAATATCCGGTTTATATTTCTCAACATTTTTCTCAAATACAAAATCAGACAGATCCTGCGTTGTGGACGCACAGCAAGTTAAGTTACTATAATATAACGCTACCGGATTGCCAATCATGGAAGACAATAGAAACAAAATATTTTTAGTTGGATCTTCAAAATTCTCTCCATCCAATAACATGTTAGAAATATTGTCGTGTGTCAATTTGAAATAAATCAACCGTGCGATATTTTCATCATAGATCTGCAGAATAACATATTTTATAATACCCCAATAATACTCATCTTCCGAAATTTCTATCACTGGAATATTACGTTCCGAACAAAACTTTAATAAAATATCATAATAATTGACTTTCTGTACCATGTCCGGATGCTGCTTTATAATAAATCCACTGACCTGTTTCTTCTCCAGTTCATTCAAATGTTTCCGAAACTCTCTGTCCGTTTCTCCGAAATACACTTTCATATTTGTAAGAAGAAGCTCTCCTCCAGTCAGATATCTTTCCATATCTTCTATTTCGATAATTCGTATACCTTTAATTTCCTGATTCAGATTTTCTTTACATGTCACTAATCTCATATCAGGAAATTGTTTCGATTCTAATAATTGTTTTACCGTATAAGCCATTCAGCACCTCGTCAAATTCGTCTTTTGTTGTCTACTTTGGTTGTACCAGCATCTGATGTTGTGTTTTCAAAAGTGGCATAAGTATACAGTGTAATTATACCCCCCCGAAATTTTCTGTCAATTTCTTCATGCGTATAAAATGCATATTTTATATAGATTCAAATAAAAAAGACAGCTCGCATCTTTGTCGAACTGTCCATTACTTCTTCAGGCTGCGGATAAAAGTCATAAAAATTTCTCTTTCCTTCTCATCCAAGCCATCCCAAATCTCAAGTATTTCTTTTTGCTCTTTTGTCAGATCCAATCTGCTTTCATCATCTGAAAAAAATTGTGCGATTGTAATTTCAAAAGCATCACATATTTTTTCCAGATTAGCCATCGTCGGCATACTCTTCTGATTCAGCATATTTCCCAGAGCCGTCTGCGTTATTCCTGTAAGCTGAGCTAACCTATATTTTGTATATCCTCGCTTCCGGCATAGTTCCGCAATTCTTAACGGAATATACTCTTCCACACACAAGTATATACACCTCTCTTCTAGTCTATGATACCAATATTGTACCTGTTGACCAGAAGATTTATTAGACATTTATTTATTGATTATATACTCTTGTACACAAGACTTTTTTAAGTAAAAAAATATAGCTAGACAGTCCACGATATTCAGTTGTTGCATATATTTATGATACTTTCTACGAGGAAATCTGTCA
>ENA-OQAA01001009-OQAA01001009.1-human-gut-metagenome-genome-assembly--contig:-NODE-1009-length-16232-cov-2.321701_pt1 | contig 16232 bp, 21 predicted proteins | sample MGYA00242489_ERZ504515 | MGnify/ENA primary metagenome ERZ504515 (study PRJEB26092, sample SAMD00036237) | human gut metagenome | host: Homo sapiens | study: EMG produced TPA metagenomics assembly of...
CTTGGCTTGGGAAAATGCCTCATCGTAGATATCGATATAGAAATGGCGGGTACGGAATTTCGCCTCCTTATGCTCGACGATCTGTTGTCCCGTATAGCGAAAACGGGCGTCACGAGCTCCCGGCCGATAGCGATCATGAAAGGGAACTCCGCACCATAACTCATCGTCCGCCAATCCAGCGAACGGAGATACATCGTAGCTCCCAGCATATCGAATACACGTCCTTTCGCCATTAGCATCGTGTCGATCTTCGTCTCCTTTAATGTATGGCGATGCGAGTGGATATCGATCCTACCGCTTCCTTGATACTCAAACTGGAGATTATCCACCAGATAGTAGTCTCCCTCGTTCGTGCGCTTCGAGCTGAACAAGAGCCGAGGCTCCTTTGAGTAATGGCAATCCATCGTATCACGCATCCTAAAGACTTTCTCGATCACGCCGGCAGAGCGGAACAACAGGTTATAATGCCATGACGGCGCTCCTTGGTATTCCGATTCTTTCACGGAAAGGGTAGCCAATCCGGCCTTCGACATGATCAGCCCCATTTGAAATAAAGATCGTAATCCACCCGTTCCCCATGGGATAACGGCAACGTTGTGCCCGCAAAGACGTAAGACTCGCTACACACAAAAAGAAAACGCATATATACAGTTTAGAAGCGCAAGCCGCCCACACCGCTGTTCCTATTGGACGAAGACTGTGTTCCCTCATTTTTGTAATCTCTTTTCTTTTTCGTTAGCTCTTTCGGTTTATTCTTCGTGATATCGATCGGTTTCTGCCGTTTCATCGGTGTAGCCTTGATATTCCACGTCTCCTCCACTTGCCAATTCTGCATGATATTGAATATCTTCGGGCAATAGAAGACAAGTTCCGGCTGCCGTTTATCGGCGTAATTACCGGTATCCCAGACACCATTATCATTCACGTCTAATACTAAACGGGCATAATATTTATCCGGTTTCAAGTCCATGAAAAGCACGCCGCCATCTTTTACCTTCACCTTACGGATCGGCTGGTCGCTGCTATTCAATAATTCCACGAAAGCGGTGGTATCCGCTCCCTCAATATTGATATATAAATGCCCGTACTCATCTTCCTTCTTGATCTTGAATTCCCCGCTATACACATCGTTCCATTTACCATAGGCACTGAATATCGTGGCGGAATCTACTTCCAAACGGTATTCCTCTCCATACTTCCACGGGCGCTTGATGAAGAAATTCAAGGAATTCGTCGTATCCGGGAAGAAATCGAAGTCAACGGCTTCCCAAAGCGTATCCACTTTCTGATCCAGATAAAAATGATCTTTCGTCAATCCCGCTACCGGTTCGCTAAACGTAACAGCGACCGTATCATACAGGTTGATCGAACCGGAAGCGTTTACGTTCATTCCCAGAAACTCGATGGGTTCCGGCTCATCGTCTTTTTTTCTTTTTCTTCTTCTCCACAGGACGGCGACGCACGGTAAATTGTACCGTATCGGTCTGCGGACGAAGTATATTCATGGAATCGCTTTTCAGGTAACTCACCTCCACTTGTAGCGTATCTTGCTTCCAGATCAAAGAATCGGTCAACCAGTAATGCACGGCTTTTCCTTCCTCCGCTGTTTGCAAGAAATACCAATTGCTATCCGCCGGGGTGAAATTCAAAGGAACCGGTACCGGAATAGTATCCAAGGAGGTATTGAAACGCAAGGTTAGTATTTTCTCATCCGTACGCTCCGGCTTCAACATATATTGACGCTCTACTTTTTCCTTAAACAGGCGCAACTCGATATTGTCCGGCATAAAATGGGTATAACCGACTGTCATCACCGTATCGATCGTCAAGCTATCTTTCCAAATCGTATCTTGACGGGTCGTCAACTCGAACGCAGGGACGATCAAGGAATCGTAAAAAGCGATCTGCTGCCCGGGCTGGCTGTACTTGTAGGAGCGCATCACATCCTCCAAGGCATAGATCCGATAGTTCCGGGGGCCATATTACGAATCGTAAACTCGCCCTTGTCGTTCGTACGGGAAGTACGGACAAATGGGATCGTCGTAAAGGCGGAATCCTCCAGATTCGTATGCACGCCGATCGTAATACCCGGCATAGGCTCCAGATTCTCGGCGTTCAGCAAGACCCCGGACACCTCCATACTATCAATGGATTCGCCGGTAGAAAACGCGAAAGAATAATTCTCCAATACATTCTTCTCATTATTATCGGAGATCGAATTGGTAAAGTCTATCGTATAGGTCGTATTCTCCTTCAACGTATCCATCAGCTCGATGACCGCCTTCCGGCCGTTCGCCCGAATAACGGGTTGCTCCATTTGGGTGGAGTGATGATCACGTTCTCGGTAGGCTTATCGATCTGGATCAACTCATCAAAGATAATCTCCACCTTCTTTCCCTTATAGTTTATCTGGTTAGGCAACGGCGTACTGCTTACGAACTTAGGCGGAGCTCATCATAAGGCCCCCCGTTCGGCGAGGCTATATTCGCGCACGAATACAGCACGACCAACAGAAGTACCCCTATAAAGAACCGTAAACTATTTCTCACATATTTATCTTCCATTCAATACTCTCATTTCAATTGAGGGACAAAAATAGGGAAAAATCCCGTGAACGATAAGGATATATACGCTAATTAATCTATACAGGCCACCTAAATTAATTGAGTTATCATAAATTATCTTCACCTTATTGTCATTTTTCTCTCCTAAAGAATGTCATCGCGGCTCATCCGGAAAAAAACATCAGCTTGTTTTCCCGAAAACACGTACATGTTTTTCGGAAAAACACGTACGACTTTTCCAAAAAACATGTACGTGTTTTTTCGAGTCTGGTTATCAATCTCTTACAAAACGGTAATTCACATCGAACTTATTGTAAAATAAAACACCCGAAATAAGGCAGATACCTAATTAAAAACAGTATCTTCGCGATAGATGGAAGTATAACCAAATAAATAGAGCAACTATGTCAGAAGTATCAGGTATCGAATTGGAGAAAGATGCGGCAGGGAACAACAGCTACGTTCGCATCGACTTAAAGAAATATGGGGATATGATCAATCCTATATTGCAACGATTGGGAGTAAACCTATCGGATAGTAACCTTGATGAATTTGAACGAGATTGGAACAAAGGATTGAGCATCGAGGAATTCAGACAATACGCAAAACAAGAACTAAGAAAACATTTCTATGAAAAAAACGCACAAAGAAAATAACACAAAAGTTATTATCCCTAAAGAAATAATCACTTATCTGATGGATTTAGCCGACACCTTATTTGAGAAAGATTATTATTCATACATTGAGTACGCAAACATACTTATCGATGATATCCTCGACTTCACCCACACTTTACCTCATGCGCCACATTATAACCTCTCCCCATACAGCTGAAATGAGGTTCAACCGATACGGGAAAGATTTGCAATACGCCTTTTTTCAAACGAAAAAGCAGTAAACATACCACATGGTATGTTTTTTTCAACCGGAAAGGTGATCGATATATTATACGTTATATCACCAATAATCATAAAGACGGCAAGTATATAAGAGCTCCTTTTACCGAGGAGGATTAACACTTCGTTTTAGCAACCTGAACCCAATCCGGCAATACAAACACTTTCGCTTCTCGCAATATTCTCGTTTTAACTGGATGAGTGATTGCGTATCACCAGCGTTATGGACTTCGATACCGGATCGAGCGAAAGCGGTTACGATATGATTGCGTTCCGGCGGGATACTCTCCAAGAGGCGGGTCGCACGCAGGCAATACTCAGGAAGTTTATTTCGACCGCCGTAAGCGAATAGCAGAGGGACTACCGTATTTATTAACAGGATATTCAAGGCATTCTCCCCGATCATTTTATCTTTTTGCACCGAGCGTATTGGAAGTGATAATGATTCTTCCAATAATCCGAGGGTTGGATACGGAAATAATCCTTGATCTCTTTAGGAGAAGAAGCGGACAGGATCATCGAGAACAACGTATCGTACCGATGCCAGATAGCGGACAGTTGCGCCAACTTCACATGCGGGAAGTTGGTCGGACGGATGCGAAGGCTTTTGAACAAGGAGTCATCCAAAGGCTTGAGGCCGAACTTATGGCGGAGAAACTCATATTCCCGCTCAGCAGACGGTAGTAATGGCAGGAGCCTCTTCCGAGAGCATACCCGCTTGTCCGAAAAGCATCGCCTCTACTTGCGACTCGCTAGCCTTTGCTTTTGGATATATCGCAGGGGGAGCTTTTCGCCAACCACTCGAAAGCGTCGCTATTCACGCCAAAGCCGAAACTACGGGTCAATAGGATATAGAATACCTCGTTCCAATCCTCTTGGTACTGATCCAGCAGACGGTATATATCCTCTGTCTTTCGTTCCAGCCGCTCACTGAGCAAGGTATCCATCCATGAGGCCAGATGCACGGAGTCCACATCTTGAATCCGCTCAAGACAGGGGACGGGCACCTCTCTTGCCAATAACCAATCGATATTTTTCCGGGCAGGTTCCGGAACGGATAGGAGCAATTGAGGAATAGGCTCACCGTTCATCCGGCAGATGGATGCGTCATTCACACCTGTTACATGCAAGATAACGGAGTCATATGCCTTATCCGAATCATGATGATGCAGCAACCAATCGGAAGCTTTCTCGTGGATCTCCACGCTTCCGGCCCATACCGTGCCGTCAATCTTTATCTTGGCGTTGAAGAAGTCGGGACCGGCGTCGGTGTTTTGTATTCCGGGATCGATAACAGCGATGGGAAGCCCCTCGGTGGTAGCCAATGAAGTACTCGCGTAGAGTTTGTATTTCCAAACATAGTGTAATAAACGTTCCATATTCTTTCAGAGTTAAGATTTTGGATTCAAATGTAATTCATTTTCTGTATATTTGCGACATTAATTGAATTAAAGTATGAAAATTGCACTTATAGGTTACGGGAAAATGGGCAAAACGATCGAGCAGATCGCCATCCAAAGAGGACATCAAATTGTTTCCATCATAGATATCAATAACGCTGAGGATATATATTCAGAAGCGTTCAAGAGCGCCGACGCGGCGATTGAGTTTACTACCCCGGCTACCGCTTTCAATAACTATATGAAATGTTTCGAGGTAGGCGTGCCGGTCGTATCGGGTACTACCGGATGGCTGGACCGTATCGGCGAGATCAAGGAGAAATGCGAGAAAGAGGGCAAAACCTTCTTCTACGCCTCCAACTTCAGCATCGGCGTAAATATCTTCTTCGCCATGAACAAGTATCTGGCGAAAATCATGAACAACTTCCCCTCCTACGACGTTAAAATGACGGAAGTCCACCATAATCCACAAGCTGGACGCACCCAGTGGAACGGCTATCACGTTGGCCGAAGGTATCTTGGAAAACATCGATCGTAAAGACCGCTGGACCTTAGAGAACGCCGAGAACGCGACCGACCTGCGATCCACGCCATCCGTGAGGGTGAGGTTCCGGTATCCACGAGATCACGTATGAGTCGGACGTAGATACGATCAGTATCAAGCATGATGCCAAGAGCCGTGCCGGATTTGCGCTAGGCGCCGTAATAGCGGCAGAGTTTACCGCCGGAAAGAAAGGTTTCCTAGGCATGAATGACTTATTCAAATTCTAAACGTATTAGCTAAAAGATGAAGAAGTTCACGAAAAAACAATGGATCAAGTTTAGTATAGCGGCCGTATTATACACGTTGTTCGCTATCTGGATGCAAAACTTATGGTTACTGCTGGGATTAATCGTCCTAGTCGATATATTCTTGACGCACTACATCCCTTGGGGAGCTTGGAAACGGTCTAAGAACCCGGCGGTACGCAACGTATTGGAATGGGTGGACGATATCGTATTCGCGCTGGTAGCCGTTTATTTCATCAATTTGTTCGTCTTCCAGAACTATCAGATACCGAGTTCTTCCCTAGAGAAATCCTTGCTGGTAGGAGATTACCTGTTCGTCAGCAAATTAAGTTACGGCCCTCGCGTTCCGAACACTCCGATCTCCTTCCCGTTGGTACAAAATACGTTGCCTATCTTAAACTGCAAATCGTATCTGGATTGGCCGGAATGGGGCTACAAACGGGTGAAAGGTTTGGGCCACGTGAAACGTAATGATATCGTAGTGTTCAACTTCCCCGCAGGCGACACGATCGCCGTGAAAGTGCAAAACCCAGATTACTACTCCTTGGTCGAGGAGTACGGACGGGAACGTATCTTATTGGATAAGGCCACGTTCGGCGAGGTTATGTACCGCCCGGTCGACAAACGGGAGAATTACGTGAAGCGTTGTATCGGTATGCCGGGTGATACGCTCCAACTCATAGACAACCAAGTGTACATAGACGGTAAACCCGCCGAGAACCCGAAAGATATGCAGTTCAACTACTTCATCGAAACAGACGGTTCCCCGATCACAGAGGAGCAATTCCGCCTAATGGACGTAAGCAAGGATGACCGTATGCTGGCCTCCAGCGGCGGTTATTACCAGAACCTATTGTCATACCTAGGCTTTACGCCTAACGCGAACGGACAGTACAACCCGGTATATCGCCTGCCACTCACGAAAAAGGCCTTGGCGATAGCGGAGAAGTTACCTACCGTGAAGAAGGTTATCATCGAGCCGGAGACGTTGGGCGGCCCTACCTATCCGGTCGGATACAATACTGGCTGGACCCGTGATAACTTCGGGCCGCTTTGGATCCCGAAGAAAGGGGCTACCATCCGTTGGACGAACGTAATCTGGCGTTGTACAGCCGTTGTATCAAGAATTACGAGAACAACACCTTGGAAGTGAAGGACGGCAAGGTCTACATCAACGGCAAGCCCGAGACTTCCTATACGTTTAAATACGATATCACTGGATGATGGGGCGATAACCGCCATAATAGCGCGGATAGCCGCTCATGGGGTTTCGTACCCGAGGATCACATTGTCGGCAAGCCGATCTTGGTTTGGCTATCCTTGGACAAGGATCGCAGTCTGTTCGACGGTGGTATCCGTTGGAACCGCCTGTTCCGTTGGGTGCATCCGGATTAAGAGGTGAAAACTTCGTATTATGACAATCCAACGATTCCTGATAGTTCTCATGAAATGGCTGGCAGCTTTCGCGCTAGCCGCGGGGATCGTCATGCTCATACGCCTTTTCTGCATAGAGTCCTATCGCATCTCCACGGACTCTATGGAAGAGGCTTTGCATAAAGGGGATTATATCCTAGTCAATAAAATACCGGGGAAGAATAAGCGTCCGGGGCAAGGTCGTGCTTTTTACCAGCCGCTCTCTCGAGATTCAGCGGATGCTCCTTATTCATCAGCGATGCATCGGTATGCCGGGCGATACGATCCGGGTCAGCATGGACGGATATACGATAAACGGGCAGAAAATCCCCCGCTCTCCTCGCTCCCTCTGTTCCTATTTCATAACACTGAGCGCCAAGGAGACGTTCTTGGAGACGTTAGAGAAGTTGGACATCCCACTTAGGATTTCAGGCAGGAAAGTTTCGGCTGTATGCTCAGCCTCACGGCTTTCGAGGAATATCAATTGAGGGAGGAATTGCCCGACGCATAAACCGTCATTTTATCGGGGAACAAATGCAAGAATACATGTTGATCGTCCCCCGGAAAGACCGGGCTTACCCGCTGGACGCCGCCTCGCTCACCGCCTGCAAGGAGATCATCATGCGGGAGACGGATGGTAAAGCTTCCTTCCGTGACGGAAAGTTATATCTGGACGGGCGGGAGACTAATTTCTTCTTTTTCCAACAAGACTACTATTGGGTACTGTCCGATAATACCAACGAGGCGGTAGATTCCCGCCATCTCGGTTTCATACCGGCCGACCATATCGTCGGCAACGCTTGGCTCTGCTGGTACAGCCCCGACAAACAACGAATCTTTAAACCCGTTCATTAACATGCGACCTGTATATATAGCGACCGCCTATCTAGGCCCCATACAACAATATTGTAAGATGCTCCAATACCCGGAGGTCCGTATCGAGACCGCCGAGAATTACGTGAAGCAAACCTATCGTAACCGCTGTTCCATCGCCGCCGCGAACGGCCCACTCTCCCTATCCATCCCCATCGTCAAGCCGGATACCTTGAAATGCCAGACCAAGGACATCCGTATCTCCGACCATGGAAACTGGCGGCACCTACACTGGAACGCTTTGGTATCGGCCTACAATATGAGTCCGTTTTTCGAGTATTATGCCGATGACTTCGCTCCTTTCTACGAGAAGAAATACGAGTTCCTCCTCGACTTCAACGAGGAATTGCGCTGTCTGGTCTGTGACCTGTTGGATATGCAACCCGCAGTCGTCTACACCGACCATTATGAACCGGAGGTAGCCAACGATTTCCGGGAAACGATCCGCCCGAAACACGAAGGGGAAGATCCCGCCTTCTGCCCGGAACCTTATTATCAAGTATTCCGGGAGAAATTCGGATTCCTCCCCAATCTGAGTATTGCTGATTTGCTGTTCAATATGGGCCCCGAAGGACTCGTTACGTTACGGGCATCAATTACCGGATCTCTTTAATCGATTGTATCAAGGCTTCCATATCTTTCGGGAAGATATCTCCGATATTACCGATACGGAACGTATCCGCATCCGAGATCTTACCCGGATAGATCACGAAGCCTTTCTCCTTCAGCCGTGCGTAGAACGAGGTGAAATCGAAATCCGCGGAAGGATATAAGAACGAAGTGATAATAGGCCCTTGGGCATCATCGGGCAGCAAGGTCTTGAAACCCAATCCACGCATACCTTCCACCAATACTCGGTGATTCTCCTGATATCTCTTATAACGAGCCGTGATACCGCCTTCCTCGTTCAATTCCTTCATGGCTTGGTAGAAAGCGTGAACCACGTGCGTCGGAGACGTGAAACGCCATTTGCCTCCCCCTTTCTCCATCGCTTCCCACTGGGCATAGATATCTAAGGAAAGCGAGCGGGCATTCCCCTTCGTCGCCATCAATTTATCTTTTTGGGCGAGGATAAAGCCAGAGCGGGAACTCCTTGAATACATTTGTTCGCGCTACTGACCAAGAAGTCGATACCTAAACCTTTCACGTCGATAGGGACACCGCCAAAGCTGCTCATCGCATCCACGATAAAGGTAATCCCCCGGCCCTTGATCACCTCGGCTACCTCCTCAATCGGATTCAACAAACCGGTCGTGGTCTCGCTATGTACCATTGAGAGATGCGTGATACCGGGATGTTCCTCCAAGGCACGTCGGCTACCTCGCCGGTTACCAGTTCCGTCTCATGCAAAGAGACCAGTACGTAATTGATATGATAATAATCGGCGATCTGCGCCATACGTTTGCCATAAGCACCGTTAGCGAGGATCAACAATTTATCCTCCGGACGGACAGCAGCCCCGATCGTAGCCTCCACACAATACGTTCCGCTACCTTGCAGCAGGACACTGGTGTACTCATCCCCGTCCAATCCCGCTATCGCCAGCAAGCCTTTACGGATCGGGGTAACGATACCCTCGTTATAATCCTTATCCCACGTACACCAATCTTGAAGCATGGCCTCACGCACCGTCTGCGACGTACTCAACGGCCGGTGTCAATAATAAATAGTTTCTCATATGATTGTTTTATTCTATTCGGTTATCAAGCTTAATTCCTGTTGTTAATCTTCTCGATGCAAGCGGGCAGCTCGGCGATCGTATCCAAGACGAAATGAGCCCCCGCCGCCAACATACGCTCACGCACCTCTTTCTTCAGAGATTCCCATTCTTCCGCCGGACGGCTGTTATATTCCTCCTCGCTCACGCCCATCTCGTTGCTACCGGTCACGATACCGACGCTCCATACCTTGGCGTTCACGCCCTCCTTAATATCAGCGATCGTATCTCCTACCTTCACCACTTGATCTACGGAAGGAATCGCTAAATCTATCATATTCTTATAGATCATATACGGGGCGGGGCGACCGGCCGGGACCTCGTTCGGTGTCACCAGATTATCTACCCTATATCCTTTGGCCTCGGCTCCGGGACGGACAATCTCCATCATCTTCGCCGTGTACCCGGTCGTAGAGCCGATCTTTATACCTTGCTCGCGAAGCATCGCCATCGTCTCCAAGACTCCCGGTATCGGAGTGGTGAAATCCTTCAAGGAAGCGAACAAATGTTTCTCGAAACTAGCGTACATCTCATCCACGTCCCCCTTGTTCCAGTCCCTCTTATACAGGCACGGAACTTCTCGTTCACCTCCGGCATGCTCAAGATTGCCTTGATATGATCAATCTTCAAGAGACCCATCGGCTCACGGGCCTGCCGGTAAGTGATATCAATCCCTTTCTCTTCCGAGAATACCTTGAGAAAAGCGTTCAGTGGAGCGAAGCATCCATAATCCACGGCCGTACCGGCCCAATCCATAATGACACCTGAAATCTTCTTCATATTCTGTATGTATCGTATTTAATAATTTTCTTGTTTAAGCGATCGTAAGGACATTGTTTTCGGTAGGTTCAAGAGTTGCTATTTCCTCGCAGCCACATAAAGCGGTCTCCTTGCGATAGCGTTGCCGCAAATATACGAAGGAAGCGACAAAAGTGGCGCAGCAAAAGATCCCTACATATCCGGCAAGTTGGTTATAAAATACCGCCCAGTCCAATCTCGTACCCACGAATTCCTTTAGTACCAATACCAGTATCGTACCCGTGTACCCCAGAAAATCTGTTAAGACAATAAAGAAACCGACGTTTCCCCGTATCTTGAAACAGGCGATGAAGCGATCGAAGAAAATTGTCTGGAAGGTTAAGTAAGCCATATACAGGCAAAGGCTCTGCAAGAAAAGCCATGTCACCGGGCTCAATCCCATCCGCTCCTGCCCGAACGACACGAACGCCATGACCATCATGCCCGTAATAATCAAACCGTACAGGACTGAAAGCGCCTTAAAATTATCTTTCACGAGCACCATCAAACCAAAGATCGCCAAGATAGTCAAGGTCACCACGCTATCTATTTGCGTGAACAACCAAGGCGAGTAACCGGACATATCGATGATATTCACCAAGAAGTCCTCCTTGATATCCCGCAATACCACGATCGCTATATTCGCCACGAAAAGCATCGTCAAGAAAGGCATGAAATGCTTAAAAAGCTCCCAACGCTGCCGCCCGTTCAACGGTCTCCCGCTCCGACTTCAAGGCGATATCCTCCTCCGTAGGCTGTGGAAGTCGGTTCAGCGCATATCCCAAACAAGGCTAGCAAAGGCAATGCCACCGCCCCGATCAAGGCGGGCATCCAGAACTCGCTGACCTGCCACGTATCCATTACGTACAAGCCGACAGACTTTGCCGTACCGGAACTGATCACCATACTTACGCCCAACAAACTAGCGAGGACATCCGTCATCCTACGTCCTTCTATAAAGCTGAAAATAATCCCCCACATACATCCCAGCGAAAGCCCGTTCAAGAACATCGCCGCTATATTATAAGGAGCCGAGAGCAACCCGAAGAATACCAACGAAAGTTCCGCCATCACCACGGACATCAAGATGAACCGCAAGCGCTCTTCCCGCCGCAACTCCGATATCAACTTAATTCCCATGAACTTCGACACCACGTACCCCAAGATCTGCACGATCGTAACCGCCACCTTATAGTCCATATTGAATACCTCCAGATCCTCGAAAGCGGCAGCCGTATAAGGCTTACGCAACATATATACCAAGGAATAAGAAAGCAAAGCGGCCCCTCCGGCCCATAGGATGAAGAAGAGATCGGAAACCCGCCTCCGGGATGTTTTATTTGTCTGTATCGCAGTGTCCATAATCTTCTGTCGTTTTATTTTCGAAGGCAAAAGTACAGCCGCCATGTTACAGACATATTACTGAACCCATGAATGTATATTATTAATACCCAACTAGGAATCAATAAATTATAAAGAAATATTTATGTAACATTCATGAAACGGAAACGCAACATATGTCCTCTTATTTTGTAAGGTAAATCAAGAGTATAAACACATGAACAATCTTCAAGAATTCTACCGAAAGATCGAATATCTACGAAGCAATGGGGTTAAGATGAAAGAGATAGCCGACTGGATCGATATGGCTCCCAGCATATTGTCCTCCCTATATACGACCGTATTGCCGAATTATTTCGAGGGCATCAAGAGTTACCCGCCGGAAGAAGCGCTGGACTCGGCGCTCGCCCTAGTGAATAACGTGTCGAAAAAACGTTTGCTTTCCCATATAGAGGAGATGATCCTTCGCCTAGACCAGATGGAGCTCGCCGAACCGGATAGCCTAAAAGATAATCCTTTCGCCAAGCAATTGATGGAGGAGACACGGCTCTCCGCCTCTAAAATAGAGGCTTTCAAAGGAATCTATACCAGTTACAGCCTTTCTTCCTCCTCGGACTGCCTCAAGATGGAACCTTCCTACTCTCCCCCTCGGATAATCAAGTCCGTGTAGGGCGGATCAGCGCTTATGGAGAGGCTCAATGGGGATTCGGGATCATGCCCGATCCTCAGAATTTCCATTGCATGCTGAACGAGAACCAAGCGCCCCAATTCACGATGGTAACGATATACCTGCAAATACCATTTTTCAAGAATCCCCGCCAATTACGAGGATTATACATCGGTCAGGATTATAATCGTAACCCGATTGCCCGCCGAATCCTTCTTATCAAGGAATCAGAAAGCACGGAGATCGATGAATTCATGAGCCGGAAAAGCGGACTGATCGATAAAGAAGATTTTACCCCGGAACAACAGGTCTACTATGATTATACTTGCCAGACAGGAGATTTTATCAAGATGTGTACAGTCCCATCCCTGCGGATGGACGAGAGTGATTTAGTCAAAGAAAAGAAGATGCTAACCCTATAAACCAGTAGAGACGGGGCATGCCCCGTCTCCCACCATCCTAATATAATAGAGACTGATTATTCCTTCTGGAACTTCCTGCTCACCTTCAAGAGGTTCGCCGTAAAAGAAACCACGTTCTGGGCTTCTTGTACCATGTTCAAATAAACCATGCTCACCTTCGTGCTGCCGGACTGCCCTTGGATACGCTTCAACTCCCCTTTCTTCAAGGCGGTAAGTTGGTTCATCAAGGTAATCGACTCAGCGATCAGCTCCTCAAAACCAATATAATCGTTTTTACGGATCATAATAGCGCAATTTCTCAAGAAGGAGATGATTTGTTCAGATACCTTACCAAAATCATCTTTCTGTACCGGACTCAACGGGCTGAAATTATTATCGATATGATCTTTCATCGGTTCTGCCAAGCGACGGATACTGAATATGATCTCGCTGGCGAAGTCATTTCCTTGATAATAATAAAGCCCCTTCTCCACGGCGATGTCGTGATCCAATTGGGTAACGCCAAGCGTACCGACACGTTTCACTTGCTTCAAGTGAATCTTCTTCTCCTCCACGGCAGTCAAGACCTTGCGCAACTCACGGAGGTTCTCATTCATGAATCCATTTACTGCCTTGCCGAATACTTCCGCCGTAAAATCCAGATCGGATTGTAATTCCTCACGGCTATGCTCGCGGAACAGGGCCAAAGCCTCACGGGTATCCGTAGCCTTACGAAGTTTAGACACCGTAGAATTCACCTCCTCCTTCAATGCCTCTTTCCGCAATTTAGCCTTATAAGCGAAGTGGCTACGAACCAACGAATAGATCGCCAAACCAATCATAGCGACCAAAGCTGGAATACCTCCCCAATAAATCAAGAGAGCGACGATGAAACAGATCGTAAAAGCAGCCCCTGCCGTAATGAACCAACCACCTATCACGGACAATACGCCTGTGATGCGATATACGGCGCTCTCACGCCCCCAAGCACGGTCTGCCAACGAAGTACCCATAGCGACCATGAAAGCCACATACGTCGTAGATAAAGGCAATTTCAAGGAGGTTCCCAAAGCGATCAGCAATCCGGACAAAACCACGTTCACCGAGCACGTACCAAGTCGAAGCTAGCCTTGTCATCCATGATCATCTCGCTTTGGTTGAAACGGCTATCAATCCAGTTCTTAACCGGAGTGGGCACGATACTTAATATCGTAGCGGATATATTACTGCAATTCCGTACCAATACCCGTGCGACAGGCGATGTACCGAAAGACTCCTCTCCATCCGATTGACGAGACAGATCCAAGGAAGTCTTCACCACGTTCTGAGCCTTTTTGGAGGTAGCCAAGGCGATTACCATCACGACCCCGGAACCCACCAAGAAATACCAAGGTGTCTGGGCCGGTCCCAACAAAGAGGTCATCAAAAATGTATCTGTGGTAGTGGTCCCTCCCTGCGCCATCAAGTCCATATAAGAGGAATAGCCAGCAAGGGGACTCCGATAAAGTTCACCAAGTCATTCCCGGCAAAAGCCAACGCCAAGGCAAACGTACCCATCAAAATGACCACCTTGAATACATTCACCTTCAACCAATGCAATACCTGCATCAAGATCGTAAAAAATACCATACATCCCAAAACGATCATCCCCGTATTGGCATACACCATATCCTTGAACTCACCCGTCATAAAAGAACTTGTCTTCAGTCCCTTTATCAGCATAAAGTAAATGATGGAAGTGGCCGCTAAACCTCCGAACAGACCAATAAAATATTTAGAGCTTTTCTTATAATTAAACGAGAACAAGATCCGGGACAGATACTGCACGATCACACCAAAGAAAAAAGCGATCGCCACAGAAAGAAAGATACCCAGAATCACGGTAAAAGCCTTTTCGGTATTCAGCAGATCCCCCAATTGCAAAGCGCCTGAAGAACTAGCGATCTTTACCAAGGCGATCGCTACCGTTCCACCCACCAATCAACACCATGGAAACCGTTGTCGAGGTCGGCATACCTAATGAGTTAAAAATATCCAGTAGCAACCACATCCGTAAGCATAACGGCCGCAAGGATACACAATGATCTCCGAGAAATAAAAATGCTGGGGTTGATAAATACCATGCCGGGCGATATCCATCATACCATTGGATAACGCCGCACCAACAAAGACTCCCACAGCAGCGATAGCGATAATAACTTTAAAGGATGCGGCTCTCGCACCGATAGCTGAATTCAAGAAATTCACGGCATCATTACTAACACCGACCGATAAATCTACGATGGCCAATACAAACAAAAATATGACCAAGAACAAATAAAATGTTTCCATACTGATTGTTATAATTCTTGCGCAAAGTTCTGAAACAATTATTTCGCATCCGTTACATACATATTACAATGATGTTACAACCTGCGGATTAGATTCAAAAACAACCAGATATGAAATTAGGTTGAAATTAACATCAAGTATTTCTCTTTTAAGAGAGAGATCCACTAAGGGTTTTTATATACATTTGCGACTATATATTTAGAAGGGAAATAAGTTAACAAGATTCTAGTTACTTGGAAAAACACTCCAAAGAAATAATGCAATGGGTCTGTGAAATCGCGCTATCCGATTCTCAAACTGCTTTTAAATCGCTTTATTTAGCCTATTTTCAGAGGCTAATGCGGTTTACATCCCTTTATGTGCCTTCCTCTGTAGAAGCTGAGGAAATTGTCTCTGATACATTTCTAAGTCTTTGGAATAATAGAAAGTCATTACCGGAGATCTCTAACTTCGATTCTTATATCTATGGCATAGCCCGCCACAAAGCCATCAGCCTATACCGGACACAGCATATGGAGAAAGTCCAGATCGATGAGAATACGATCGATTTATTTGCGCATACTGATACTACGCCCGAGGAAGAACTTATTTCTAAAGAATGCATCGATCATTTAAATGAGGCGATCAATGCACTCCCGGATAAATGCAAGATGGCTTTTAAACTGATCCGTGAAGATAAGATGAAATATAAGGATGCGGCAAATATCCTAGAAATATCAGTAAAGACATTAGAAGCCCACATCGCCACGGCAGTCCGAAAACTACGGGAATCTCTAGCTAAAGAAATAAAACGACTGATCTATCCATTTTCCCCAGTTGTAGAGACGTAGCGTGCTGCGTCTCATCCCCTAGCAATAGTAACAATACTATCAGTCTGTAGTGAGCGAGGCACGCCACGTCTCTAACAACGGCTGGTGTATATACCAAAAAAAGGAGCCAATCTTTTCGACTGACTCCTTTCACCTAAGACGGCGGCTACCTACTCTTCCACTGTTACGCAGTACCATCGGCGTGACGAGGCTTAACTTCTCTGTTCGGAATG
>ENA-OQAA01001010-OQAA01001010.1-human-gut-metagenome-genome-assembly--contig:-NODE-1010-length-16202-cov-1.485101_pt1 | contig 16202 bp, 20 predicted proteins | sample MGYA00242489_ERZ504515 | MGnify/ENA primary metagenome ERZ504515 (study PRJEB26092, sample SAMD00036237) | human gut metagenome | host: Homo sapiens | study: EMG produced TPA metagenomics assembly of...
CCGGTGGCTCAGAAGTAAAAAACACTTAGATTTGGAAATCAAATTACTTTTAAAGCGTCAGGAAAATTGTACTAAAACAATTTCTCTGACGCTTTTTGTCGTGACTAAGTTTTTTGTAACACTTGTTAATTTCTTTAGAGGAGACATAAATTATCAAGACACATGATTATTCAATCACTATATTGTGTCGATACAGTGAGTTGATCTTTCTAATTTTTTCTGGATCACATTTTGGCACTCTGTCATATGTGAGAAGTCCATTTGTTTCTTGTTCCACATCAGATAGCTGCGTATAGCAAAAACCATAAATGATGTCAGAACGTAGAATTGTATGGATTACATGTTCGTATTGCTGTAGAAAATCAGCTTCGTTTGTGGCAGAGGTGTATCCCCAGTTACCGGAATAATTGGAGCGATAGTTAACACCACCACATTCGGTAATAAGAATCGGTTCGCCTTGGTAGGAATACCCTTCGGCGTAAATGCTTCGTCCAGCATGTGTAGTTGAGAGCAGAAGTTTTTTATCGGCCATCGTGCGTTCAAAGAAGTCTTGCTTTTCTGGCTCATTAGTGGAACCATGGCTGTAATTGTGAATTGCACAGATATCACTTTTGGTTATTTCCCAACCGTCATTACTGATGACAAGGCGAGTGGAATCCAGACTTTTCAGTAAATAGTACATGCCAATGGACTGATTCTGCTCGCGAACGCACCTTCCGATATTTGGAACAGCCCAGCTTTCGTTGAATGGAACCCAGGCAATGATAGAAGGGTGGTTGTAGTCACGCCGAAGAATCTCAAACCACTCATTTGCGTAGGATGCGATGCCTTTTTCTGTAAACAGACAAGCGGCAGCCATTTCTCCCCAGACAAGAAAGCCTATTTTATCTGCGTGATATAAGAAACGAGCATCCTCTACTTTTTGATGCTTTCTGCAGCCATTGAAGCCCATTTCCTTCATCATACGAATGTCTGTGACAAAATCTTCGTCTGAAGGTGCAGTTAGTATACCGTCTGGCCAGTAGCCTTGATCTAGCACGAACTTAAAATAGTAAGGATGATTATTTAAATAAGTGATGCCATCTTTTGTGTGAATTTTGCGCATGCCAAAATAGCTGCCTATTTCATCAACGACTTGGCCGTCTACAATCAGACGTAGGGTAATATCATAGAGAGCAGGATTTTCAGGACTCCAGAGACGTTTGGATCCGTGAGTCTGGCTATAGAAAATATGATCTTTCGCAAGATGGATACAACGCATGAAAATATGTGGATTGTTTACCAGATAACGGTCTTTACAAATAGTTTCTCCCTTGAAGGAAATATCAACCTCTAGGTACATATCTTCTGTATAGGCGGAAAATTCTGTTTCGATCGTGACGGTGTCGTGATCAATATCAGGAGTAAAACGCAAATGATCAATGTGATAAATATTCACTGGTTCCAACCAAACACTTTGCCAGATACCAGAGGTTCTAGTATACCAGATGCTAGCGCTTTTTTCTTCCCAGAATTGTTTACCTCTCGGAATCGTTTCGTCTTTTGCAGGATCGTATACGGCTACGGCTAGGGACTGTTCGCTGTCTGGTTTTAAATAGTCTGTAATGTCTACACAGAAGCCGACATTGCTCCTGTATGTGTGGCACAGGGAGTACCATTTATAAATATGGTACACATATAGTCCACTGCTTCAAAATGAAGAAGGATTCGCTGACTGTTCCATTCTTCGGGGATTGAAAAACTTCTTTTATAAAATATGCGATTGTGAATCGTGGTATCGTGGATTCCACTTAACTTGCTTTCAAAGCAAAAGGGAACTTGAATTTGTTGGGTCAGGGGATGATCATCAGACTCCCAATGTTGTGCAGCAGAGAGATTTTCATCATCAAAGTCGAAGTCCCATGTTCCATTCAAACACAGCCAGCTTTTTCGAATGAATTGTGGTCTAGGATATTCTGTTCTTTTCATATCAATAATTCCTTTCTGTTCTATGATTTCAGTTTTCTATATTTCTTTTATAAGAAAATTTAAAAAATAAACATACACTATAAATTAAATATAACATTTTTTATGTTGCAAAACAAAGAACAATTAAAACATAAAAAATGGTTTAAAAATAAAAAAGCGTACGATAAAACTTATCTTGCAAATTTAAGATACTAAAAAAAAGAAGTAAAATCCATGCAAAATATAGACAAAAATCTAAAAGATAAAATGTGAAAAAAGTCAGTAAAGATTAGAAAGTGAAAATAAAACATATTATTGGAATAAAACTTATTAAAAATGCACAAAAACAAAAACAAAACAAATTTTTAATATTTTTAAATAAATTGACTTATTGCGCTGCTGAGAATACAATGATGATAACAAAGAAACACGAAACAACGTTTTTAAAACGGTAATAATGTTACAAATAAGATGGAGATAGTAAGAACAAGGAGGCTTGCAAACTAACTACGGGTATCGAAGTTAGAAATTCTCAGAAAAGGATGGAGGAGTGGAATGAAGAGAAGAGTAATATATCCTGCAAGAAGAAGGACAGGAACGTACCGTTCACGAGCAAAAGAAACGCTTGTCTATATGCGAAAACATTGGATGTTTTATGCAATGCTTGCCCTTCCAATTTTGTATTATGTACTGTTTCATTACAAGGCAATGCCGGGAGTTGTAATCGCATTTAAGAACTACAACATATTCAAAGGCATTTGGGAAAGTCCTTGGGTAGGCATGAAATACTTTCAGCAGGTGGCGCGGTCAAAGGCGTTCTGGTTGTCAGTAAGAAATATGTTGGTGCTGAATATTATGGGACTGGTGCTTGGTTTCCCGCTCCCGATTATTCTGGCTTTGTTTTTAAATGAAATCAACCATAGGTTGTTTAAGAAAACGATACAGACTGTAATCTATCTGCCTCACTTTATTTCATGGTCGGTTGTAGGCGGTATGATGTATCAGGTTTTCGCTTCCTCAGGTTTGGTGAACACCATAATAAAGGGATTCGGAGGAAATCCGATTGGCTTTCTTTCCAATAAGGTTGGTGGATCTTTACTTATTTTGTGGTAGGTGTATGGAAGAGTATCGGATGGAACACAATCATTTATCTTTCTGCTATGACAAGTATTGATCAGGAAATTTATGAAGCGGCCCGAGTAGACGGATGTTCCCGCTTTCGAATGATGAGATCCATTACGGTTCCTTGCATTAAGGATACAATCGCAATTATGCTGATTCTGGCGGTTGGCGGACTGGCAAGCATTGGTTTTGAGCAGCCTTATGTAATGCAGAATAGTACGGTAATGGAAGTGGCAGATGTGGTAAGTACCTTTACCTATCGTGTCGGTCTGGAACAGTCCAAATTTAGTATTGGTACTGCAGTCGGCTTGCGCAGTCCTTCATAAATTTCGTTCTGGTACTCAGTGCGAACGCAATTAGTAAGCGCGTATCTGGCAGTGGTATCTGGTAAGGGAGGAAGTATGAAGAAAAAAATATCGAAGCTTCTGTCGAAGGATGGTTTGTTTAAAATATTTACTATTATAGTAGTAATGATAATTGCACTGATTTGTCTGATTCCATTTTTACACATTGCGGCAGTGTCATTTTCCAATAAGACACCGGTTATCAAAGGAGAAATCTTCTTACTGCCTAAGCAGATTGATCTTTCTGCCTACAAAGCTGTGTTTAACAATAAGAGTTTGATGGATTCCATGTGGTTCACAATCTTTTTGACAGTGGTAAGCACCCTGTTTAGTCTGACAATGACTGTGTTGTGTGCATTATCCGTTGTCACGCCCGGGTTTAAAATTAAAATCTTCCGATTTTGATTATGATTCTTTTTACCATGTATTTTAGTGGTGGTATGATTCCGGGATACTTAAATATTAAGAGTCTGGGGCTGTTAGACAAATTCTGGGTACTGGTATTGCCTGGTGTGTTATCGACTTATAACATGATTTTAATGAAGAGTTTTTTCCAGTCCATGCCTAGAGAAATAGAAGAATCTGCCTATGTGGACGGAGCCAATGATCTGGTCGTACTTTTAAGGATTGTGTTGCCACTGTCAAAAGCAATGTTAGCAACCTTAGCACTTTTCTACGCGGTGGGACGTTGGAATAGTTTTCAGGATTCCATTCTTTACATCAATTAAGGATTCCTTATATCACGATTCAGGTTCGTCTGCGTCAGCTGATACAGGCAAGTCAGATTAGCACCATGATGGAAGATATTCCAGAGATGAAGGACAACTTGGTCGCAGAGACGGTAAAGGCTGCCTGCATGGTATTTAGTATGATCCCGGTTATGATCGTGTATCCGTGGTTGCAGAAATATTTTGTAAAGGGCGTTATGATTGGTTCTGTAAAGGGTTAATCAAATTAGGTAAGTGATACAAAAGGCTATATTGTCGGTTATGCGGCAAGTATATAAAGCGAAAAAAACAAAAAGCATCTAATTTAAAGGAGGTAAATTTTTATGAAGAAGAGGTTCTTATCAACGATGCTGGCGTCAACATTTGTGCTCGGTCTTACAGGCTATGGAAGTTCCGCTGTGTTTGCAGACGAGGAGAATACCACATTACGAATTATGGTGTATGATCGTGGTAATACAACTGAGACCTATGGTTCAGCGACCGATAATTACTGGACCAGATGGCTGCAGAAGGAATTCGGTGATCCAAACAATATTACACTAGAATATGTTGCCGTTCCGCGTTCTGAGGATGACAAGAAGATCAATACCATGATGGCAGCAGGAGAAGCACCAGATATCATCTTTAGCTACACTGGTAGTATGATGAATCAGTTGGTAAGGATGGTGGATTATATGATCTGACAGATCTGATCGACGAGTACGGCCCGACTCTGAAAGAAAATCTGGCATCATCGTTGCCTTACGGTGTATCGGAAGGTCATCAGTGGACAATTCCGGCAGTTCGTACTCAGGCGGGTTGGCAAACTACCTATATCCGTAAAGACTGGTTGGATGAGGTTGGCTATGAGCTGCAGACAGATGAAGATGGGATCTATCATATGAGCGTGGACGATTTCACCGATCTGCTTCATCAGTTCAAAGAACTGGATCCTGAAAATCAGGGAAGTGAGATGTATCCGCTGGGTGTAATCGGTGCTTGGAATGCAACCCAGACAAGACCGATCATCTTCTCATACCTGGATGTGGCATCAATGACCGATGAAAAAATGCATGCATGCTACAACGAAATGTTCTGGCCAGGTTACAAGGAAGGTATCCGCTATTTGAATACACTGTATAATGATGCATCATTGATCCAGACTTCATGGTAGATACCGATACTGGATATACTGCATTCAAGGGGCTTTTAACAAACGGACGTGTTCTTGCATTTGGTCATGATGCAGCACAGAGTGGTCCTAATGGCTGTGTTGATTTGTATGAAGCAGATCCAGACGCTGAGCTGGTTTCCTTCTATCTTGACAATGTAAATGGTGAGCAGTTTAATCGAATTTATGCACCTACTGGTATGTATATTGCAGTTCCTGCTTCCTGCGAGCATCCTGAGAATGCAATCAAGTATCTGGATTTCCTTGCTGATTATGACAATGCAAAGGTTTTACAGTATGGTTTTGAGGGCGTTCATTATGAACTGGACGGCAATGAGGTAATCACAATCACACCGACCGATGAGGAGAAGTCATCCTCTGAGTATGATTATGAGCGCATTACTTGTGGCGATATGATGTTAGTATACAATGGTAATCCGTATGGGTTCGTTCCTTCCTCTGAGGGTATGGAACCTGCAAAGGCAAAGGCAAACGATCTTGGAACCATGTGCCTGAAGAGTGCGTTAGTTGGCGGACAGGTTGATTATAACTTCCAGGGAATCCGAACAGAAGCAGATGAGGAGTATGCTGGTATTGTATCAGATCCTCAGACGAACATTCCGCTGTTGATTTCTTGTTCTCCAGAAGAATTTGATGATATGTATGATAGCGTGCTGAATGATTATCTGGAAGCAGGTGGTCAGGAAATTATTGATCAGAAAATCGCTCTGTATAAAGAATTAGAAGCAGCAAAATAATGGCGTAGGTAACGTTATATAGCTCCTTCGTGCATCTTTGTGAAGAGTGCATATGAAGTGTAACTATATAGTGGGAACGAAACGCAAGCCGGTCTTTTGTAGCGCGGGCTTGCGTTTCTTGCATATAAAAAGAGAGGTATAGGATGGATACATATTTTAAAAAGAAGTTAGTTGCGGGAAAACTGATTCGTCCATTTCTGGTAACTGGTGTTTTGGAAAAGGATTATCCGGATGAGCGTACCGGAAAGGCAATGCGAGCTTATATTGAGAAAATGATGGCACAGGCTGGGAAAGAGCTTAGCAATAAGGAGTTTCGTGAGTTTGATTCCTTTACCGTTTGTGATATGGAAGGAAAATGGACGGTATGCGATGCACAGTCTCCAAAGTATGCGGATGGTCATTATTATATTACTGAAAAATTTGGTCTGATGCCGATTTATCTGGAACTGGAGAGTGAGTGTGAGCAGGAGATTACAATCAAAATCCCGGAGTGTAGACTGGTTGTCTTGTTAAATGGCAGTGTGGTATACAATAATACCGATTTGAGTTCCAGAAAGCGCCCACGCGTTATGTGTTTGAGCATGTGGTAAATCCAAATTGCGAGATGGTAACATTAAAACTGAAAGCTGGTAAAAATACACTGATCGCTGTTTCTGGAAAGGTCGATCGAGGAACTGGTATTAGCCTGAGTATGGAACTGGTTTCCTGTGAGGCTCCTCTTTTTGCCAGTGTGCCACTCAACATGGATGAAAATGTGCGTGCAGAGATTTTCCGTAGTCAGCTGGAGACCCATTTGGAGGATGATATTTATGAGGAAGGGAGATCCCAAAGATTTGTGTGGGTGGCTATCCGTTCTCAAATTGCGTTGTGGAATTGAATGTTCTGGCATCAAAGAAACAGGATGAAAACGCAATCGGTAGTATTCTCGCTTACACTTGGAGCAGAAGATGACAGGGGCGTGGTAGAAAAGGATGGCATGATTGCATGGAAGGTATACTAAGCTGGAGAGTATACGGTGAATATCGCGTGGAAGTTGCTTGATGGTACGCCACTGACAGAGAAAACAGTAAGCTTTTCGATTGAGCAGGTTCTGGCACCTTATCCAGGTTGGGAGCACTTTGAGGAAAGAAGACAGTTGACGCTTGAGAGATTAGCTTCTCAGGGGAATGCACTGGCACTGTATCGTTTGGGCCGTGCAGATGAGATAGATCATGAAAGCATCCGAGTTTTGTGTGATAAGATTGAAAAAAGAAAGGACTGTGCAGATTTTGAGCTGTTGCCACTTGCTTTGGCTGATGTGGAGGATAAGGATGCCGGTCTTTTGGATCCAGAAATTGTGGAGATGGTAAAGCATGCATCGTTAGGCTTCCGTTACTGGTAGATGAGCCGGGAACCTCTTCCATGTTTTATTGTTCTGAAAATCATCGTATTGGCTTCCATGTATGCGAGTATCTGGCTGGTCTTTTATATCCCGGAAGATATTTTTACCAACTGCGGACAAAATGGTATGTATCATTCGTTAAAGGGACGTATGCACTTGGTAGAATGGCTGAATCAGCGCTGCCGTGTAGGCTTTGACGAGCCACATTCGGATTCTTATTTGCCGGTTACGATTTCGGCTCTTTTGGTACTCCGCGAAGTATTGCCGATGGAGGAATATCGCTTCGCAATATGGTGAATGTATTGTTAGACTTTATGACCTTTATCTTTGCGGTAAGTGATTTTGATGGCGTAATGGCAACACCTAGAGGACGCAGCTACAACAAGCCACTGCGTAGCAGATTGGCGAGCACGATCAATGGTTTATTCTGGATGTTCTTTGGCAATGCACCAGCCAATGCGAAATTTGCCAGTCAGGAGATGGCATTTAGCTATTATGTACCGCCGAAGGGACTTTGTGAGTTAGCGGATAACTTTACGCCAGCCACTTTTACATTCAAGGAAGGTATTATGCACTTTGATAAGCATAATGCCGACTTACAATTCGACGTACACCAGAGTATATGATTGGCGGCGTGCGTGATCACAATGTGGGAATGTGCGATATGCATTTTATTTCAGCGATGATTGCACTTCCAGGGGATATCTCATTATTTTTCTCATCTCCGAACAATGTGGCAGAGGGAAGCGGCTTGCGTCCTGATTATTGGGCAGGTCAGGCGTTCTTGCCAAGAGTACTGATGCATGGACGTACGCTGGCTGTGATTTGGCATAATGTAAATAACCCAGATATCTGGATGACGCATTGCCATTTTAATGCACGTAAATTTGATGAAGTAATATCAGAGGGAAAATGGACCTTTGGACGTAAGAACGACAGCTATGTGGCATTTACTCCAATGTACAGCATTCGTTCCGCAAGGAAGGTGCATATGCAGGAAGAGAATTAGTTGTTGACGGCAATGAGACCGTATGGCTGGCAGAGTGCGGAAGCAAGCGAGAGGATGGAACCTTTGAGGCATTTTGCAAGAAACTTCTTGCAGCCAAGTTACGCAGGAGGGAGAGCAGTTTACCTTTGCTTCTCCGGGAAGTGGTCTGTTAGAATTTGGTTTGACAGAGGGCTTCTTTGCAGATGGAGAGGCAGTGCTGATCCGGATGCATTGGTATCTAGCCCATATCTGAATTCTCGTTATGGCAGTGGACGTTTTTAATTATACTTGTCCGGGATTTACAGTGACCCAGTGGAGTTATCCGGCAACGGAGTAAAAGCGCAAGGAAGGAAAATAGAAAAATATGAATGAGATTCTTAAAGAAAAGGACTCTGCATATGAAAATGGGTTTCGAAAACCAGAGGAAGCCATTCAGCTGATCAGTGAGAGAATGCTAACGCATAGGGCGCGTGTGGAGCTGACACTGCGCCCCTACTTTAAACAGGAGCATATGGCATTGACAGCGATTTCTCAGATGGCAGAGTTAGATTTAAATTATCGGTATCCAGACGCAAAAATAGGAGATTGTGCCTATATTAAGACCAATGCATGGGCGGACCGGGATTGTGAGGCAGCGCTTACCATTGCTGGTAATGCCTGCATCTGGCTGAATGGAAAAGAGGTCTATCAGAACAATACACTGAAAAAGCCATTATGTGAGGTGAAAAAGGAATCCGAGTACACAATTGTGGAGGTTTTCTTGCATGAGGGCGATAATGAGCTCTTGATGAAATGCACAAAAAATGAACAAAACTGGGGACTTTTGCTTTACATTGCGTATCCGAGATATCCATTCCGCTGGACCAGAGATTACCTGTTATCGGTTCGTCCAATGCTTCCATTTGAGGAGACAAAGGGAATGGAAGGGTTTGCACATATTGGTCCGTTCCCGGCGGAAGAAGACACAAAAGAAGCAGAAAAAGCCATTGAAAATGGCAAGGTAGCTATCATGATAAGCTGACACTTCCAGATGGAGCTGCATTGAGTGGACGCCAAAATGGAATGAAAATGCCTTGGGAAAGAGTGGATTTTGAGGAGGTATATGGCAATAGCCAGGGCTGTGGCTATGCACTTACTTATGTGGACAGCAAGGAAGGAGAGCCTTACACACTTGAACTTGCAGCATCTGGTCGTCTGCGCGTATTTGTAGACCATGAAAACATCTATGAAAGTGCGGATGGAAATAAGACACAGCTGTACTTGATCGGAACTGGCAAGAGAATATCAATTTTGATAAAGGTTCCTCGTACCGGCAAACATTGGTGGATGGAAGGAGCCGTATACAACCAAAAGAAAGAAGATGTCAATTGTGTTCCGTTCGTACAGGCAGGAGGAATGGGACCAGCCCGCTTTCTTGTAACGGGCCCTTATGTGACAGAGATTGGAGATCCACTTTTTATTCCATTTGCACCGGAGCAGGAAATCCAGTTTGAGCGGCCGTATCCATTAGGCAATTATGAGCATGGATTTTGGCGTATGCCTCAAAGAGAGACTTATATTCGTCCGTACCGGGATGGCATTTTCTTTGGACAGTGGTTTATGCTGTGGCAGGTGGGATTCATGGATTGATGTATGCGGCAAAGCTGACTGGAAACAGAGAGCAGCTTGACTATTATCTGGACAGCATTCAGACAATGGCCGATTACTTCTATTATAAAGACTGGGACAAGGAACAATTTGGTGATCCGACGTTAACGCCAAGAGCGTGGGGACTTCCCGATCTGGATGCATGCGGTACGATAGGTGTTTCGCTGATTGAGACGTATGAGATAACTGGAAATCCAAAATTGCTCCCGGTAATTCATGCAGTGGGAAATGCGGTTATGACACATATTCCGACATTTCCGGACGGCACGTATTTCAGAGTAAAGACGATGTGGGCCGATGATTTGTATATGAGCTGTCCATTTCTGGCAAGACTATATCGCCTTACTGGAGATAAGACGTATGAGGAGCAGGTTCATCGTCAGGTGGCAGGCTTTAAAAAGCGTCTTTGGATGGAAAATGAAAAATTGTTTTCCCATATCTATTTCCCAGAGGAAGAACAGATGAGTGGTATTCCTTGGGGACGAGGAAATGGTTGGATTGCAGTAACGCTCACGGAGATATTGACCTTACTTCCAAAGGAAAATCCACACTGGCAGGAGGAACTTACGCTATTCCAGGAGTATATGGAGGGCGTTAAGGCGTGTCAGGATGAGACTGGTATGTGGCATCAGGTGTTAAATGAGGCCGATTCGTATCTGGAGACATCCTGTACCGCAATGTTTTTACTGAGCATGTCGCGTGGTGTAGGAAAAGGCTGGTTAGATAAGGAGACCTATTTGCCGTGTATTCAGAAGGCATGGACGGCACTTTTAAAGCATTCAGTAGATGCCGTGGGTGATGTGTATGGCGTGTGCTTAGGCTCTGGCTGTGCAAAGGAATCCATTTATTATAAGCAATTACCTGCCAAGAAAAACGACGATCATGGAACTGGAATTGTCATGATGGCAGCGGTGGAAATGATCAACTATGGTTTGACAAATTGACAGGGATCAACTAAACTAAAAAGAAATGACAGAATCTGGGGAAGAGAGGAAACGGGGTTGAAAACAAGTAAAAAAAGAATTTCATTGGACTTAAATAATTTGTCACAAACAGCGCTGGTGGGAAAGGCATTGTCATCGGAGATGCGTTTGCAAATATTGAAATTTTTGATAGAAAGGTCAGCAAATATCAATGAGATTGCGGCCCAGTTTGGAATTCCCCAGTCGTCTGCAGCGTTGCATGTGAAGGTTTTAGAGGAAGCAGGATGATTTCAGTTGTGGAACGTCCTGGCGTGCGAGGAATGCAAAAGGTATGCGGCATTTCCTTTGAGGATATTTATCTAAATGCATTTAAGCATAAAGAAGAGAGTGACAGCAGTAAGGTATTTCGGTATGCCATGCCGATCGGCAACTATTTTGACTGTGAGATCAATGGCGATTGTGGTATTGTTACCGAGAATGGCTATCTGGGAATCGAAGATATGCCTCCAGCTTTTATTGGCAGAACCGTGGGGAAGCGCAGCTTTTGTGGTTTGAAACTGGATTTGTGGAATATCGTTTTCCTACCTATTTTTTGAAAAGTGGGCAGAACCATGAGGTTCCTTTTCTTTTGAGGTGTGCTCGGAAGCACCGGGATATCAAAATGACTGGCCTTCAGATATTACCGTTTGGATAAATGGAGAGGAAATCGCTACTATGACGATACCAGGAGATTTTGGAGGCAGAAGAGGTCGTTTTAAATCCAGAGTGGTGGGGCGATACACTGACCCAGTACGGTCTGTACAAGGAGGTTAGAATTACGGATACAGGGTGCTATGAGAACGATATGAAGTGCTCAAACCTGACCTTGAAAGATTTGGAACTGGATAAGAAAAATTGTATCAGCTTTAAGCTGGGCGTAAAGCCTGACGCTGTTCATGCAGGGGGAATGAATCTGTTTGGAGAAAAATTCGGAGATTATGCCCAGGCGATTGAGATGAAGGTCATATCCAAAATCGAAAAGCCGCAAAGCGGCGAGGGAGAAATTTTATTAAATGAAATTTAAGAAAAGTGAAAAATGGATTATGCTAAGCTAAGCGCCTTCTTTTGAAACAAAGCCAGTTTATAATTCTACAGTGATAAAAATGCGAATAGAACTTTGAATTAATATAATTATTTTGAAAGTGATAAATTGATGGGCGTGAAATGTGGAGGAAAACAAAATGAGCATTAGGGAATTGCGTGAGAAATTTGAGCAGGAGAGAGCAGAAAAACAGGAACAGGGAATACTTCTTACATTTGAGGGAGTGGAAGGCTATGATGTTTACAATACGTCTGTTCCATTTATGTATGAAGGAAAAGAGTATATTTTCGGCAGGGTGGAGCGCCGCAATGAGTGGGCAACTTCTACAGTGTGCCTTTTTTTCAAAAAAAGCAGAGGATGTGTGGGAGCGAGTAAAAGATACGATGATGTATCAGTTAGAGGATCCTTTTGTGGTAAGGATAAATGGCGAACTTGTGCTTGGAGGAACCAGAGTAGATTTCTCCAGAGGAAAGCTGTCTGGTTTTTGTGGTGTGTTTTATAAAGGCACCAATTTATTTAATCTGTATTACTTTACCACCGGTCCTCAACAGATGAAGGATATCCGCTATGTACAGCTGACAGACGGAAAGGTGGGCGTTTTCTCCAGACCAAGGGGAGAAGAGATTCGAAAAAAAATATGGAAGTGAGGCGGTAATTGGTTTTACGGTATTAAATAGTATAAACGAGTTAGACGCTGATGTGGTGGAACGGGCCACTGCGATTGAAGGCGTATTTGGAAGGGATGAATGGGGCGGTTGCAATCAGTGTCTGCTTCTGGAAAATGGCAAAATAGGTGTCATTGGTCATGGATGTTACAATGAATTTGACGGTACAATCAATCAGCTAGTATATACGAATATTGCTTTTGTGTTTGATCCGGAAACCTTTCAGGTATCCGATCTCAAAATGATTGGAACAAGAAAAAGCTATCCAACAGGGGAAGGCAAGAAGCCAAACCTGGCAGATTGCGCCTTTACTTCAGGTATTGTAAAACGTGACGATGGGCGTTATGATTTATACAGCGGAGTAGGCGATACAGCAGAGGGAAGAGTGATAATCGAGAATCCTTCCCAGCAAAAATAAAGGAGTGATTTCGTTATGCAGGAAATAGAATGGAAGCGTAGCATCCCTGTCACAAAAGAAGTGGATGTATGTGTTGTAGGAGGTGGTCCAGCGGGTATTGCGGCAGCTGTCACGGCTGCCGCATGGGAGCAAAAGTGTTTCTGGCAGAGAAGCAGCAGTGCTTTGGTGGAGCAGCTACCTTATCGAGTGTGCCAGCCTTTATGCGCTTTTCGGATGGAGAGCATTTTCTGGCAGGAGGCATAGGAAGAGAAGTATTTGAAGCGCTGTATGGACCAGAACAGGACGATACAATTATTGAATATTCGATTCAGACTGAAAAACTGAAGCGAATTTATGACGATATGATGGTGGAAAGTGGCGCAGACTTTTTGTTTGATACCAGTCTTGTGGATGTAAAGGTGATGGACGGAATAATCCGTGCCGTAATTTTTCAGGGACATGAAAGTCTGTTTGCGGTAAAGGCAAAAACGTATATTGATTGTACAGGAGATGGAACGTTATCTGTAATGGCAGGAGCACCTTGGGAAAAGGGAGATGAGAGGGGACGTATGATGCCAGCTACTCTGTGCAGCCTTTGGACCAATATTGATTGGAATCGTGCAATTGTAGAAGTCGGTCTTGATCCAGATAACCGTAAGCTTTCTCAAGCTTTTGCAGATGGCGTGTTCAGTGTGAAGGATACAAGCTTGCCAGGTATGTGGCGAATGCCAGAGGATATGGGAGGCGGCAATATCGGTCATGTATTTGGTGTGGATGGCACGAGGGAGGAGGATCTGACAAAAGGAATAATAGATGCCCGCAAGCGAATGCAAGAATACGAATATTATTATACCCATTATCTGGAAGGATATGAAAAAGCTTTTCTTGTTTCCACGGGAGCAAATCTTGGTATTCGTGAAACCAGAAGAATCCTTGGCGAGTATGTCTTAAATGCACAGGATTACGAAAAAAGAGCTTCCTTTGAGGATGAGATCGGACGGTATTGCTACCCGATCGATCTGCATCCGCTTGAACCTGGAGCTGCAAAAACAAAGTATGAGGAAGACTATACAAAGGGCTATGGAAAAGGAAATAGTTATGGAATTCCGTATCGCTGCCTACTTCCTAAGAATACAGAGAACCTTTTAGTGGCGGGGCGTTGTATCAGTACCAGCCGTGAAATGAATGGATCGACTGTGTGATGCCTTGCTGTTTTAATCACCGGCATGGCAGCAGGAGCAGCAGCAGCTTTTTCGAAAGACAGCAACGTGCGAGCAGTTTCAATTTCTTCTTTACGTCAGGAATTAAGAAAAAGAGGCGGTTATCTGCCGGAGTAGCCATGGTGACAGGGATGGTGGCTCATTTACTGTACCTTTGGCTTGGAAGTAAAAAAAGAACACTTGGATTTGCAGACCATTCGATTTATTATACTCATAAGAAAGTAAATCTCGAGTTACTTTCCTATCGCCACTTCCATGAATCAGGTGCATAGCTGCAGAGAATATACAAATCTTTCAGAAATTTCTCAGGTGACGCAGATTTTGATTGAGCTAAGTAAACTATAAATGAAAAATATTTTCAATAACTATTTTCAAATCCATCGTGAATTGCTATAATGGCTTACTGAAAAGAACATCAAAGTCGATATATTCACAAAGGAAGTGACATAATATGACACTTAAGGATCTTGAAATAGGAAAGACAGCGGTTGTCACCGTTGTTGGAGGAGAAGGTGCGCTGAGGCAGCATTTTCTTGATATGGGTGTGATTCCAGGAGTTTCGGTGACTGTGGTTAAGCTGGCGCCGATGGGCGATCCCGATGGAGCTTAGAATCCACGGATATGAGCTGACTCTTCGTCTGGCAGATGCAGAGAAGATTTTAATTGATGAATCTTCTGTGACAAAGGCAGATGGCAAAAGGGAAAAGAACACAAAAAATATTTCCAAAGAGAATGCTGTGACAGAGCATCCTGGTCTTGGTGAAGGCGGACGTTTCCACCAAAAGGCAGATGAGCATCCAGTTCCTAAGGGAACAGTACTGACATTTGCGCTTGCAGGAAATCAAAACTGCGGAAAGACAACACTTTTTAATCAGCTGACTGGTTCAAACCAGCACGTTGGAAATTTTCCAGGCGTGACAGTTGACAGCAAAAATGGTCAGATTCGAAATCATCCTGATACGCTTGTGACAGATCTGCCAGGCATTTACTCAATGTCTCCCTACAGCAGTGAGGAGATTGTGACAAGAGAGTTTATTATTAAGCAAAAGCCTACCGGCATTATAAATATTGTGGATGCCACAAATATTGAGCGAAATCTATATCTGACAATGCAGCTTTTGGAGCTTGATGTGCCTTATGGTGCTTGCACTCAATATGATGGATGAGATGCGCGGAAATGGCGGATCTGTCCGTATCAATAAATTGGAGTCTATGCTTGGTATTCCAGTTGTTCCAATCTCAGCAGCAAAAAATGAGGGTATTACAGAGCTTATAAACCATGCAATTCATGTGGCGCAATATCAGGAAAAGCCAAGCCGACAGGATTTTTGTGATGAAAACAGTCATAATGGAGCAGTTCATCGCTGCCTTCATGCAATAATGCATCTGATTGAAGATCATGCCGTTAGGGCAGGTATTCCGGTGCGTTTGCGGCAAGTAAGCTTGTTGAAGGTGATCAGCTTGTTGAGCAGGCATTAAACTTAGAGCAAAACGAGAAGGAAATGATTGAGCATATCATTGTGCAGATGGAAGAGGAGCGTGGACTTGACCGCTCAGCAGCCATTGCAGACATGCGTTTTTCATTCATTCAAAAGCTGTGTGATCAGACAGTGATTAAGCCGGGTGAAAGCAAAGAGCACGAAAGAAGCCGGAAAATCGATGCAGTATTGACTGGCCGCTATACGGCACTTCCGATGTTTGCTGCAATCATGGCACTTGTATTCTGGCTGACATTTGGTGTGATTGGTGCAGGACTTCAAAATCTGATGGAGATTGGAATTGACTGGCTGACGCAAAAGACAGATGCTGTGATGACGCTATGGCAGGTCAATGATGTGCTTCATTCTCTTG
>ENA-OQAA01001011-OQAA01001011.1-human-gut-metagenome-genome-assembly--contig:-NODE-1011-length-16186-cov-1.995330_pt1 | contig 16186 bp, 14 predicted proteins | sample MGYA00242489_ERZ504515 | MGnify/ENA primary metagenome ERZ504515 (study PRJEB26092, sample SAMD00036237) | human gut metagenome | host: Homo sapiens | study: EMG produced TPA metagenomics assembly of...
CAATAATTAACATAACTTTATCCCATTATCTTTTGCCAAAAAAGTGGAGAAATAATTCCGATGAATTCTAATAAAAAACGTATGCGTATATATAGCAGCTTCCAGCACTAAATAGATGCCAATGTTACTTTCAGGCAGCCAGGAACTGGGACATTTGCTGGCCCGTCAGCACATCAATGTCATCAATGGAGCAGGATGCCTCGGGCTGATGTGTCAGCTGAGTGATGCTGCTTTGGAAGCAGGGGGCACCGTAACCGGCATTATCCCGCACTTTATGGTGGAACAGGATGGCATCATCGCGGACTGACCCGCCTGATAGAAACCGAAACCATGCATGAGCGCAAGCAGCTGATGGCTGAACTTTCCGACGGAATTATCGCCTTGCCCGGAGGATGCGGAACAATGGAAGAACTGCTGGAAGTTATAACCTGGAAGCAGCTCGGACTGTATCTGAATCCGATTGTCATACTGAACGTCAACGGATTTTATGATCCATTGCTGCAAATGCTGGAGCAAGCCATCGAACAACACTTCATGCGTCCCGAACACGGAAAGATCTGGCAAGTGGCAACAACGGTTGAAGAAGCAGTAGATCTTCTGTACACCACTCCGGTCTGGAACAAGGAAATCCGTAAATTTGCAGCCATATGAACGACGTGTGCCGCACAGGATTCCGGGAAATCCAACAACTGGAGCAAGAGCAACAGGCCCGACTGGACAGCGCCTTGATCAGAAGCATGCAGCCCGACCGGGAAGCCGGGATGCAGGGAGAACCTCTGCCCTATCTGCTTCGTTCCGACTGGCTGGTGACACTCTGCCTGTTCCTGTGCTTCCTGCTTTATTCCTATGCGCTGCGAAACGGTAAAAAATACCTGGCCCAACGTTTCAGAAACTTCTTCCAGCACAAACAACGAGGCAGCCTGTTTGACGAACCGGTCGGTTCCGAAGTCCGGTACACTCTCACGATGGGAGGAGTAACCTGCATCCTGGGAGGATTCTGTCTGTACGACTATTTTTCGGATAATTCCTCTCTCCTGTTCCAGATTGTTCCTCACAGTCTGCTGCTGGGCATTTACGTGACAACCATCTTCCTGCTTGTTTCATTCAAGTGGATATCCTACAGTTTTATAAACTGGATTTTTTTTGACAAAGAAAGGAATCGTTTCATGGATCCGGTCATGGTTTGACCTTTCAAATAGGAACCGGAGTTCTGCTTTTCCCGGTTGTTCTACTGATTGTTTATTTCGATTTAAAGCCTGACATTGCTAAAACATTGGTTGTCATAATACTCTGTTTTGCCAAAATATTGTTATTTTACAAGTGTATTAAGAACTTTTTTAATCATTTTCATGGGTGTTTGCATTTAATTCTGTACTTTTGCACCCTTGAAATAATACCCGATCTTTTATTATGGAAAGGGATTAATTACATTAACCATATATTGATTTTAAATTTTTAGGACATTGAAGATAAAGAAAGTTCTAGTTTCTCAGCCTAAACCAACATCTGAAAAGTCACCCTATTTTGATATCGCTGAGAAATACGGAGTGAAGATAGATTTTCGCCCGTTCATAAAAGTAGAAAGCTTGTCGGCTAAAGAGTTCAGACAACAGAAGGTTTCTATTCTGGATCATACGGCAATCGTGTTCACCTCACGTCACGTCATTGATTCATTTCTTTAATCTTTGCGTTGAGCTCGAGTAACAATTCCGGAAACCATGAAATATTTCTGTACTTCCGAGACTATTGCATTATATATCCAGAAGTATGTGCAATATCGCAAGCGCAAAGTATTTTTCGGTGCAACAGGAAAGTTTGCTGATCTGGTGCCCTCATGGTGAAGCATAATACAGAAAAATACTTCGTACCGATGTCAGACGTACACAATGACGAAGTAAAGGATCTGCTCGACAAGAACAAAATCCAGCACACTGAAGCTGTCATGTACCGCACAGTCAGCAACGACTTCAAGCCGGAAGAAATGTCCGACTATGACATGCTGGTGTTCTTCAGTCCGGCCGGAATCCAGTCACTGATGAAGAACTTCCCGGGTTTCGAACAGAAAGATATCGCTATCGGATGCTTCGGACCGACTACTGCCAAAGCAGTCAAGGAAGCTGGTCTTCGCCTTGATCTGGAAGCTCCCAGCGCAGCTGCTCCTTCCATGCCAGCCGCACTGGACCTGTTTATTGGAGAACAAAACCGATAATTCGCAGGAAAAAGCGTTTTTTTAGTTTATAATAAGTTAGCAGGTTGCACTTCCGAAAGAAGCAACAGCCTGCCGACTGAGTTCAGGAGTTAAAGTCAATAACGCCAGTTTCAACGGAGTATTGACTTTAACTCTTTTCCTACCAAACAACAAGTAAGGAATATACACAACCGGTTTTCCGGCCTCTTTATCCCACCCCAAAAGGAAAGCGTTTATGACAGCAACCCAAACCTATACCCTGCCCAAGAAAGAACGGTTGAACAGCCGCCTGCTTATTGAAAGACTGTTCTCCGGAGGAGGCAAGTCATTGCCGGCCTTCCCTCTGCGCATCGTGTATATGCCGATCGAAGAAGAAACAAGGCTACTGCTGCCATACTGATCAGTGTGCCCAAAAAACGCTTCAAACGGGCAGTGAAACGTAACCGCGTCAAGCGCCAGATCCGCGAAGCTTACCGCAAGCACAAGGATATTCTGCTTGATGCTCTGAATGCTTCCGGCAAGAAAGCCATCGTAGCCTTTATCTGGCTGGACAATAATCTTCACTCCTCCCAGGAAGTGGAAGAGAAAGTAAAGCACCTGCTCCAGCTGACAACAGAACGTCTGGTATGAAACGGCTGCTTACTTATCTGCTGCTGCTTCCGATTTAATTTTTACCGGAACTGTATCTCACCGTTCACCCCTCCTTCCTGCCGGTTTACACCGACCTGTTCACAATATGCCATTGAAGCGCTGAAGAAACACGGTCCGTTCAAGGGCCTCTGGCTGGCCATCCGCCGTATCCTGCGCTGTCATCCCTGGGGAGGTTCAGGCTATGATCCCGTCCCTTGACCAACCGATCCCGCTATGCTGCTCGACATTCATTCCCACCAACTGACCGACCATCCGGAACACGTGCTGCTGAACTGCGGCATGCAGGACTGCCACACTCCGGAATTCCAACAGGCCCGTTACCTGAGTGTCAGCCTTCATCCCTGGTATCTTACAGAAGAGAATCTGCCCGGCCAACTGGAATGGATGGCTGAAATGCTGGCTGCCGACTCCCGCGTCATTGCATTGGGAGAGGCCGGTCTCGACAAATGTTGCCCGGTCTCCTACGAACTTCAGCGGACAGCTTTTCTGGAAACCGTCCGACTGTCCGAACAATATCAACTGCCGCTGATTCTGCACATTGTAAAGACTTCCAACGAAATCATTGCCTTACGGCATGAGACTTCTGCCAGCCAGCCCTGGATTATTCACGGTTTCCGCGGGAAAAAAGAACTGGCAGCCAGCTACCTGCGTCACGGATTTTATCTCTCGTTCGGAGAAAAATACCAGCCGCAGGCACTTGTCTCCACTCCCTCCGACCGCCTGTTGTTAGAAACCGATACTGCACCGGTCTCCGTCCTGCAGCTGGCAGAAAAAGCTGCTTCCCTGCGCGGCATTTCCGGCCGGGAGCTGCTCCATGAAATCACGGAAAACACTAACCGTCTCTTTTTAGCCGCTAAAAATTGGTTATTCAGATAAAGTGTCGTACTTTTGTCCGCAACATCCGAAACCGGATGACGAGACTAATATGTTAAATTAAGTATTTCATTCGATGAATTTTGTAGAAGAATTAAGATGGCGCGGCATGGTGCACACCATGATGCCGGGCACTGAAGAACTGCTGGAAAAGGAAATGGTTACGGCTTACCTGGGTATCGACCCCACTGCGACTCACTGCATATCGGCCACTTGTGTGGTGTGATGATGCTGCGGCATTTCCAACGCTGCGGACACAAGCCGCTGGCTCTGGTAGGAGGTGCTACCGGTATGATCGGTGACCCGTCCGGTAAATCACAGGAACGTAACCTGCTGGACGAAGAAACTCTGCGCCACAATCAGGAGTGCATCAAAAAGCAGTTGGGCAAATTCCTCGACTTTGAGTCGGACGCCCCGAACAAGGCAGAACTGGTAAACAACTACGACTGGATGAAAGACTTCTCTTTCCTTGACTTCGCACGTACAGTGGGAAAACACATCACTGTCAACTACATGATGGCTAAGGAATCTGTTCAGAAACGTCTGAATGGGGAAGCTCGTGACGGTCTTTCATTCACTGAGTTCACTTATCAGCTGCTGCAAGGCTATGACTTCCTGCATCTGTATGAAACCAAGAACTGCAAACTCCAGCTGGGTGGATCTGACCAATGGGGAAACATCACGACAGGAGCTGAACTGATTCGCCGTACGAACGGCGGTGAAGTATACGCACTGACCTGCCCGCTGATCACTAAAGCTGACGGAGGTAAATTTGGTAAAACAGAATCAGGAAATATCTGGCTCGATCCCCGATATACTTCTCCATACAAATTCTATCAGTCTGGCTGAACGTAAGCGACGAAGATGCCAAGCGATACATCAAGATATTCACCTCACTGAGCAAGGAAGAAATCGACGCACTGACCGCCGAACACGAACAGGCTCCGCACCTGCGCGTACTGCAGAAACGACTGGCTAAGGAAGTAACCATCATGGTACACTCGGAAGCTGACTACAATGCTGCGGTAGAAGCATCAGGCATCCTCTTCGGTAATGCAACTTCCGATGCACTGAAGAAACTGGACGAAGAAACTTTGCTGTCTGTATTCGAAGGTGTACCTCAGTTTGAAGTATCAAAAGCTGAAATCGAAGCCGGTATCAAGGCTGTAGACCTGCTTACGGAAAAAGCTGCCGTATTCCCTTCCAAAGGCGAGATGCGGAAGTTGGTACAGGGCGGCGGCGTTTCACTGAACAAGGAAAAGCTGGGTGCATTCGACCAGGTAATTACTGCTGCTGATCTGCTGGATAAAAATACCTGCTGATCCAGCGAGGCAAAAAGAACTATTACCTGCTGATCGCTAAATAAGTTTATTCAGACATATCAGCATATTACTGACATCCACCTTCTTTTCTTCCCCCTTTCTCCGGAAAGGATAAGAACAGAAGGGGTGGATTTTTTTGTCCTCATTTGCTTCTCCAAAAAACGCCGAATTCTTTTCATGTAAAGCCCGAAACGTTTTTCAATAAATAACGAAACGTTTTTTTAAAAGCCCGAGGCCTTTTTCTGTACCGCTTTGGGAGCATGTCTGGAGGCGGAAAAATCGTGCGGACAATCTGGCTGAATCGACCGCAGAATTCGGCCGCAACGACCGCACGATAAAGCCGCAACGAGCATACGATAAAGCCGCAACGAGCATACGATTCTGCGAAGGTGTCTGCATAACTCCACGACCTGAAACTTACGATGGCCGGACTTCCTGCTGACCTTTGGAACAGAGTTTCGGACCTTACAAGTCTCCGGAAGGCTTTTTACAAGAAATTACAATCATACCCCTCTGATTATACGAAAGTTACGTCCGTCTGTTACAAACAATCATCCCTCCCGTCCAAAGCGGAATTTGACTCATAATATATAATTTTGCAACCGGTCAAATATCCTTCTGACCATGGATTCTTTTCCTTTCCGGACAAACCGGAAATACTCCCCAGAGAACAGACATAATTGTATTTTTTTTATAATAAGAGAAACTATGAAGTTAAAAGTAATGTTTTTGTTCGCCTGCCTATTTCTCAGCATAGGAATAGCCATAGCGCAATCATCTAACGCAACAGGACGCGTTTTGTCTGCCGAAGACAATGAGCCCATTGTCGGAGCTACGGTTCAGATAGAAGGAACCGACACCGGAACCATAACCGATCTGGACGGAAAGTTCACCATCAACGTTCCGTCGTCAGCCCAGATTCTGGTCATTTCTTTCATCGGAATGGAAACTCAAAAAATCAACATAAAAGAAAAAAACAGAACAGACTTGACCATCAAACTGAAGCCCACTGCAGAAGTGCTGGATGAAGTTTTGGTGACAGGAACCTATGGTTCGGCCAAAAAACTGGGTTCAATCGTAGGTTCCGTTGTCGCCATCCGGTCTGACAAAATCGAAAACCGGCCAAGCGCCAACTTTGCAGATGCCTTGCAAGGACAGGTAGCCGGCCTGCAAGTCTATACTTCTTCCGGTGAGCCGAGCGAAGGCGTCAGCATGCGTCTGCGCGGTATCGGTTCCATCAGTTCATCCAACGAACCGCTGTTTATCCTCGACGGTTCTCCGATCTCCGGAGGAGCCTTTACGGCCATCAACCCGAGCGATATCGAAAACGTAACCGTCTTGAAGGATGCTTCTTCCACCTCTATCTATGGTTCACGTGCTGCCAACGGTGTGGTAGTTATCACAACCAAACGGGGAAGAGGTGCCAAACCGACCGTCAGCATCAAGGGACAATACGGATTTTCCGAACCGGCTCTACCGACAACCAGGATGATGACAACCAGCCAGTATTATGACTTGTGGAAAACAATCTCCCCCAACGCAGACTTTTCCATTATCCGGAAATACATGGATATGGGCATTTCTACCGACTGGCAGTCTTATCTTATGAAAGACAATGCACCGACCTGGCAACTGGATGCCAGCATCACCGGCGTTGCCAATAATACCAATTATTTCATCTCTGCCAGCCACTACGATCAGGATGGTGTGGAGCCGGCATCAGGAATGAGACGCGAAACCCTGAGAAGCAATATCGACACGAAAGTGTTCGACTGGCTGCGTGTCGGAGTCAACCTCGGTCTTTCTTATGAAGATTACGAAACCAATAACTTTGCAACAAAGGGAAACAATCCTTATAACGTAGCAACCTTGAGCCGCTGGCTCTTCCCTGGGAAACGCCCTACAAAATCGTTGACGACGGAAACGGCAAATGGCATTACGGAGACCGCAAGGACTTTTTCGATGTGCTCGGTCTGTGGAATCCGTATTATCTGCTGGAAAATCAGCCGGGACAGAAGAACAAACTTCGCCTGTACGGAAATATGTTCGAAGAACTGACTCCGGTGAAAGGCCTGACGCTCCGCGCTTCACAGGCATTGGATGCATTCGACTACAGATATCGTTACAGACAGCTTCCGGCTGCATTCAATAACAATTCCGGTTCGGCCAGTGAAACTTTCCAGCGTTACTCATCCATGACATTCACCAATACAGCCGAATATAAATTCGACATAAACAAGGTACATAACGCAACGATTCTGATCGGACAGGAAGCCATCATCTACGATGGCAGCGCATTTGGTGCAAGTGTCAGTGGAATCACGACGACCGCCTGACACTGTTAAGTCATGGTACAACTCCGCAGAACCCCACTGCCAGCATCCAGAAAAAAGTGATGAATTCATACTTCGCACGCGGTGAGTATAACTATGCAGAGAAGTATTATCTTGACTTGTCTTTCCGTACAGACGGCTCTTCCGTATTCGGAAAGAATAACCGATGGGCTTCCTTCTTCTCTGTCGGAGCCATGTGGAACATCAAGAAAGAAAACTTCATGCAAAGTGCCGAATGGCTCAATGAACTCTCTCTGAAAGCAAGCTATGGTACGACGGGTAACTCCGCATTCAGTGGTGATCCGTATTATCCGTCATTAGGACTGGTTGAAGTTGGCAAATATCAGGGTGGCTCTGCTTTCGGTATTTCAAGCGTGCAGAACGATGACCTGACCTGGGAAAAGCAGAAATCCCTGAACATCGGCATCAGCACACGCATGTTCAACCGCCTGGACTTAAGCGTTGACTTCTATAACAAAGTGACCAGCGACATGCTGATGACAATTCCCTATTCATATACTACAGGACACGGATCCGGATGGGGAAATATCGGAAGCATGTACAACCGCGGATTTGAGGTTTCCGTACAGTATGAGCTTTTCAATACCAAAGATTTCTACTGGAGTATAGCCGGAAACATCAACTACAACAAGAACCAGATCACGGAACTCTTCGGCGGACGCAGTGAATATGTGTTGCCTAATACAGGTATAAAATATCAGGTAGGCGAATCTCTCGGCGACTTCTACTATGTAAGATGGGTTGGCGTAGATCCGGAAGACGGACAGCAGATCTGGCTTGACGACAAAGGAAACGAAACCAAGGAATATTCGGACAACTATGCTGTATTTACCGGAAAGAACCAGTATGCACCCTGGTCTGGAGGTTTCAATACACGCCTTTCATGGAAAGGATTCAGTGTAGATGCGAACTACTCTTTCATGCTGGGCAAATACCTGATCGACAATGACCGTTATTTCGTAGAGAATCCCAATTTCGTAGGACAGTTCAACCAGTCCGTTGAAATGGCGAATATGTGGACAACCCCGGGACAGATCACAGACATTCCGGCAGCCAACTCTACCCGTCAGTTCGATACACACTTGCTGGAGAATGCTTCCTTCATGCGTCTGAAAAATCTGACGATCAGTTATTCCTTCCCTGAATCGTTGCTCAGCAAAGCTGGATTTATCAAGGGAGTACGCATCTTCGGTGTAGGACGTAATCTGTGGACCGTTACTCAATATAAGGGAGCAGACCCCGAAATAGACTCAAATCTGCAGTTGGGTAAATACCCCAACACCCGACAGTTTGCCGTAGGTGCCGAACTAACGTTCTGATAAATTCTCTACAAACTTTAAAAAGATTTGGTATATGAACAAGAAACTATTCCTCATATCAGCAATCGCATGCTGCTGCTCCTTGTCTTCATGTGACATGGATCTTACCCCCGAAACAAATATCGCTACCGATGAATCGGTACGCAACGTCGGGGACTGCGAAAAATACAGTAACCTCTTCCATGCTGAATGGAGAGGATACATCCAGGGATCAATCGCTGCAACCGAACTCGTACAGAGCGGACAGGTAGTAGCAACCCCTGACTATGGCAATAATTATGGTTCATTCTACAGATGGGACTTCCAGATCACGGATGGAACCATACAGAGCTGCTGGTCCAGCAACTATAACTACATTGCCAATGCCAACCTGCTCATACAGAAAGCTGTCCTGCTGCTGGAAGATCCGCAGATAAGTGATGCGGACAAACAGCAAATCAAGCTGTACATGGGACATGCATATTTCAGCAGAGCAATGGCATACCGCGAACTAGCTCTCCACTTCTGCAAGGACTATAATCCATCAACGGCTGCCAGTGAATATGGAGTTCCTCTGGTGGATACCTATAATCCGGGACCGAATGCGGAGACTTATCCGGGAAGAAGTTCACTGCAGGAAACTTACCAGCATATCGTGAATGACCTCACCAAAGCTGAAGAGTATGTTACAACTGCCGGAGTCGTTAACTCAACAAAGATTACGGCTGATGTCGTACAGGTACTCAAAGCACGTGTTGCACTCGATATGGAAGATTACACAACTGCTGCAAATGTAGCACAGGCGCTGATCAGCAAGGGTACATACACACTGATCTCCAATCCGGCACAGTATAAGGACATGTGGCTGAACGATACGGGTACAGAAGCTATCTGGCAGTTCTATATGGAACTCAAGAACGAAGAAGGACCAACCGCACTTGGAAACATGCTATCTGGAATCATCGACAAGTTCGCACGTCCCTCATACATGGCAAGCAAGAAGGTTACTGATCTGTATGACACCGAAAACGATATCCGATACGGAGCTTACTTCAAGACAGATACTATCGATGCACAGACTGTACCTGACTTCGTGGGAACCTACTGCAACAAATGGCCCGGAAACCCGGCTCTGTATACTGGAAAACCCAACAACATGAACAAGACCAAAGCTATGCGTATCTCAGAAATGTATCTGCTCGGTGCAGAAGCATATGCCAAGGCCAGTAACGAAGGAGCTGCATGCGGCTTGTTGAACGACCTGAGAAAGGCACGTATCAGCGGATGGACTGACCAGACTTACAGCGGAGACGCGCTGATGAAGGAAATTCAGGATGAACGTACCCGCGAACTCTTCGCTGAAGGATTCCGCTTCTCGGATATGAAACGATGGGGCATCGGATTCTCACGTTCTGTTGCTGAAGATGCACCTGTGGCAAACTATGTAGCTACACAGGGTAATGACCTGACTAAAGATGCCAGTGATCACATGTGGGTATGGCCGATCCCGAAAGATGAAATCGATGCAAACCCGCAAATCAAAGGACAGCAGAATGAAGGATATTAATAACAAGATAACCTCTCTAATTTAACCTTACATAATATTAAAATTACAAAGAGCCACCTCCGTGTGATACAGGGGTGGCTCTGTCTTTTATATAATCCGATAATGAACATCCTTCGGCAACATCCTTTAAAAATGCAACAGAAGCCCTGAAAAACCACAAATACGCAAAATAAATATATCAGGAAGAGACTCTGCTGAAAGTTCTAGAGGAGCAATCCATAATAATCCGAAAGCACTCTCCCATCCGTAACGATTCATCAGAACTCTACAAAGAATAAAATAAAGAAGACCTACCGGACTGATCAATAGCATGGTTTGCTTCCGGATCAATGGAAGATGACACAAAATAGCCGTCCAGAAATTGGGACGGCTATTTTTTAATTTATACGCTATCACGGAAGTTATGCGAAAAATCCGTGACTTCTATCTTTGCATCAGAAAAGTATTTACCAGTGAACAGTATTCAGATACTTATCAACCAGAATACCATCGATAGCTTTCAGCTTGAAGGTCAGACGAGTCTTTGCTTTAAACTTGATCACCATCAGTTCACCATCACCTTCCAGAGTCGGTTTCTCTCCTAAGTTAACGAAAGTAGGATAAAGTGCCTTCACTCCGTTGCTGTGCAGACGGTCATAAGTCAGATTCTTCATTTCTTTCATGTCGGCAGCATCTACCCCTGCATATTCCATTACTTGCGGATCGTAAGGCAGTGCAAAGCTCAAAGCATTGACAGACTGAAGTCCCTTACCGGTAACACGGATTTCTACCGTTTCACCTGCGTTATAAACCTTCTTGGAAGGAGTAACCTGAATAGTTCCAGCTACAGCAGGAACCTTCTTCGAACTTACACCGGTTTCCAGCTCGATACCTACGGTAGAAATATCGTATGCATCAATCAGTCCGTTGTTGTTCAAGTCACCCTTGCTGATATAACCTTCAAAATCAGAATCACCCCGACGCAGACTGTATAGTTCATGTATGAAGTCAAGTCGTTTTCGTCTACCAGCTTATCCTGGTTGATATCACCCGGAATATAGCTTTCAGAACCAGGAACCTTGAATACATACAATTCACGTCCGGAGCCGAAGTTACCCACAGCTTCCGTTACAGCCAGTTTGATGTAACGTGCAGTCGGACGTTTTTCAAAGACGAATGTCTTCACGTCACCGCCTGTCCATTCAAATGTACCGGCTTCTGTCCATTCAGACTTATCCATGCTGTAGTATACAGTACCTTTCTTCAACGTTCCGTTACCACCATCCTGACGAGGCATATACTGGAATTTATCCAGCTGATTTACGCTCTTCAGATCGATAACCAGATCGAACGGTACAGCCTTCGTACTCCATTCTGTATGCCATGAATCAGATTCATCGAAGTTAAACAACTTGTTGACGCCCTGACCACCCTGGTTCGGACAAGAAGTTTCACCCTTCAAACCACGAATAGCAAATTCCAGCGGATCAGACTTGGTCGTTACCTGAACACTTGCCCAATCAGAAGTTCCGGATGCATTGACTGCACGAACTTTGAACGAACAGGTTGTTTCCGGACGCAAATCTTCGAACAGCAGTTGTGTATCACGGATCGTACTGTAAAGCATGTTGTTAAACTCAATTTCATAATAATCAGCTCCAGTAACCTTGTTCCAGGAGGAGTCAAGGTATAAGCAGTCGTATTTTCATCAGTAACCTGAGGTTTCGGAGCTTCCAGCGAACCGGTACTTACCAGCAACTTCTCAGCAGGAGCAAATACAAATCCTTTCATCTTCAGGGCAACCGCATCGGATGTGATATCAGCAGAAGCCAGTTTCACATGCACTACTGGATTCTTAACCACTTTCACTGAAGCAAATTCACTGCCCGGAGTAGCAAAACGATTCAATTCAGGTGCTTCTTCATAGAAATAAACATTCGTACCGTTCTTGTATGCCTCCATAGAGCTGACAGCTGTCAGTTTGACCTTGTTCTTACCGATACTAGCTTCCAGCTTCTTCGGTTGTGCTGTCACATTGATACGGAACTCTGTTACCTTTTCATTGACCATGCCGGCAAATCCTCCTGTGTCGGATCTATGGTCACATTCAATTCATCTCCTTCCAGAGCAGAAACGATTCTCGTAGTGGCAAACTGTCCGTTACGATAAGCTTCCGTTACACCGTCATCATCATATTCCGTGAATTCAGTAGTTCCGGCCGGATACAGTTCATAGATACGAGTCTTCTTATCCATCTGGCTGACATTGTTGTGAGCCTCAGCCATCGGCAGGATAGCACCCTGCTTGATAAAGAACGGAAGTTTCCACAAAGGAGCCTCATAATTATTAATGACACGTCCGCCCTGATACAGGTCACCGGTGAAATAATCAATCCAGTTACCTTCCGGCATATAGATACCATTACGCACATCATTGCCTTATCATCTGCCTTCGTTTCCTGATAAACCGGAGCAACCAGCACATACGGACCATACAGGAACTGGTAGCGGGTAGCCGTACCCAGTGTATAGTCGTTCGGATAATCAAGGAACATGGCACGAATCATCGGCTTGCCATCCAGTGCTTCATGAGCCAGCGTGTAAGTATAAGGCATAAATTCCGATTTCATCTTCAGATACCAGCGGTTGATAGAAGCAGCCGGTTCACCCAGAATATGCGGATACTTAGGATTCGATCCCCATCCGTCCATATTCAACTGCATCGGAGTGAAAGTCTTCCACTGGAAGTCACGGACATTGACCGGAACATTCTTTCCGCCGAAGATACCATCCATATCCGATGAAATATTCGGCTGTCCGGACAATCCGGAACCGATATAAGTCGGGATGTGGAAACGGATATATTCCCATTCTCCACCAGTCTGGTCACCCGACCAGATTCCGGCATAACGCTGAGTACCGGCCCATCCGTCCAGTGAAATAATGAACGGACGTGCATTATTTCCGTAATAAGGCATGATCTGTCCGACATCAGCCACGCCGTTCAGTCCGAATGAATATCCGGCACCTACCACGCAACATCAGTCTTCAGCACACGCACACCGGCATCACGCACTTCCTTCACGATATCACGCTGCAACAATGCTTCTACGCCTTCTTTCGGATGCAAGTCTGACTGAGTCCACAAACCGATCTCAACTCCACGTTCACGAGCGTAATCACCCAGCTCCTTCAGGTTCTGAATATTGCCGTCCAGTGTACCGGTCTGTCCGTATCCAGCGCCGTAACCGTCATTCGGAAGCAACCATCCCAACGGCATATCATGCGCATTGTAACGGTCAATCACCGCACGGGCAGAGAACTGATAGTTATTCTTTTCTCCATTCAGAGACTCTTTGGTACCTCCATTGTCCTTCTGGCTTTCCTTATATTTCTTTCCGTCTTCGAACAGGAATCCCTTCTCGTCTTCTTTCCAGTAGTCACGGTTATAAGCATTCAAGTGACCTTCGTAGAAACCGAATTTCGGCAACAAGACCGGATTACCCGTCAGTTGATAGAAATCATTCAGCAGAGCTACCGGAGTATCATTTACCATGAAGAATACATCCAGATAGTCTGTATCGTGTGTCAGGGTTACCTTACCTTTTTCAGCAGCTCCGAAATCATACTGGCCGGGAGCAAATGTATACCACATCACTCCATATCCGCCCGTAGACCAATAATAAGGAGTAGGAGAAGCAACACCGCCGTCAGTCCACTGGTTGGTATTGACAATCTTGATGCTCTTTCCCTTGTGAGAGAAACGTCCGTTCTGCACACCACCGCCATAGAAATACTCATCCGGCATTTCTTTCAGAGACAGAGAAACCTGTTTCTTCTGGAAATCCACCGGAGCTACCGATTCAACGACAGTGCGGTTAGTTACTTTATTGATCAGTTTAAAGAAGGTAGTCTGTTTGTTGATTTCCAAAGCTACTTTATCCGTAGCAATTGTAATCACTCCCTGTCCTTCACTGACAGTCAGTTTTCCGGGCTGTTTCCGGGGACTGTCCGTCAGGATCTGTGCTTCGGGTGAAGCCTGCGGATCACGGATAATTCCCCCATTCGGATCCTGGAACAGGCGGACAATATTTTCCCCATAAAAGTCGAGTGTCATGCGCTGTCCGTCAGAGAACAGCACTTCGACCGTTGTCGGATTCAGCAAAGCCGCACCAGTCACTGTGACTCCCTGTGTCTGTACGATAGCCGTACCGTCCGGATTTACGGCCGACAAAGGAGCGGCGACCAGACAGGCAGGCACACAGAGCGTCCATGCCAAAGTTTGTTTTTTCAGATTCATGTTTCTTATTTTAGGTTTATTAATCACTTATCAAAGTCCGGCAAAGTTACTTTAAAAAGATCATTCGGACGATGTTCCTTACGAATTATTTCCTTCATCTGCTTGACAATATCCGGATGCTCAGCCGCAACGTCACGGTCTTCATGGATATCTGTTGCCAGGTCATACAAATGAGGCACTCCCTGTTTCACAACCAGCTTCCAGTCACCCATGCGGACACCGATCTGGTCTGTTTCGTGGAATTCCCAGTACAGGTAGTCATGCTTCTGCTGCTTGTCGTTCTGTCCCAGCAAAGTCGGAGCAAAAGAAATACCGTCAAAACAGTCTCCCTCCAGCTTTTTGTTCAAATACTTTTTAGGGAATTTCTTGTCACCGGCCAGTTCACAGAAAGTAGGCATTACGTCATAGAAAGCCAGCTGATGATCATTCACCGTACCAGCCTGTACATGACCGGGCCAGCGCACAATAAACGGAACGCGAATGCCGCCTTCATAACACTGGCGCTTCAATCCCCGCAACTTTCCGTCACGGCCGAAGAATTCAGGGTCTGCTCCTCCCTCTTCGTGAGGACCGTTGTCGCTACTGAAAATAACGATTGTATTTTCATCCAGCCCCTTTTCTTTCAATTTAGCCAGGATTTCGCCTACATACGCATCCAGGCGGGTAATCATGCCGGCAAACTCCGCATGCGTATGGACTGCCGGATTATAACGTGAACCTTCACTTCCTCCCCACGTCTTATCAACAAAGAACTTTTGCTTATATCCTTTCAGAATGGAATCATTCGGCTGTGCCAGCTCTGCATGCGGCAACGTATAGGTAAAGAATCCATAGAAAGGCTGCTTGCCGTCCTGTTTGTCCAGCCAGGCCAACGCTTCCTGATGAATCATATCTGCCGAATACTGCGGACGCTTCTTATAGTCGTCACCATACATCGGATATTTGATGTTTTCGTCCATAACCACACGTACCACTGCCGTATCGCCTGCCGAGCGGCTGTAACGGTTCAGAAAGTTCGGATAATACAGATGAGCCTGGAACTGACAGATATATCCATAATACTCATCCACTCCGCGCTTGTCGGGTGTAGAACAAGACCCTTCATAGCCTCCGGCCCATTTTCCGAACATTCCGGTTGTGTAGCCGTTTCCTTTCATGATTTCAGGCAAGATGATATGTCCCGGATCGTAAGGCTCCTGCCCCACAACCGCATAATCCTTGTTATTACCATACATCACTTCTCCGGTCCAGTATTCCTTGTTTCCGCGCACATGCCCGTGTCCGGAATGGCTGTCCTGTCATCAGTGAAGCCCGCGAAGGTGCACTGACCGGACTGCCGGCATAAGCCTGTGTGAAACGCATACCTTCCTGAGCCATCCGGTCCAGATTGGGAGTCTGAATATACTTCTGGCCATAACAGCCCAGATCACCATACCCCATGTCATCACACAAAATAAAGATAATGTTTGGTTTTGTGTTTTTCTCTGCCGCACCGGCATTTGCTGCAAATGCCGCGGAAATCAAACCGGTGCAAAGCAGCATCTTTTCTGTTCTCTTCATTTTCTTATGGTATTAAAGTTATGAACTATCTTTTTGTCTTCATCTGAACAGCTCAGCCTTGACACATTTTTGATCATCAGGCAAATATACATTCA
>ENA-OQAA01001013-OQAA01001013.1-human-gut-metagenome-genome-assembly--contig:-NODE-1013-length-16158-cov-10.531595_pt1 | contig 16158 bp, 20 predicted proteins | sample MGYA00242489_ERZ504515 | MGnify/ENA primary metagenome ERZ504515 (study PRJEB26092, sample SAMD00036237) | human gut metagenome | host: Homo sapiens | study: EMG produced TPA metagenomics assembly of...
CGCGCACGCTCCAACTTGTCGCGAAAATGGCGTTGATCTCGCCCAGGATAGTGGGTGTCGCAAACGTCGTGAACTCGAGTCCGCGCTCGGGATCAAAACGGTCGATAGCCTTGAGCAAGCCCAGATAGCCGACCTGCATGAGGTCGTCGAGCGGCTCGCCGCGATTCTTAAATTTGTTGGCAAGAAACCTTACCAGGTTCATATGGGACATGACGAGCTGCTCACGGGCGTCCGGATCACCGGTCTCCTTGTAACGACGAAACAGCTCGCGGGTTTTCTCCTTGTCCCAAGCGGTCTTGCCGCTCCGGGAACGTTCGGTCATATTAGATATCCGCCTTGAGGTCGAGGGAAAGCGTCAGGGGCGCCGCAGTCTTTTCGTAGGAGTCGCACACGCTCGCGAGGATGAGCTCGGCATACACCGCAGCCTGGTCGTCTTCATCGACCGTAGCCTGGTCGCCAAAGGTAATAGTCATGCCAACGTGGGTCTCATCGACATCGAATTTGATGGTGATGTCATCGCAGTCGACCGCGGTGCAACCAAAGATGAAAGCCTCCTCGGCAGCCATGCGGATGTCCTCGATGCGATCGACAGACATAGAGCACAGGCACCAACGTTGGCTGCCGTCATGCGCACAAGGCGAGCGAGACGCGGGTCACCGGCAACGGTCAGCGTGATAGGGCAGGTTGCTTCGCTACTCATCGCAGGACTCCTCAGAGGTCTCGGCGGGCGTATAGGTGTAATACTGAGCCGGCTTGGATACAGACTTCTGACCATCATCGTCGCCCGCGGCGGCCTCGTCCTCCGCCTTGCCAATCAAGACGCGCTCGGTCGGCTGCTCGGCTTCTTCGGCGGCAGCGGAAAGCTTGCGCTCGGCTTCAGCTGCAGGAGCCTTCACCTTATTGAAGAGCTTCTGCACAGCACCGGCGGCAGAGTCGGTCACGCTCGACACAGCATTGCTGGCCTCGGCCATACTGCCCGTAACCTCGGAAATGTCGCGAACCACGGCTTCGACCTCTACGAGATTGGAGGTAAGAGCATCAACTGCCGTCTTGCTCGACTTAAGCAGCGGCTCCATCTGGCAAGCGCCGGCGTAAGCTCATCGACAGCGCCATCGAGCTTTGCCACCACAGGCTGAGCCTCGGCGATGGTGTTGTTGAGGCTGTTCACGGTCTTATCGAGCGAGTCGACAACGGTGCGGGTCTTGCGCAGGGTAAGCGCGAGCTCAACGATGGCCCACACGCCGGCAACGGCGAGCAGCAGCAGGGCGATTTGAATGGGACTCATACAAGCCTCCCGGAAGAATCGAAATACAGACGCCTTCCATGGTACCCCAAAGGAGACCGAACATGCCAAGAGCAGCAACGTGGGACAAAATTATCAGCAGCTACTTCGGTGCATTCCCGCTGCGGTCGCGTTCGCTTTGCTCTACGCGCCATTCTTCCCAACCGCGACCGGCAGGCTGCCAGAACGCGCCGCGCTCCAGTCCCTCGGGCAAATAGCGCTGATCGACCAGCCTCGGGATAATCATGGGGATACTTATACACACCGTATTCATCGCTGCCCGGGCGATGACGATCGCGCAGATAACTCGGCACCTCGCGAAGCCCACTAGAATGGATATCGGCCAGCGCCGCATCGATCGAAGCCTCACACGCATTGGACTTAGGCGCCAAACAAACATAGAGCGCAGCCTGCGCGAGGTTAATACGGCACTCGGGATAGCCAATAACCTCGGCAGATTTAAACGCAGCATGCGCCACCAAAAGCGCCTGCGGGTCGGCGTTGCCAACGTCCTCAGAGGCATGAATCATAATGCGACGGGCGATAAACTTAGGATCCTCCCCTGCATCGATCATGCGCGCAAGCCAGTAGACCGTGGCATCGGGGTCGCTACCGCGCATGGACTTGATGAACGCACTGATGATGTCGTAGTGCATGTCGCCGTTTTTGTCATACGTAAAGCCGCGACGCGGGTTGCAATCTTCACGTCATCCACGGTGATGGGATAGCGCTCCCCCGCCGCAGGCGCTGGCGTTCCCTCGGTATCGGGACGCGTGACGGCAATCTCGCTCGCAAGCTCGAGCGTCGTGAGCGCCGAGCGAGCGTCACCCGCTGCCAGCGTGCAAATGGTCTTGACCGTATCCTCATCGGCCGAGAACTTTCCGTTCAAGCCCTGTGGTGCCTCGAGCGCACGCTCAATAAGCGTGGCGATATCCTCATCCTTCAGATGTTCAAGCTCCACCACGCGCCCGCGCGACAACAGTGCCGAGTTGACCTCAAAGTACGGGTTCTCTGTCGTAGCGCCAATCATAATGACGGTACGGTTCTCAACTGCATGCAGCAGGGCATCCTGCTGAGACTTGGAGAAGCGGTGAATCTCGTCGATAAACAGGATGGTGCGGCGGTCGTACGTATTCAGGCGCGTCTTGGCCTCGTCAATCACGCGACGCAAGTCCTTCACGGTGCCCGTCACGGCGCTGACCTCGACAAACTCACTCTTGGTATGGTTGGCGATAATGTGGGCCAGCGTCGTCTTGCCCGTACCGGCCGTCCGTACAGTATCACGCTCGAAAGCACATCGTGCTCGATCGCGGCACGCAACCATGAGCCCTTACCGACGGCCTTTTGCTGGCCCACATACTCGTCGAGCGAATTGGGGCGCATGCGCACCGCAAGCGGCGCATTCTGAAAGGAACGCTCGCGCGTCGAAGCAGAAAAAAGGTCGTCCATAGCCATCCCGTGCATCAATCAAAAACATTATCCACTAACAGTATACCTAATAGATACGAACTACCGTTCGTTAATATAGGTACGGTGCGGAAACTTCAATCCCGGAAACAGCTTGCTCGTGAGCTCGCAGAAATAACCGTCCGTCATGCTCGCGATATAATCCACCACGGCTTGGTCCTTGTCGTCCTGCCAGGCATAGGTGCGATTGTAGTAGGAAAGCTGCTGCTCAATGCGCGAAATATGGTGCTTGAAGATGTACGAGGACTCGTCACCTTCGTTTATATCCAGCAGGCAACGGTCGTAGAGCATTTCGAAAGCCTCGCGCAGCTCCGCCTCGGAATCGCCCTCGATACCGCCCTTACTGTAGATCTTCTCGTAGTTCTCCCGCTTGGCCCGGCGAATTTCCTCAAACAGGTCCTCGCTCATCTCGATGCGCGGCTTACCATAGCTGTGCTCAACGATATCGATGGAGGCATGCGTGAGGATCCAACTGTTGTAGGCACCGCCCCGGCCATCATCAAAAGCGTCGGGCGAAAGCAGGCCCGCCGCGATCGCATCCTGACGGTCACGACCGACGTAGGCAAGAATATCCGAGATGCGAACGACGCAGCCCTCGAGCGTCATGGGACGCAGATGCTCAATTGCGCTATAGCCCGTGGCAATGCAATCCTCAACCGTCTGGTCAAACTGGTCAAAGGAGCCCATGTCCGAGAGCTCAAACACACGCTGCTCGTACTCGCCGTTATGGCATAGCACGCCGTCGAGCGTCTGGAGCGACACGTTGCGGCCATACAACGCGTCGAGCACGCGGACCGACTGCACGTTATGGAAAAAATAACGCCCCGTACGCTCGTGATAGATATCGTTGAGGAAGCGCTCGCCGGAATGGCCGAAAGGCGTGTGTCCCAAGTCGTGGCCCAGGCCAATCGCCTCGATCAGATCGCAATTGAGCCCCAGGCGCGACCGATATCGCGCGCAATGCGCGAGACAAGCTGCACGTGCAAACCGCGGCGTGACAGATCGTCATTGCTACGGAAGCTAAAGACCTGCGTTTTGCCCGCATACCGGGTGTAAGCCGGAAGATGAAGTATCTTTTCAGTATCGCGCATAAACGCCGGACGCATAAGCGTGCCTTTGTCGGTAGTGCGATCAATACGACGAATGACCTGATCATCGTTGCAACGATACGGGTTGACATAGCCCGAAGCACGATCGGCGGCAATGCGCTCGACAAGCTCGGGCGACAACGCTGAGGGAATACGGTCCATGCGCGCCTTAATGACGGCCGTTTCTTGATTAGATTCCATGGCATGCTCCTTAAGAAGGATGCGCAATCGGTTACAAAGTGCAGCCCACGACCTCGATTATGGCAAAAATCGGCACTAAAAACGGGAGCAATGGCAGGGAGCGCGATTTTGTGAAGAGGCAGGAAAGGGCCAGAGCCAGGAGTGCGACGGCAAATGCCACGATGCCACCCATAGGGTCGAGCGTGCAAAGCGCGAAGAGTGCCTTGGCATCCCCCATACCGATGCCCGGGATTTGGCGAAGACGACGCCAGAGGGACTCAGTCAGCACGAGAGCAAGATAAACAATGACGGCAAGACCCGCGTGGTCAAGCGCTGTGTTCAAACCGAGGTCGAGCCAAACACCCGCCAACGCCGCCACGGCACATGCGCCGGCAAGCCCATTGGGAAAACGTCGCTGACGGGCATCAATCGCCGCGCCGGCAAAGATGCAAATCCAAAACGGGATATAAAACATCGAGTACCTCCTCGAGCTGCATCGCAAAAGCAAAAACCACCACAAAGGTGCCTGTCCCCTTTGCGGTGGTTTTGGTGGTGGTTATTTGGCGCCTTGCATGACCTCGTCGAGGGTGACGTTTACGGCATGCTGGGTAGGAACCCAGTCGACCTTCAGGAACAGCGCGGCCACCGTGATAGGGATATAGCTGAACATAAAGATCGGGAAGGTAAACAGGTTAGTCACCAGACGCCACTTTTGCGCGCAGTGAATGTGCTTGTACTCAAAGATAGTCGTGAGCAGCGCCAGGATAAAGAAGGTCTGGTACATCATGGCGAAGGTCATAATGAGCGACGCGGCACAGGCCTGCATCTCGACTTCGGTAGCCAAAAAGCCGTGCGAGAGTCCACCCACGATCAGGAACGTCGCATTGGCGAGCATCGAGATGAGCGACAGCAGCATACCCGGGGCGATCGTCATGAACATGTCGTAGGCGGCAAAGCGATGATAGCGGAACATCGATTTGACCAGATGCTTGCCATAGGTAAAAAAGACCTGGTAGAAGCCCTTGGTCCAGCGCATGCGCTGTTTCCAAGATGCTTTGAACGTCACGGGTTGCTCGTCAAAGAACTCTGCCGGCGCATAACCGATGCGAATGCCGTGAATGGCGCAGAACGTGGTGAACTGAATATCCTCGGTCAGCGTATGGAACTGCCAACCGTGCATGCCCTCGATCACGCTCGCCGAGATAAGATAACCCGAACCCGAGACAGCGCAGGACGTCTTGCAGATATTACGCGCGTTGTTGAGAAAGCGCGCCTCGCGCAGATACCACGTGGCGTTGGCCGCAGAGATCCACGAGCTGCCGAAGTTCTTAGAGTTGCGATAGCTCGTGACCACATGGAAGCCCTGGTCAAAGGCATCGTTCATCTTGGACACGTAATCGCGGGAGATAACGTTATCGGCATCGAAGATAAAGTAGCCCTCGAACGTGTCGGGATACTCGTTAAGAATGCGATCAAAACCAAAGTCCATGACCCAGCTCTTACCCTTGCGGGCAAGATCATTGCGCTCATAAACGATGGCGCCCGCCTCGCGCGCGAGCTGCGCCGTGTTGTCGGTGCAGGCATCGGCGACCACGAAGACCTCGATAAGCTCGGACGGATAATCCTGATCCTTGATGGAGCGAACAAGGTTGGCGATCACGGCCTCCTCGTTATGCGCCGCGATAAAGAAGGCATAACGATGCAGCTTTTTGGCCTTAGGGGGCGCGACCTCACCACGAAGAGCGCCAATGACAAAGAAGACCACCTGGTACAGAAAACAGACCGTGAGCAGCGTGACGACAATCTGGTTGAAGATCACGATGGGTGTGTTGGTTTGTAAAAAGGCGAGCATGCAGGCTCCCAGCAACGCGTTACGTAAACAACCGTATATCTTACCGCAGGCTTACCGAGTTCAAGAAACCACCTAATACTGGCTAGGCTTCGAGAAGACCAAGCTGCGGGACGATTTCGTCACCGGCGGCAGTGCGGCCGAGCGAACGCGGGGCCAGATCATCCAGAACCGCGGCAAGGTCCCAAGCAGCTCATCACGCACTCAATGCGCTCCCCCGTCACGGGATGTTCGAACGCCACGCGCCAGGAATGCAGAAACTGCCTGGTCAGGCCCCGGTCGGCGCGCGCATCGCACTTGCCGTAAAGTGGATCGCCCACGCAGGCGTGGCTGATATGACGCATATGCACGCGAATCTGATGCGTGCGGCCGGTAAACAGGTGACACTCGACAAGCGTGTAGCCGTCGTCAAAGCGCGTGGAATCAAAGCGCTCGAGGACCTTAAAGGTCGTAATGGCCTGACGGGCAAAGGGGTCGTCCGAAACCGCCATCTTGACGCGGTCGCGCGTGGAACGGGCGATACCAGTATTGATGGTGCCCTCGTCCATGGCGATGTGCCCGTGGACAAGCGTGATATAGCGGCGGTCGAGCGTACGCGTGCGAATGAGATTTTGAAGCGCGCGCTGCGTGTCGTCGTCCTTTGCCGCAAGCATGAGGCCCGAGGTATCGCGATCCAAACGATGCACGATCCCGGGGCGGTCCTCACCCTGCACGGTACCAAGATGGTCGATGCCACAGTGGTAGACCAGAGCGTTCGCAAGGGTGCCGCTCTCGTGGCCATGGGCGGGATGGCACACCAGGCCCCGCTGCTTGGAGAGCACGATGAGGTAGTCGTCCTCATAGCGGATATCGAGGGGAATGGCCTCAGGAATCACGTCAGTCGGATCGTGAGGCTCGGGCAGGTCAACCGAGATGCGGTCACCGGCGCGTACGGCATACTTTTTTGACAGACAGGTCTCGCCGTTCACGATTACGGCGCCGCCCTCGATCAGATGCGCGCAGGCAGAGCGCGTGGGACAGCCATCGTTGGCGCCCAAATAGGCGTCGAGACGCTGACCAGCGGAATCGTCGGCAACAAGAATATGGATGTCGGCCATTAACGCTCATTCCTTTCGCGAATCTTGCGGGCACGCTCCCCACGCTGCTTGGCTTTGCGCTTAGCGCGGGCCTCATCACGGGCATTGAGCTCAGCAGTCGCATCGACTTCACGGGCTGCGGGACTCAAGAACATGTAGCCGAAGAGGGCGAGCACAACGCCCACGGTAATGCCGATATCGGCCACATTGAAGACGGGAAAGTCGATGAAGGTGGTAGCAATAAAATCGGTCACGAAGCCAAAGGCCAAACGATCGATAGCGTTGCCGATAGCACCGCCCGCAACCATCGCCATGCCCACAACCTCAAGGCGAGCGAGTTGAGGTGCGCGAACGAGGTACACGATAATGGCGATAATGACCGCCAGCGCCAGCACGGCAAACGCGATGCCATGCCCCTCGCCCATGCTAAAGGCAGCGCCGATATTGCGGACAAACAGGAAGTCGATCACACCGGGGATGACGGTCACATGCAGTGCATCGCCCACGGCACGAACCGCAAGCTTGGTCAGCTGGTCAACAAGCAGCACAACCAGCGCCACCCCACCAGCAACACCCAACCGCCAACGCAAAGGCGGCGTCATATCCCCAGCACGACCCAAATCAATCCCCTGCCCTAAGAAAAATCGAATTTCGTTTAACGCAATTAACCATCTTATATTGCCACACGCAGAGCGCACGACATATTCGCTAACGCCAGATAAATAACCAGCTAAAAACGAAAGCGGCATTCCGAAAAACAGAATGCCGCTTAATAGCTTTCGACTAAAAGCGCAAGTCGAAAGAAAGCCTCTAGCTCCAGAAATGGAAACGCCGCGTTATCGTCACCAACAGCGAAAACGTCCCTAAGCGAGCAAGGTGACGTGAAAGAGGAGGGAAGCGTACTTCGGTACGCGACCGACGATTGAACGTCAGATTGCCGCTTAGGGGCGTTGCAGCGTCGGTAGTTACGGCGTCTACGAACGCCGTAACCTACAGCGCGTCAGCGCAGCGCTTGCAAATATGCGCGTGGCCGTTGTACTCGCCGACGGTGGTGCGGTAGTTCCAGCAACGGTCGCAGCACTCGCCTCGGCAGCCTCGATGGCAACGGAAAGCTCCTCGCCCTGGGTCAGCTCAACATCGGAGACGATGTAGAACTCGGCCAGGTCGACGGCCTTGTCGCCGGTCAGCAGCGCGTACATCTCGGCGGGAACGACCGCCTTGACGCGGACCTGCTGGCTCTTGGTGAAGGTACCGGCGGAGCGGGCATCCTCAAGGGCCTTGGTCACGGCGCTACGGAGCTCGAGCGAAGCCTCGAGCACGCCCTCAAACTCATTGGCCTCGTCGACCGTGATGGGCGACTTGTACCAATCGAGCAGCGCGGCGTACTTCTGGTGATCGACGCAACCGGCGGGCGCATAGGCCATGGCCTCGTCGACGGTGTAGGACAGGATCGGCTGCAGGTCGCGCATGAGCATCGAGAAGAGCTCGGCAAGCACGGTCTGGGCGCTGCGGCGCTCAAGCGAGCCGGGCTTCTCGCAGTACAGACGATCCTTCAGGGCGTCGAGGTACACGTTGGAAAGCTCGGTAACCACGAAGTCGTAGAGCGCACGGTAGGCGCGCGGGAACTCGTAGCTGGCGTAGGCGTCGTCGACCTCGGCCTGGACCTGGGTCAGACGGGCAACCATGAGCTTGTCGAGCGGCAGCAGATCGGCAAAGGCGACGCCGTCGGTCTCGGGCTCAAACTGGCCCTCGAGCTCGGAGAGCAGGAAGCGCAGCGTGTTGCGGAAACGACGGTAGGCATCGGACGTACGAGCGAGAATCTCGTGGTCGATGGAAACGTCGGAGCTGGTGTCGACGGAGGCAACCCACAGGCGGATGATGTCGGCACCCATCTCGTCGCAGACCTTGTTGGGGTCGATGACGTTGCCGAGCGACTTGGACATCTTGCGGCCCTGGCCGTCGAGCGTAAAGCCCTGCGAGACGACCGCCTTGTAGGGAGCATGGCCGTTGGCGCCCACCGAAGTGAGCAGCGAGCTCTGGAACCAACCGCGATGCTGGTCGGAGCCCTCGAGATACACGTCCGCCGGGTACTCAAGCTCGGGGCGATACTCGCAGACGGCCTTCCAGGACACGCCGGAATCCCACCACACGTCGAGGATGTCCTTATCGGCCTTGAGGTGATGGCCACCGCACTTGGGGCAGACGCAGGCCTCGCCAGGTAGCTCTCGGGAGCGTCGGTGAACCAGGCGTCGGAGCCCTTCTCGTGGAAGAGCTTGATGACGGCGTCGAGCGTGGCGTCGTTCATGACCTTCTCGCCGCAGTCGGCGCAGGTGTAGCTGGGGATAGGCACGCCCCAGTTGCGCTGACGGCTGATGCACCAGTCGGGACGCTGCTCGACCATGGCGCCAATGCGGTTGGCGGCATGGGCCGGATACCACTTGACGTTCTCGCGGACCTCTTTACCAGCCTGCTCGCGCAAGCCGGTCTTGTCCATCGAGACAAACCACTGGTCGGTAGCACGGAAGAGCACCGGGTGCTTGCAGCGCCAGCAGTGCGGATAGCTATGCGTAATCTTCTTCTCGAGGACCAGGGTGCCGCGCTCGCGCAGGAACTCGATGATGTGCGGGTTGGCCTCGTCGGTATCCATGCCGCTGAAGGGGCCACCGGTGCCAAACTCCTCACCGGTGTAGAACTTGCCGTCGTCATCGACCGGCATGCAGATGTCGGTGATGCCCTCCTTGAGGCACGCGAAGTAGTCATCGACGCCGTGACCGGGCGAGTTGTGGACGATACCGGTACCGTCATCGACACCGACGTAATCGGCCAGCAGCGCCACGCCTCAACGCCGTCAAAGATCGGCTGCTTGTAGTGGATGTGGTGGAAGGTCTCGGCGGGAACCACGTAGGGCTTTCCGTCGACCATAACCGGGGTGTACTCCCAGCCAAACTCCTCGCAGCACTTGGGAGCCAGGTCCTCAAGCATGACCTCGGCACGACCCTCGTGCTCAACGGCGACATAGGCGGCGCCGGGCTTAAGGGAAACGGCCTGGTCGGAGGGGATGGTCCACGGCGTGGTCGTCCAGATGATAAAGTCGACCGGGCCATCGAAGTTCTCGAGGCCGGCGGGCTTGGAGGTCATCTCAAAGCGCACGAAGATGGACGGGCTCGTCTCGTCGGAGTACTCGATCTCGGCCTCGGCCAGCGCGGTGTGGCAGTGCTTGCACCAGTGAACCGGCTTGTGGCCGCGATAGATCATGCCCTTATCGAACATGGCCTTAAAGACCTCGATATCGGCAGCATCATGCTGGTGATAGAGCGTCAGATAGGGGTTGTCCCAGTCGCCGAGCACGCCCAGACGACGGAAGCCGGCCTTCTGGAGCTCGATGTTCTCGACAGCGAACTCGTTGCAGAGCTCACGAATCTTGGCCGTGGGGGTCTGGTTGAACTTCTCGGTGCCGAGCTTCTCCTCGACCTTGTGCTCTATCGGCTGGCCGTGGCAGTCCCAACCGGGGACATAGGGAACCTCATAACCCTGCATCATCCAGTAGCGGTTGATCATGTCCTTGGAGATCTTGTTCATGGCGTGGCCGATGTGGATCGGGCCGTTGGCGTACGGAGGACCGTCGTGCAGCACGAACTTCTTATGACCCTCGTTCTTCTTCAGAACCTGCTCGTAGACCTTGTTGTCCTGCCAGTCCTTGAGTCGCTTGGGCTCGGACTTGGAAAGACCGGCACGCATGGGAAACCGGTTTTGGGCAGATTCATCGTCTGCTTGTACTCGTTTGCCACGGTACCCCTTTCATATCGTGGGCGCGCACGCCGTTGGGCACCAAAAAAGCGCCCGTCCCTACAAGCTGGGACGAAGCGCCACGAAACGGACTGTACGCCCGCAAAAGCTCTTCGCTTAACCACCCAGCTTAGATGCCCTCGCCCGCGTATTCGCGCGCTCGCATCCGTTACTCGGCTGGCCTATATCGACGACCATCTCGGCGATGTCTACTAAGACGAACCTCGCGGCACGTCCGTTGGGACCGCAGCTCCGGGGTGATTTTCATCGGTCGCATGCACGGGTTCTCAGCGCTCCCCGCTCTCTGTAACATGCGGACGGCCGATTACTCGTCCCCATCAACGCTTATGCGGAGTATGCTAGCACGTTCCGCGCCGGCGAAAAACCCTCAACACTGGTTTTATACGTTCGAAATTTCTCGCGGCTGTGGACCTTCTCTAGGAGCAAAATACCTGAAAGCACTTTATCGAAAGAAAGAAGGTTGCCATGCGCACGATTGGAATGAGTGATTATACCGTTGGCGAGGATTGCTTTACCGAGCTGCCCGCCGCACTGGCCGAGTACGGAGCGACCAAGGTCGCCATCATTGGCGGCAAGCGAGCCCTGCTGCGGCGCTGCCGGGAATCGAGGCGGCACTTGAAGATACCGATGTCGAGGTCCTGGAGACGCGCGTCTACGGTACCAACAGTACGCGTGCCAATATCGCCAAGGTCGTAAACTCCCCCGCCTGCCAGGAAGCCGACGTGCTCATTGCTTGCGGCGGCGGCAAGGCGCTCGATACCGTCAAGACGGCGGCCATCGAGCTCAAGAAGATCGTCTTTACCGTGCCGACGATCTGCTCCAACTGCTCCGCCGCGACCGCCATTGCCGTTGTCTACAACGACGACGGCTCGCTCGAGGGCTATTCGTACCCCAACCGCCCCGCGCACATCTTCATCAACCCCAAGATCATCGCCGAGGCGCCAGCAGAGTACTTCTGGGCCGGTGTAGGCGATGCCCTGTCCAAGCAGCCCGAGGTCGAGTACGCCACGAGCGCCGGTAATTTGGAGCACACCGCCGGTCTTGGCCTGGCACTCGCCCACACCTGCTCCGAGCCGCTGTTTACCTATGGTGTGCAGGGTCTTGAGGATGTGCGCCAGAATCTGTCGAGCGAGGCCGTCAAGCAGATCGCGCTCGACATCGTTGTCAACACGGGCTATGTCTCGAACCTGACCAACCAGAACGTTTATTACTACAACTCGAGCGTGGCGCACGCGTTCTACAATGCGACGTGCAGCATTCCTCGCGAGGGAACCTATCTGCACGGCGAGGTCGTGAGCCTGGGCGTGCTCGTGCTGTTTGCCTATACGGGCGATACCGAGAACCTTGAGCGCTACGCCGCCTTTAACAAGCAGATGGGCCTGCCCGTGACGCTTGAGCAGGTCGGGCTTTCCGAGGCCGATATCCCTGCCCTGTGCGAATACGCGCACGCCACCAACGAGTGGAAGCAGGGAAACCCCGAGCCCTTCACCGACGAAAAGTTCGCCGCCGCCATCAAGGCGCCAACGCCTACGGCCACTCTCTCCTGGCCTAACCGACCAAAACCGCCACAAAGGGGACAGGCACCTTTGTGGCGGTTTTATTGCCGTAACATGCTCGAGTCGAATTCGCTTGCCGGGATCACACGGTAGCCGTGGCGCAGGAGCAGGTCAACGAAGACACCGTTACCCGTTGTGAGCGTGCCGCTGAAGGATCCGTCGTAGATATGGCCCACACCACACGACGGACTGCGATCCTGCAAAATGCACGCGGCAATCTCGGACGGACCACCTGCCTGCTCACACATATCGAGCGCACGTTGAGCGCCCAGGCGAAACTCGCGATCGACCGAGACGCCCTCGCAGGTACGGACCTCGCCGTCCACAATCTCGGACGGTTTACGCGGCGTGGGCAGGCCGCCAAAGACCTCAGGACACACGAGGAGGACCTCGGTCCCCGTGCGCTCGCAAGCCTCGACCAACGCGCGGTGGTAGTTGTCGAGCCCGTTATACTTGCAGCTCTCGCCCATCAAGCAGGCACTCACCACGATCTTCATACATATCCCTCCCACGCAAATCGCCCCATTTGAGATAGACACTCAAATGGGCGATTGACACTACGCAACGAGCCTTACTGCTGCTTAGGCATCAGCGGATTCTCGCGCGTGAGGAGGTTCATGAACTCCTCGCCCGTGATGGTCTCCTTCTTGTACAGATAACGAGCCAGCTCATGGAGCTTGAACTTGTTCTCCTTGAGGATCTGCAGGGCGCGATCGTGCGCGTCCTCGATCAGCTTGGCGACAATCGCGTCCACGCGTTCGGCCGTACCGGGGGCGCAGGTGAGCGACGTGTCCTGATTGAGATACGCGTTCTGCACGGTACCGAGCGCCATCATGCCAAACTCGTCGGACATACCAAAGCGCGTCACCATATTACGGGCGAGCTTGGTGGCCTGCTCGATATCGTTGGCGGCGCCGGTCGTCATCTCTCCAAAGATGAGCTCCTCGGCTGCGCGGCCACCGCAATAGACAGCGAGCTTGTCCAAGACCTCCTGGCGCGTCGTCAGGAAGCGCTCGTCCTCCTCGACCTGCATGGTATAACCAAGAGCACCGCTCGTGCGCGGCACGATGGTGATCTTCGTGACCGGCGCAGAGCCCTTCTGGCGAGCGGCAACGATGGCATGGCCGATCTCGTGATAAGAAACAACCTGCTTCTCGTGGTCGGACAGCACCGTGGACTTACGCTGTTGGCCGGCAATGACGACCTCCACCGACTCCTCGAAGTCGTCCTGGGTTGCACGCTTGCGACCCTCACGAACGGCGCGCAGGGCGCCCTCGTTGATGATATTGGCCAGGTCGGCGCCCGAGGCACCGGGCGTGGCGCGGGCAATCGCGGTCAGATCGATCGGCGGCTCGGTCTTCACACTCTTGGCGTGGAGCTCGAGGATGTTCTTACGGCCGGTCAGATCGGGCAACTCGACGGGGATGCGGCGGTCAAAACGACCGGGGCGCAGTAGAGCGGGATCGAGACTGTCGGGGCGGTTGGTTGCGGCAAGGACAACGATACCCTTGTGGTTATCGAAGCCATCCATCTCGGTCAGCAACTGATTGAGCGTCTGCTCGCGCTCGTCGTTGCCGCTAAAGCCGCCGCCATCGCGCTTCTTACCGATGGTATCGATCTCATCGATAAAGACGATACACGGGGCCTTTTCCTTGGCCTGCTTAAACAGGTCACGCACCTTAGCAGCACCGCGGCCAACAAACATCTCGACGAACTCAGAACCCGAAATGCTAAAGAACGGCACACCCGCCTCGCCGGCAACAGCCTTGGCAAGCAGGGTCTTACCGGTACCCGGAGGGCCCACAAGAAGAGCACCGCGCGGCAGCTTGGCGCCAATTTCCTCGTAGCGCTGCGGCTTCTCCAGAAAATCGACGACCTCCTTGAGGGATTCCTTGGCCTCTTCCTGGCCAGCAACATCCTTAAAGGTCACGCCCACATCCTTAGAGGCGATAACGCGCGCGCCGGACTTGCCCAGTCCGCCGCCGCCAAAGCCACCGCCGCCAAAGTTCATCGACGGACCGTCATCACCCATGGCCTTCTTCATGCGACGGTTGAGCCACCAACCGATCAGGAAGAAAATCGCATGGGAAGGATGAGCGTAAGCAGGTAGTAGGTCATCAAACCCGAGTTTTTATCGGGAACGACCGACTCCAGCGAAGCGCCAGACTCAAGCACGCGATCGGTAAAGCCTGCATCGTTCGGCACACCGGTCGTCTTATAGGCGATGTTCTCGTCCTCACCCTTCTTGGTGTAATAAATCGTGTAATCGTCCGTGTTGTACTCGACCTTGTCGACGCTCTTCTTATCGAGCGCTTTGACAAACGTCGAATAATCGGTCTTCGTAATCTGCTGCGTGTGACCGATGTTGGGGAACAGAACGGTCGAGAGCACGAGGTAGACGACGAAGGCGATGAGCACGTAGAGGATCATATTCCGTCTACGTTTGTTGTCATCCATCTCCATCTGTTTGAACTCCATCTACTGGGGTTGATAATGCTTTCTAGAATACCCAACCCGAACGGCGATAAACCGACGCTGGGCACGAAAGGACAGAGATGGCATCACTGGAAGTCGGCAAGGTTCAAATCTATACGGGCGACGGCAAGGGCAAGACGACGGCTGCTTTGGGGCTCGCCTTGCGCGCGACGGGCTACGGACTCGACGTGTTTATGCTGCAGTTTGCCAAGAAACTGCACTGCGCCGAGCATGATGCGGCGCCCCGTTTGGGTCTGCGCATCGTACAAGCCGACCGCGACACGCCCGAGGCCTGCGCCGCACAGATTCTGGAGCTCGCACGCGAGCAGATATCACAGGTCGACGTTCTGATTTTGGATGAACTCGGAGAAGCCATGCGCCGAGGTTTTGTGACACGCGAGGATATGGAAGCGCTGATCGCGATGAAACCCGACACCACAGAGCTCGTACTGACCGGCCGCGGGCTGCTGCCGTTGGCCGACCTCGCGGACTTAGTCACCGAAATGCGCCCCGTCAAACACTACTTCGACGAAGGCCTCCTAGCCCGCCAAGGCATCGAATACTAGCCATTGGGGACGTCCCGAATGGCTAGGCGGTGGCGCGGCCTAGCCAGTTGCCGCTGTGGTGGTAGATGGTGAACATCGTGGCCGTAATGAGCCAGGTTACGGGGTAGACCAGCAGTAGATGCTCGAGCGACGGATCGAAGGGCATGATCGCAAACACCCAGATCACCCTCAAGACAACGGTGCCAAAGATGGTGAGCATCATAGGCTGCAGACTCACGCCGGCACCGCGAATGGAGCCCGACGCGTTTTCGATAATCGAGAAGATCGCGTAGAACGGCGCGATGAAATGAAGAATCGTCGTGGTATACGCCGAAATCGAAACATCGTCGACAAACAGACGCGACAACGGACCCGAGAACACCAGCAGCACGGCAGACAGTCCACCAATGAGCATAAACGACAGCACGAGCGACGTATGGTAGCCCTTGCGCATGCGCTCATAGTTGCGCGCGCCAAAGTTCTGTGCCGAGAACGTGGTGATCGACACGCCGAGCGCCTCGGTAACCATCCAGACAATGCCATCTAAGCGGCCCGAAAGACCCCACGCCGTGGTGACATCGGCACCAAACGAGTTGACCGACACCTGAATCAAAACGTTGGAAATCGAATACGCAGCAGACTGAAAGCCAAGCGGCAGACCACACGAGATCATGCTCTTACAAATGCCAGGATCAATGCCGAGTTTGGACAGACACTATGACCCAATCCGAGGGCACTAAAAAGACAGGAGCCCCCGCTCGTGACCGCGGGTCGGGGCTGCGACAATGATGTCGAAGTGCCATAGGCGCAGCCGCGCCGCAACGAGGTTGGGA
>ENA-OQAA01001014-OQAA01001014.1-human-gut-metagenome-genome-assembly--contig:-NODE-1014-length-16136-cov-1.929040_pt1 | contig 16136 bp, 18 predicted proteins | sample MGYA00242489_ERZ504515 | MGnify/ENA primary metagenome ERZ504515 (study PRJEB26092, sample SAMD00036237) | human gut metagenome | host: Homo sapiens | study: EMG produced TPA metagenomics assembly of...
ATATCCTTTATCGCCTTGCGAGGGTTTTGTCATTGAAGATTGTCCCTCTTTTTCTTGAAGGTCGGAGCGTTCGGCAGGTGGCTTGGGGACTGAATGAGCAGCAGATAGGTTTGTACTACGGCACTTATGGGGCGGCAGCTTTGTGCTGGGGTCACTGTTGGCAGGCTATTACATTTCGCACCGGGGATTGCGGCGGACGCTGTTCTCTCTGTGCTGCATCTTCAATCTGCCTTTTGTAGCGTATACCCTGCTTGCCATGTACCAGCCGGAAAGCGGGTTGCTGATAGGTAGTGCCATCGTGCTCGAGTACTTCGGTTATGGTTTTGGTTTTGTGGGACTGACTTTGTTCATGATGCAGCAGGTGGCGCCGGGAAAGCACCAGATGGCACATTATGCCTTTGCTTCGGGCATCATGAATCTGGGTGTGATGTTGCCGGGCACAATCAGCGGTTTTGTCAGCGACTGGTTGGGGTACGAGGCGTTCTTTACCTTCACGCTGTTTGCCACCATTCCGGCGTTCCTCATTACGTACTTCATACCATTTACGTATGCCGATGAGAAGAAACAACAATAACCAATTAATAATATAGAGCAATTATGAGCAACAAAATCACAATGCCTTGGGAAGAACGGCCGGCAGGCTGTAAGGATGTAATGTGGCGTTATTCGGAGAATCCCGTAATAGACCGCTACCATATTCCGTCGTCGAACAGCATTTTCAACAGTGCGGTGGTTCCGTTTAAGGATGGTTATGCCGGTGTGTTCCGTTGTGACAACCGGGCGGTGCAGATGAATATCTTTGCCGGTTTCAGCAAGGACGGCATCCACTGGGAAATAGAGCATGAGCCAATCAAGTTCAAGGCCGGGAATACGGACATGATAGAGTCCGAATATAAATACGATCCGCGCGTGACATGGATTGAGGACCGCTACTGGATTACGTGGTGCAACGGCTACTACGGCCCCACCATCGGCATCGGCTATACTTTCGATTTCAAGGAGTTCTTCCAGTGCGAGAATGCTTTCTTGCCTTTCAACCGCAACGGTGTGTTGTTGCCTCAGAAGTTCGATGGCAAATATGCGCTCTTGAGCCGTCCCAGCGATAGCGGACATACTCCTTTTGGCGACATCTACATTAGCTTCAGCCTGACATGAAATTCTGGGGCGAACACCGCCATGTGATGGCTCCTACGCCTTTCCCCGAAAGTGCTGGCAGTGTACCAAGATAGGGGCAGGTTCGGTACCGTTCCTCACGGACGAGGGTTGGCTGATGTTCTATCATGGCGTGATAACCACTTGTAACGGTTTCCGTTACTCCATGGGAGCAGCTATTCTGGATAAGGACAATCCTGCCAAGTTGCTCTACCGCACCCGTCGAGTATCTGCTTGTCGCCTGCTGCTCCTTATGAGTTGCAAGGTGATGTTCCCAACGTGGTGTTCCCTTGCGCAGCGTTGCAAGATGGAGAACGTGTAGCTGTATACTACGGTGCAGCCGATACGGTAGTGGGGCTTGCCTTTGGGTATATCCGCGAGATTCTGGAGTTCACGAAGCGCACAAGTATTTTGTAAGTACCAAGCAGTTGGCAGGCGCTCGGTATTGCTGAAAAGCGCCTGCCGTAACTGCCTTATACTTAGTGTAATATCACTGCAAAGATACTGCATGCTTTTGCAGTGCTACTGCAAAGCCGTTGCAGCGCCACTGCAAAGCTGATGCAGCGTCACTGCAAAACTGTTGCAGCGCTACTGCAAAGTAGTTTGCAGTGTCACTGCAGACCGTTTGCAATAACTTTGCAGAGTGCATGCAATGACACCGGCATGGGTAGCGTGCTCACTAACTAATAAAGAACAAATCCTTACTATATTATGAAACGACTGATTACTTTCTGTATCATCTCCTTTGGAATGCTCACGGCATCTATGGCTGCGGAGAAGCATCCTGCGGACTATGTGAATCCTTTTGTCGGTACCACTAACTTCGGTACCACGAATCCGGGAGCCGTCTGTCCCAATGGAATGATGTCCGTAGTGCCCTTCAACGTGATGGGTTCGGAGGACAACAAATATGATAAAGATGCCCGCTGGTGGTCCACTCCCTATGAGTATCACAATTGTTTCTTCACCGGATACTCGCATGTCAATTTGAGCGGTGTGGGCTGTCCGGAATTGGGTTCTCTGCTGCTGATGCCCACTACGGGAGAGCTGTCCGTAGATTATAAGGAATATGGAAGCCGCTATAAGGACGAGCAGGCATCCCCCGGATATTACAGCAACTTCCTGACTCGCTACAATGTGAAGACGGAAGTGACGGCAACTCCTCGCACGGGTGTGGCGCGTTTCACCTTTCCTGCCGGGCAGAGCCATGTGCTGCTGAACCTGGGCGAAGGCCTGACCAATGAATCGGGAGCTTTTCTGCGCCAGACGGGTAAATGCGAGTTTGAAGGTATGAAGCTGCTGGGTACTTTCTGCTACAACCCACAAGCCGTTTTTCCCATCTACTTTGTGATGCGTGTCAACAAGCAGCCCGCCGCTTCGGGCTACTGGAAGAAGCAGCGCCCCATGACCGGTGTACGAGGCCGAATGGGACCCCGATAACGGACGCTACAAACTTACACCCGCTACCAGAAGGAACTGGCGGGAGATGATATCGGCGCCTATCTTACATTCGATACCGAAGAAGGCGAGCAGGTGGAAGTACAGATGGGAGTCTCTTTTGTGAGCATGGAGAATGCCCGCCTCAATCTGGATACCGAGCAGCAGGGAAAGAACTTCGGTCAAGTGCTGGAAGAAGCCCGTCGCCGCTGGAACGATGACCTTTCGCGCATCCTTGTAGAAGGAGGTACGGAGGAACAGAAAATCGTTTTTTATACGGCACTCTATCATACGCTGATACATCCCAATATCCTGCAGGATGTGAACGGGGAATATCCCGCTATGGAGAGTGATAAGATTTTGACTACCCAAGGCGACCGTTATACCGTCTTTTCTTTGTGGGACACTTACCGCAATGTGCACCAGCTTCTTACGCTGGTATATCCCGAACGGCAATTGCAGATGGTGCGCTCCATGCTCGACATGTACCGCGAACACGGCTGGCTTCCCAAATGGGAACTCTACGGACGTGAGACGCTGACCATGGAAGGTGACCCTTCCATTCCCGTCATCGTCGACACCTGGCTGAAAGTCTGCGCGACTTTGATATAGAACTGGCCTACGAAGCCATGCGCAAGGGAGCCACCCTGCCGGGAGCGGAGAATCTGCTCCGACCGGACAATGACGACTACGTGTCATTGGGATATGTGCCCCTGCGGGAGCAGTATGACAATTCCGTTTCACATGCCCTGGAATACTATATTGCCGACAATGCTTTGTCGCGCATAGCCGCTGCGCTTGGCAAGAAGGAGGATGCCCGTCTGTTCCACGAACGTTCGCTGGGCTACAAGCATTATTACTGTAAGGAGTACGGTACTTTCCGTCCTATCCTGCCTAACGGTGAATTCTATGCTTTTTTCGACCCGAGGCAGGGAGAGAACTTTGAGCCGAACCCCGGATTTCACGAAGGTTGTGCCTGGAACTATACTTTCTATGTTCCCACGATGTGAAAGGCTTGCCCGGCTCATGGGTGGAAAGAAGCCGTTCGTAGACAAGCTTCAGCGTGTGTTCGACGAAGGACTGTACGACCCTGCCAACGAACCGGACATTGCATACGCCCATCTTTTTTCTTATTTCAAGGGTGAGGAGTGGCGCACGCAGAAAGAGCTGCACCGCCTTTTGCAGAAGTATTTCAAGAATGCCCCCGACGGAATTCCCGGCAATGATGATACCGGAACGATGTCTGCTTGGGCTATCTTCAATATGATGGGCTTTTATCCGGATTGTCCCGGAGAACCGGCTTATACGCTGTCTACTCCGGTATTTGATAAGGTGACCATAAAGCTCGACCCTAAGTATTGGGGACGCGACCAACTGGTGATAGAGACGGAACGCCCGTCGGCAGAGTCGCTTTATATCCGTGAAATGGAACTAGGAGGAAAAAAACTGTCCCGATATCGTATCACTCATGAAGAACTGGTGCAGAGTGGAAAACTGCGATTTAGTCTTCGATAGGTATTGTGAGTCAGGATAGCATCGGTGATGGTTTAGGTTGCCCGTCGTTGACAGAGTTCATGTCAGTGGCGGGCTTTTTTATGCAGGTTGGCTTCCGGTAGGTTGATAGGGTATTTCGAACCAGAATTCGGAACCTTTCCCCGGAATAGAGCTGACGCCCACTTTTCCGTTCATTTTCTCGGCAATCATGGTGCAGATGGAGAGTCCGAGACCCGTGCCTTGTTTAAAACTGTTTAGCTTGACAAAGCGTTCGAATACATCCTTTTGCTTTTCAGGAGGAATGCCGCAACCGGTATCACGGACAAAGAAGCGAATCCTGTCTTCTTGCGGCAGGTGATAACCAATGTCGATGAAACCTTCTTCCGTATGCTTGAGGGCGTTTGACAGATAGTTGTTCAGTACTTGTCTTACCCGTTTGGGGACTGTGTGAATAATACAGTAATCCGCACCGGGCAGGAGACGTATACTGACTTCGGACGGAAGTTTCAGTTTTGCCATCGTCTGCATTTCATCAAGCGTCTTGTTTACATCCATATCTCCTTCTGTGAATTCGAGAATGCCAGCTTCGATGCGTGACAGGTCGAGAATATCATTAATCAGTTGCAGCAGCAGTTGGGTGTTTTCTTCGATGATATGTATGTATTCCTTTGTATCTTCGTCTTGTATATAATCGGAAAGTATGGAGGAGAATCCGACGATGGCGTTTAGCGGAGTACGTATCTCGTGGCTCATGTTGGCGAGAAAAGCCGATTTCAGGCGGTTGGCTTCTTCTGCTTTCTCTTTGGCTGCCAGCAGTTCGGTGATGTCCAGTGCAGAACTGACAATCCACCTCTCTTTTCCTTTGTTGTAGGACACCAGCGTTTTGTGAAACGACAGAATATACTCTCTGCCTTTGGGATTGACAAAGTGTTTGATGTAGGACTGGGGAATTTCCGACTCTTCAACTTCTTTGTCTGTCTCTTGGATGAAATTATCTTGCATTAGGGGTTTGAACTCCTCTTCATAGTGTCCCACAATATCCTCAGCGGGGACTTCCATCATCTCTGCCGCTTTTTTGTTCCATATCAGGTAACGTCCTTCATCGTTTTTATCTTTTACTGTAGTGGCGATGGGGAGGTTCTCCAGAATACTTTCAAGGAAGAAACGGTATTTTTCGTTTTCCCGGCGTTGGACTTCATCTTCCGTAATGTCGCGTATGAAGGCTATGACATAATTTCTGTTGAGGTAGACCATGCGCACTGCGATATATAGTTTCTCACCACTTTCTATTCTTATCTTTAGGGTCAGGCTGTCCGAAGTGCGGGTATTCAGTACGCGTAACAGCGACGTCATGTATTTCCGGCATTCATCGGCGTCTGTCACTAAATTATTGATATTTAGAACTCCCGGATTCAGGAACGGAAGTCTGTTTGCCTTTTCGGTAGGTGTATTAAGTAGTTTTACGACAATACCTTGTCTGTTCAGCAGATATACTGGAATGTCTATTGCCCGGATAATCTGTCTGTTCAGACTTTTGTATTTATGATTTATCCAGTATAGAAAGCTTGCAGATGTAACGGCAATTAACAGAAATAACTGTACTTCTCCAAATAATGTAAGATGCATACGCGGTGTCTTTCATTTCGTCTGTCCCCATTGACGAAGGTTATTATATAAAAAGCGCGAGGACTGTTATTGTCTATCTGCATTCGAGGCTCTGGAAAATGCCCACACCGTTAATAGACAACAGCCCCCACGCCTAAGTATATAATAACATAGACGTGAAGAAACTGTTGCTATTATCCTGCGGTGTTTAAGAGAATTTTCCAGATTCCGAATAGCAGGGATAATAACTTTCGCTTCTTGCGTTCTTATCGAATCGAGTCAAAAGTGACGTTATCACTATAACAGCCAAGACTTTGGTGCAAAAGTAGTATATTTTTCGGGATGTACGGTATGATGAGGACAATAAAGTGTATATGCAAACAAAGCGTGATGGTATTTGACCGTCACGCTTTGTATAGTCTGCCATTAAAAGTTGTTGTTAGAGAGAATTGTTAGAGGATTTATTTCATGGCTTCTATGGTATATCCTTGTTGTTTCAGAAGGTTCAACACTCCATTGTCTCCGGGCAGGTGTCCGGCACCGACTACGAAAAGGGTGGGGGCTTCCGTCATGATGGCAGGCATCTTTTCAACCATGCCTTGTTGCGGTTATCCAGCATGGCTTCCATCTCACCGGGCAGCGGGTCGCATGAATTGCCGTCGCGCTCTTCCATCAGTTGCAACATGGCGTCCAGGTCTTGCTTTTCATAAGCGGTAATCAGGCGTTTGCTTTGGTCGATACCTTTCTCAATGTCGCTGATGGCGCAGTAGAGGAGGCTTGCCTGGCGTTGCAGCGTCTGGCTGTTGAACAGAATGTCTATTTGTGACTGGGCTGTTTCCAGACCGCCAATTTTCTTGCCTTGCTGTGCGGCCTGCTGCTGGAAGTAAGTGTCAAGCTGTTCTTGCGGGTTGAAGCCCGGAGTGTGTTTCATGTAGAGCAGGACGACAAGCTGCTGGTTGATGGCAGCCGGTTTCAGTTGTGCCAGCATGGCAATGTCCACCATCATGTTTTCCTTGATGGCTTTGCCTACTTCTTCGTATTGTTCGGGAGTAAAGAGGCTTTGCAGCGTGGTGTCTTTGGGCATCATCATCTGCTGTTGCATGCTTTGCATGAAGGCGGGAGTCGCCATTTCGCTCATCACAACTTCCCCGTAGACTTGGGCGGTTTCGCTCATGGCCTGCGGCATGGCGGCAATGCTGTCCTTTATACTGAGTGGAGAGAGGTGATAAGTACCGAAAATATAGGATGGTTTCTCTAATCCTTTACCGGATACTTTCCATAAAAGTTGTGCATTGGCGCTCAGCGCAATGCTGATGAATAAGAGGATGCCTAAAAGTTTCTTCATTGTTTTCTTCTTTTAATAGTTTCTGGACTATCAGTCGGGACAGAGTAAAGAAAATCACAAGAAGGAAAATTAGTATTATTTTATTCTTCCTCCGCAGAGCCAGTGTTGGGTGTAATATTTTTCCCGGAGGTTGCTGACTATGACTCCCTGGCTGGTGCTGGCATGTATAAACTTGCCGTCCTTGAGGTAGATGCCTACGTGTGCCACTTTTTTGCGGGAAGCACGGCTGGTGAAGAACACCAAATCTCCCTCACGCAAGTTGCGGCGGGAGATTTTACTGCTCTCTTTCAGTTGCCCGTCTGTGCTTCTCGACAGACGGGTGTGGTAAACTTTCTTATACAGTTGCGATACCAGTCCGGAGCAGTCCGTTCCACGTTTGCTGTCGCCACTTGCGCGATAGGGGGTGCCTATCCATTCGGAGGCATGGATGTATAGCTTGTGGTTGTCCTGCAGTTCAATATCCACTCCCAAACGGACGGATGCCTGCGCCAGGCTTTGTAGTCCAGGCGTGGCGCGGAAGTATGGCAGGAACTTAAGCCTATCAATATGATGGTAAGAGCTACTATATAAGAAAGATATTTTTTCATGCTTCCGAATTTTTTTTCTTCTACCGTTTTATCTTCTTTTTCCGTTATTTCTTCTACGGCTGCTTCTACTACCGTTTCTTCTACCACGGCTTCTTCCTCCACACCGACGTTGAAGTAAGCTTCCAATTCCTGCTCGGCAGAGTTGTTCTCATTTCGTATATCGCGGATAATAACACCGTTTTCTAACAATGCAATACGTGGACAAACGTCCACTGTGTGATTCAGGTTATGGCTGGAAATGATGACGGTGGCTCCGTGCTCTTCATTGTATCTTTTCAGCAAGTGTTTGATTACAGACTGTGAACTGGGGTCAAGGAAGTTGAACGGTTCATCCAGAATCAACAGTTGCGGGTGATGTAGCATAGCGGAGATGATGCCGATTTTCTGCTTGTTTCCGGCAGAATAGTTGCGTATGAATTTTTTCTGCCCCATCACTTCGCCGTTCATGAAGCGTTCGAAGGGAAGCAGGCGTTCGTCTACCTCCTCTTTCTTCAGACCGTACATCTTACCGATGAAGTAGAAGTATTCTTCGGGGGTGAGGTAGTCTATCAGGAAACCGTCGTCTATAAAGGCTCCCGTGAAGTTCTTCCAGTCCTCGCTTTTGCTGACGTCAATGTCATTGATGGTTACATTGCCCCGGTCTGCCTGCAGTAAGTCAAGAATAAGCCGGAAGAGGGTGGTCTTGCCTGCACCGTTGTTGCCTACCAGTCCCAGCATATCGCCTTGCCCGATGGTGTAGTTCTCTATATCTACGGCTTTTTTTGTGCCGAAATTCTTTTGTAAATTGTTGATGCGTATCATGTTAGTGATTGATGTTTAATGATTTCTATTTCTGTCTACTGTCCCTGAAGCCTTCCCATATTCTTGTAGCGGCGTTTCATGAGTCGGTGATATACATTCATCAGCCAGAATTTGGAAGTGGCGATGAATGCCACGCCGATGCCGATAAGTATCCAGGGGGTGACCTCTTTGCCAAAGATGGCATTCAGTGCAAAAAGCAGCAGTAAAGGTATGCCGAAAGCACCTCCTGAAATCAGATTCTGCAGACCGGTGCCTATATTCTGCCGGCTGGTCATCTTTGAATTCAGGTCGGTAGTCTTGTTGTTGTAGACTGCCAGTTGGAACAGACAGCAGTATACGGCTCCCGGAATGAATATCAGCCATGCAATGCAACCGAGTACGGATACCTTCCCGGTAACCATACCGGGAATCATCAGAATCGTAGGAATGAGCAATGCAATGCTGTACAGTATGTATTTGGCACGCAGCAGCGAGTAGATAGATTCCTTGCGGCTCATCAGTCCGTCAATGTAATTGCCTTCGTAACCCATCAGTGTGCTGAGGAACATGATGCCGAAGATAATGTAATTATAAAGGACGAAGAAATCTCTCAGACCTCCGTCATACACATCGGAAAAGCTAATGATACTACTGAACATTATCACTACACCGGTGATGGAATAGAGCGAACGCTTACAAATCTTGTTGCGTAGCAATAACTTGAGTTCCAGTCTCATGTATTCGCCTATTTCGCCGTAGCGGTCGAGGAATTTGTATTCGGATACATGTTTTATCCGTGTATCTTCCACTTTGTTCAGTTCATTGTAGATGAGTTTCTGCATCAGGGTGCGGTTGATGAACACATGAGGCGATGGCAGCCAGTACACCGATGAATGACAGTATATTGCCGGTAATGAACCCTTCTCCCAGATTGACAAAACAGTCGAAAAGCGGACTGTTGTCCGGAATGAATAGTGCGGCGGCAATGCCGCCATATACTACTACCGGTAATGCCAGCCACCAGATGCGCTCACCCATCAGTGTGCGGCACAACAAGAACCAGTAGTTATTGAATACCATCAGCAGCCAGATGCCAATGCAATAGGTCAGCACACCACTGATTCCATAGAATTTGGTGACGGTGATGATGGAAAACGGAACAAACAGAAACAGCCAGAACAGATTGAAGCCATCCAGTCCGGAACGGATCAGCAGGAAGTCTATAAGACGATTCCGTTTGATGGGAAGCAGCAGGTAGGGCTTCACTTCCTGGGTGGGTGTTTTTTGGAAAGGCAGGCGTATCAGGAAATCCAGCACAAGGACAAATATCAATCCGGAGTTCATTACGTGATAGGCTTCTGTGGCACCACCGTCAAAGGCGAATGCAAAGGTCGTACCGAAGAATATCAAGTAACCGGCCCAGAAGACGAACATGAAGTACATCCAGAATTTTCCGAATTTACTTTTTTCGTACATAGGATTTCGTTTTTCTGCCAGTTTTCCGTGCTTGCGCAGATCTAAGAAAAGACTCATAGTATTTGTATATATAGAGTTTGTATAAAAAAGCTGCGCTGCCTTTCATCGAACAACGCAGCCTTCTGTGTGTATTGGCTCTCTTATTCTTTGTCAGGAGTTTCAGGACTGATCATTGATACCTCAATCTCATTCTTCTGCTTGAACAAGTCGTCGGTGAACTTTTGGATGTCCTTCACGGTGATGCTGTTGACAATCTGTTCGTAATCCTTTATCGGATTCATACCGGTGAACAGGTATTCGTCAATGCTTCCCAGCCAGTAGCTGTTTTCCTTCAGGTCTTCGGCGTGTTTTTTCAGCATGAACTCTTTCACTTTATTCAGGTCTCCTTCCGACGGACCTGCTTTGGCGATGTTGTCGAGTTCTGTAAAGATAATCTGCATCAACTTTTCTCTTTTTGCCGGAGCGGTTTCGAATATAATTTGCAGAAGGGCCTTTTCTTTCGGATATTTGCTTAACTGGCCGCCTACATATACACCGTAAGTGCACCTTCGTCTTCACGTACCTTGGCTGTATAAACCAAGTCAAGAATCTGGCTGGTCATATCCAGCAGGATGTCATTTTTCAGGTCGTACTTGCAGTCACCGTTCAGCAGGACAAAATTTGACGCTTTAGCAGTTTCCTGCTTCCTTACGAACTCATTCTTATAAACTCCCTGGCGCATGTCGACTTTATTGTCCTTGAATGTTTCCTTGCGATTGATGGCAGGCAGTGAACCCAGGTACTCGGCGATGAGTGGTTTCATTTCCTCCACATTCACATTTCCTACAAAGATAAAGGTAAAATCGCTGGCATCTTTGTAGCGGTCTTGATACATGGACAGAATCTTGTCATAATCCATCTTGTCAATCATGTCCGCCTTTATTCTGGCTCTTCTGGATGGTGCATGTAAATACCGGCCGAGACAGAGTCACTGAACGCCACCTGGGGATTCATTTCCATATTCTGCAAAGCAGCTTTGTTGCGGTTCTTGTAGGATGCGAAGGCATCGTCGTCACGGCGTGGAGCGGTGAACGTCAAGTAAGTGAGCTGCATCATTGTTTCGAAGTCTTTCGGTGAACAGCTGCCATTGACGGTTTCTGTCTTGTCACCGATACCATAGCTGACGGAAGCTTTCTTGCCGGCCAGAACTTTTTCCAGGTCTACGGCACTGAAATTACCCAGACCACCGACACTCACTGCATCCAGTCCGTTGATGTTGATGATTTCCGAGTCGGGGAACAGGGAACTACCGCCTAGCTGACTCCCTTCATGCGGATTTCGTCTGCCTTGAAATCTGTCTTCTTGATAATGACCTTGACTCCGTTGGAGAGTGTCAGCGTTGTAGTGCCGAATGTATCATCTGTCTGCTCGGATACAATCTTTCCGCCTTTCGGGGCTTCGGCCATCAAAGGTTCATCCGACACCTTGTCTACGTAGGCAGTCAGTTTTTCAGCTTTAATATCTTTCAGAATCTTCTTGATTGCATCTTCTGTCGGCATTTTCAATCCTTCCTTATCCGGACCGAGAATTGCGACTACCTGGTTACTGTCTGTCACGAGGCTTGCATCATCTGGTTCAGTGCGGCAACCGGAATGGCGGGAGCTATCTGATTGATGATGGCGTATTCGTTTTCGATGCCGGAATCGGTTCGTTATCGAGGAAATGACGGACATATTCATCCACGTACTCTTCATTCTTGCGTTTGTCACGCTCGTTATAAGCAGATTCCAGTTGCGCAGATATTCGGCACGGGCACGGTTGTATTCCGTTTCCGTAAAGCCGAATTGGCGGGCGCGTTCTGTTTCGCGCAGGAGAGTGGCTATTCCATTTTCTATGGCATCTTCCTTGCAGACAACGACACCGGTGAAGGCATCTTTGGTTTTGGCAACAAAGAAATCATCGTCATAAGTGGCGGCATATATATAAGGAGGATTGGCGGTCTGTACCAATTCGTTCAGACGCGCATTCAGCATATTGTTGATGAGCGTGGTTGCATAATTCTGTACCAGATAGCCCATGTCGCCTTTCTGCTCGTCAGGAGTGGCTTCGTGCTTGTTGAAGATGAGGGCTTGTACATTGGACTGTTCCTTGTCCTGATAAACCAATACAATAGGCTCCTTGTTGTCGTTTACCGGATAGTACTCGCGTTTGGCAGCATTGGGCTGGGCGGGAATATCAGAAAACATTTTCTTGATTTGGCTTTCGATGGCGTCCACATCTATATCGCCAACTACCACAATACCCTGAAGGTCCGGACGGTACCACTTTTCATAGTAGTCTCTCAAAGTTTGCGGTTTGAAGTTCATAACGACCTCCATCGTTCCGATAGGGAAACAAGTGGCATACTTCGTTCCTTCGAACATGACTGGAAGCATCTTCTCCTGGAAGCGTTGTATGGCGCTCATACGGGTGCGCCATTCTTCGTTGATGACTCCGCGTTCCTTGTCTATTTCCTTCGGGTCCAGGGTCAAATCGTTACTCCAGTCGTGCAGAATCAGCAGGCAGGAGTCGATGGCTCCCGGAGTAGTGACCGGCACATTGGAAATGTTGTATACGGTTTCGTCTACGGAAGTATAGGCGTTCAAGTTCTCACCGAATTTCACCCCGATACGCTCCAGGTATTGCTTCAGTGCATCACCGGGGAAGTGGGTCGTTCCATTGAAACACATGTGTTCCAGGAAGTGGGCAAGGCCGCGCTGGTCGGCTTCTTCCTGAATGGAGCCTACCTTTTGGGCAATGTAAAAGTCGGCCCGGTTTGCAGGCTGGCTGTTCTTGCGGATATAATAGGTCAATCCGTTGTCCAACTTTCCGATACGGACATTTTTGTCGACCGGGATAGGCGGCATTTGCTGTGCAAATACCTGCTGAAAATTGCAGCAAAGAATTAACGCTACAATCCATAAACCACGTAATAGATGTTTCATATTATTATGAATTTAAATTGTTCTTGAACTATCTGTCGGACAGCCCTTGGATAAATCACAACTTCTGTTGTTTTTTTCGGATTCCATTCCGGATAAATGGAATTTATCTGACTGCTTCCCGGATGCGGACCAATTTGGTCAGCAGGTCTTCCAGCAGGTCGAGTTTCAGCATGTTGGCGCCGTCACTCTTGGCTACGGCGGGATTTTCGTGGGTTTCGATGAACAGTCCGTCTACACCTACGGCAACACCGGCTTTGGCTACGGTCTCGATAAGTTGCGGCATACCTCCCGTGACGCCACTGGTCTGGTTGGGCTGTTGCAGGGAGTGGGTTACATCCAGGATGACGGGGAAACCGAAGGTCTGCATTTCGGGGATGCCGCGATAGTCGATGACTAAATCCTGATAACCGAAGTAGTTCCGCGTTCTGTCAGCATGACGTTCCTATTGCCTGCTTCCACTACTTTATCAGCCGCAAAGCGCATGGCAAGCGGAGAGAGGAACTGCCCTTTCTTGATGTTGATGGTTTTTCCGGTTTTGGCGGCGGCTACAAGCAGGTCTGTCTGCCGGCAGAGGAAGGCGGGAATTTGCAGAATATCCACATATTCGGCAGCATGGTGGCTTCTTCGGCGGCATGAATGTCGGTCACGGTAGGTACTCCGAAAGTGTCGTGTACCTTTTGCAGTATCTTCAGCGCCTTTTCGTCACCGATACCCATAAAGGAATCCAGACGCGAACGGTTGGCTTTACGGTACGACCCTTTGAATACGTATGGGATTTGCAGTTTTTCTGTGATGGTCACGATACGTTCGGCAATGCGCATTGCCATTTCTTCTCCTTCGATGACACATGGACCTGCCAGTAGGAAGAAGTTTCCGGCAGGATTATTCTTTAATTCAATCATAGGTTGTTACTGATTAAGTATTTTCAATTGGGTATAATCAATGTTATTGCTTCATGCAGTACGCTGATGTCCAGTGGAAAATGACGGTCGAGAATACGTCCGTCCAAATCGACAGAGGCATTTTGCGCACGCAGCACTTTTACTTTTTGCGTACGGTAGGGCATCACTACCTTATGGTTCAGAATCCGCCCTTGGATAAGCATCCACAATCCCGACCATAGTTGCAGCAATTCGGGACGGTAAATGACGGAAACATCCAGCCAGCCGTTATAGGGCACTGCACTAGGCGCTTGTCCGTATCCCCACGCACTGCCTATGCAGACAGTCATGATGCGTCCGCGTATATGCTCGCCGTTTATCTTGAGATGCATGCGGTACAGCTTCCGTTCGAAGATAATGGATAGCAGTGCCATGAAGTAAGAGAGGAACTTCACTCCCCAGAAACGCTTGCACTGGTCGGTGATTTTCACGATACGGGCTCCCAGGCCTATGTTGATGGCATTGAGAAAGTAGCGTGTCAGATGCTTTTCACCGTCGTAATAATAGCAGGTACCCACGTCTATTTTCCGGCGGCGGTTGTTGATGATGCAATCCACCGCTTTCTTGTAATCCGAACTCATTTCCCAATAGTCGGCAAAGTCATTTCCTATACCATTGGGGATGATGCCGATGGCTATATTCTCCTTGTCTGGTGCATTGGAAAGCATGATGCCGTTAATGACGTCATTCAGTGCGCCGTCACCGCCTACTACAACAATGGTGCGGTAGCCGTTGTTGGCGAGGATGCCTGCCAGACGCTCTACCGAACCGAACCCTTCGGACTGCACATAGTCGTAAGGCACACCTTTGCTGTCTATGTATTCTTTGATTTCTTTCCACCGTTTTCTGCACTTCCGTGTTCCGGTCTTTGGGGTTGTATATCACTCCCAACTTTTCGGGTTCTGCACTCATGATTCTATTTACAATTTGACTATTTACTATTTACGATTTAAATCACCCGGTCACTTTATCATTTCATCATCCTTCCAACTTCTTCTTTACAAAAGCTATCTTTTCTTCCATCGGCCACCGGGCATTCATCCAATGGATGGTAAATCCACGCCGTTCCATACCGCGGAACCAGTCATCTGGCGTTTTGGCAAACTGGTGGATGGCTGTTTCCAGTTGCGTGAACATCTCTTCATAGGTCAACTTGCCGATGACATAAAGTGTCAGATACTTGTATTCCAGTCCGTAATAGATGAGGTCATCCGGTTGGATGCCTTGCTCTATCAGACGTCGCACTTCGTCTATCATTCCTTCTTCCAGGCGCTGGTGCAGGCGGCGGGTGATTTTCTCCCGACGCAATTCCCGGTCGATGTCCACACCTATGATGAGACTGTTCATCTGGGGGAAGGAACGTTCGTCTACTGGGGTATGGGCATAATACTCTTCGATTTCGATGGCTCGTATGGCACGTTTGGCTGTGTCCACGTCCGTGGTATTGTGCAGGCTTTTGTAACCTTTCAGTATGTCGGTCAGTTCTTCCAGCGATTTGTCTGCCAGACGGGTGCGCAACTCGGGATTCTCGGGTACGGGCAGTAGACGGTAGCCTTTCAGTACTGATTCGAGATACATTCCGGTTCCTCCACATACAACGGGCAGGCAACCTTTTTGTTTAATAGTCTCGTAAGCATTCAAGAAATCACGCTGATACTCGAAAACATTGTACTTATAGCCCGGGGCGGCTATGTCGATGAGGTGATGGGGAATCTGTTTCCCGTCGACGGTATAGTCAGCAAGGTCTTTGCCGGTGCCTAGGTCCATCCCCCGGTAGATTTGCCGTGAATCGGCACTGATGATTTCCGTATGGAGTTCGGCGGCCAAGGCGGCTGCAAATGGAGTCTTTCCTGAAGCGGTAGGCCCTAATATGGCGATTAAATCATAGTCTGGCATATATAAGTTCTTGTTAATCTCACTACAAAGATAGTGCAAACCGAATGCAGAATAAAATGAACTCGTTCATTTTTTATGCTGAGGTGCAGCTTATCTTCGTGTTAGTGCAAAGATAATGCAAACTGGGAGTATAATGGAAAGAACTTGCTCATTTTTTTACGTGATGCTATACCTTCTTTTCTACTTTGAAGCAGAAAAAGTGAAAAAGGACGTGAAAACGAGCATTAATCTTATTAAAATGTGTTATGAAACATGCTTTTTTTCTTGGAAAGTTTGTCAATGTCCCAAAAGTCCGTACATTTGCAATGTGTTTTTCATAGTATTAGATTTAAGGTTAACAAAGGTTGGAGTACAGCGGTACTCCTTTTTTTTATGCCCTAAACTGAACTTTGGCACTTTTTTTTCTATATTTTTGCACTATATATTGAATGAACAAACATATTCACCTCTTATGAAGCTC
>ENA-OQAA01001015-OQAA01001015.1-human-gut-metagenome-genome-assembly--contig:-NODE-1015-length-16127-cov-2.183937_pt1 | contig 16127 bp, 20 predicted proteins | sample MGYA00242489_ERZ504515 | MGnify/ENA primary metagenome ERZ504515 (study PRJEB26092, sample SAMD00036237) | human gut metagenome | host: Homo sapiens | study: EMG produced TPA metagenomics assembly of...
AGATGATGAAGGCTATCAATGCAGGATATGTCCCTTTGAAGATGAACCAGCCGTCAGCTTGTCCTTCTACTATTTCGGAGAACTGCATGGTTCCCATCAACACTACCATTGTCAGTATGCTCAATCCGCAGGACAACTCGTAGCTGATAATCTGCGCACCGCTTCGCATGGCTCCAATCAGCGAGAATTTATTGTTGGAACTCCAGCCTGCCAGCAGGATACCCACTACGCCGATACTCGATGCAGCCAGCAGGAAGAACACTCCTACATTGAAGTCCAATACCTCCAATCCCTTGTTGATGGGCAGGCAGGCAAATGTCAGGAAAGAAGCGATGATTACCATGAACGGTGCCAGATTGTAGAGGAACCGGTCAGAGAATTTCAAATCAATGATTTCCTTTGTCAACATCTTGATGACGTCGCAGGGCACTTGGAGCAATCCCCATTTCCCCACGCGCATCGGACCGAGGCGGCATTGGAAGAAGGCGCATATCTTACGCTCCATGTAAATCAGGATGATGGCAAGCACGGCATACATCAAAATGATGCATACGCCAATCACCACGCATTCGAGGAATATTGCCAGACCTTCCGGCATCAGGGAAGTCAGCATCTGGTGTATCCAGTTGGTTACTATACTAAAGTCAAACACGTTGTTCATTTACTATTTACAATTTACTATTTACAATTTACGAGGCGCTTTTTGATTTACAATTCACAATGTACAATTTACAATTTGGCTGCGCTGTAATTCCGCATGGTAAATTGTAAATTGTCAAATCGTAAATCCTTTTATCTGTCAATATCTGGTACTACATAATCCAATGTTCCGCCAATGGCAATAAGGTCGGCGATTTTAGCTCCGCGGCAAATCGTATTTACGGTCGATACCAATGGCAAGCCCGTACTGCGGAAATGCAGGCGGTAAGGCATCTTGTCGCCGTGGCTTTCGAGGAAGACGCCGAACTCACCGCGGCTACCTTCTACGGCTGCATAATAAGTGCCTTCCGGTACGCGGATAATAGGTTTCATCTTTTCCTGGTAGGCTCCTTCCGGGATGTTGTCTATCAGTTGCTCGATAATCTTCAGGCTCTCCAGAATTTCATCCATACGGATAAGGTAGCGTGCCCATGAATCGCCTTCGGTGCGGATGACTTCTTTAAAGTCCACCTTGTCATATACGGCATATGGCATACGCTTACGCACGTCGCAGGCCCATCCGCTGGCGCGTCCGGTGCCTCCGGTAGCTCCAAAGGCGATGGCATCTTCCCGTGAGAGTATACCCACACCTTTCAGACGTTGCTGGGCAATGATGTTCCCGGTGAATACGTCGTGATATTCGTGTAGGATACCGCGGAGGTAGGGGATAAACTCCTTCACTTTCTTTACGAAGCCGGGAGCAATGTCTGCCTGCACGCCACCGATGGTGTTGTAGTTCATGATGAGGCGTCCGCCGCAAGTTTCCTCAAAGATGTCGAGTATCTTTTCGCGGTCGCGGAAACCGTAGAAGAAGGCCGTTAATGCACCCAGGTCCATAGCAAGACAAGAATAGAACAGCAGGTGAGAGTCTATTCGCTGCAACTCGTCCATGATGGTACGTATGTACTGCACGCGTTCGCTTACTTCCACGCCCATTGCCTTTTCGATACACATGCACAAGGCATGGCGGTTCTGGTGTGCGCCCAGGTAGTCCAGACGGTCGGTCAGAGCCAAGGTCTGCGGATAGGTCAGGCTTTCGCACATCTTCTCGATACCCCGGTGGATGTAGCCGCAGTTGGCATCAATCTTGTCGATGATTTCACCCTCCAATGATACACGGAAGCGCATTACGCCGTGGGTGGCCGGATGTTGGGGACCGATGTTCACCACATATTCCTCATCACCGAAAAGTTGCATCTCCTTATTCTTGATGCTACCGTCGGGATTCAGCTCCAATTCCATAGTGGTGTCCACCGTTTCTTCGTTGTCCATACGCAACGGATTATCTTTTTCCGGCTCATTGTCTTTACGCATGGGATAGCCTACCCAGTCATTGCGCAGATAGAGTCGGCGCATATCCGGATGACCGATGAAAACGATGCCGTAAAAGTCGTAGACTTCGCGCTCGTTGAAATCCGCAGCTTTCCAGATATCGCTGACGGAAGGAAGTTCGGGATGTTCCCGGTTTAGAGTGGCGGTGCGTACCGCTATCCGTTCGCCGGTAACAGTAGATTCCAACAGATAGACTACACCGAGTCCGCGGGGGGTGTCCGGTGCGTCTTTCTCGTCGGGTATTCCCCAATCCATACCGCTGAGGCATTCCAGGAAGTCCATTTGTTTCTCTTTCCGCAGACGCAGCATTTTCGTCGTGCAGGACTGAGGGCTCTATGTTATTTTATTTCCATATTTTTAAGTACTGATTAGTGGTTCTCTTCTTTTCTGTTTACTCCACCGAAGTATTTCTCTATTTTCACTTTACGCTGCAATTGCATCATGCCGTAGTAGAATGCTTCCGGACGCGGAGGGCAACCGGGAATGTAGACATCCACCGGCAGAATCTTGTCCACACCGTTCACCACGTGATAGGATTTCTTGAACGGGCCTCCGCTGACGGCACAGCCGCCTACGGCTACTACATATTTCGGATCGGCCATCTGGTCGTAAAGACGTTTCAGAACGGGAGCCATCTTGTTGGTTATTGTTCCGCAAACCATAATCATGTCTGCCTGGCGCGGACTGGCACGGGCTACCTCGAACCCGAAGCGCGCCATATCGTAGCGGCTGCGCCGAGGGCCATGAATTCGATACCGCAACAGCTGGTTGCAAACGTAAGAGGCCACAGTGAGTTGCTGCGTCCCCAGTTGACGAAATCGTCCAGTACGCCAAGGGCGACATTGGCGCCTCCGGCATTAAGTTCCCGAACCAGTTTCTCCAACGTTTCGTTGTCTGTAAACTCCTCATAAGGGATAGATTTAATTTTCGGTTTCTTTGTTACTTCCATTCCAAAGCTCCTTTCCTCCAGGCATAAGCAAGGCCCAGAATCAATATAATCAGGAAAAATAAAACACTGAAAAGTCCTGCCACGCCAAGTTCGCGGGTGATGACTGCCCAAGGGAACAGAAATACCGTTTCCACTTCGAACATCAGGAACAAGATGGCAAACAGATAGTAACCTACCCGGAATTGCATCCACGATTTACCGCGGGTAGGGATACCACACTCGTACGGCTCCATCTTCTGTGCATTGTACGAACGGGGTGCTATCGCATTGGAGAGCGCGATGACGATACCCACGAAAGCGATTGCCGTCAATAAGACGACCACTAACAAAGTAAAGTTCATAAACCTGATAAGATTTTAGATATATAATAATAGATACATCGCACCGGAGGACAAAACCTCTGATTTGTTGTCCGGCGAGGTCAGGGGCAAGCGTCTGCGCTTGCAGGCCTTCTAAATGATAATCTTTCTTAGCCCGAACACGTAATAATTCGCGTCGGGTACGGGATGAGGAGACAGATTCAACAAACGGTCGCATTCCGGTGCATAGGCATGCTGCTGCATCTTGTAGATGTACATGCGCAGGAGTACGCTTTTGTTGGTTGGTACTTGCGTATGGTCCACATGTTCTATGCAGAGGGAGTTTGGTGAAAACAAGTCGTAGAACTTCTGGACTGCTTGTTGGGTGGTAGGAGCTTGTGACAGCGTACAGCATTCTGCTTGTCGGGTGGCAGGAACGCACAAAATATCTGCAGCTCCGGTTGCACTGTCGTGCAATAGGGCTGCAAAGATTATGATTAAACAGTATTTAATGCATTGCTTCATACCACAATTCTCTCTTTCAAGGACGCAAAGATATAATAAGTATTGTTCAATTTGCTATCCCCGCATAACAAAAAAATGATTATTTTTACACTTTTTATCCTAAATCAATTCCGTTTCCAGAAATCCGGTGTGAAAAGCAGCAGTACGGTAAATAACTCAAGACGACCCAGAAGCATTAAAAAGGATAACAGCCATTTAGCTGCATCGGGCAGGGCATTCCACGAATAGGCAGGTCCGGTTTCACCCAATCCGGGTCCCATATTACCGATACTGGAAATGACGCAGCCCATTGATTCTTCAGCCCCGACACCCATAGCCATCATGAGCAGTGTGCCGATGACTATAATGGAGATATAAGTAAAACAAAAAGCCAGTACGGTGGAGACAATGGAGGGAGAGATTACCTGCTTGTTTATCCGTACCGGAAGTATGGCATTGGGGTGTAGGATGTGTTTGAACTCGTTTCGTGAGACTTTGGTAAGAATTACCATACGTATACACTTCAAGCCTCCGGTGGTACTGCCTGCACACGCTCCCATCAGCATGATGATGGTAAGCAGCCCCCACAAGACGGGTGTCCATTGCATATAGTCATCTGTCGCAAAACCGGTGGAGGTCTGGAGGGAGATTACCTGGAACAAGGATTTGCGGAAGGATTCTTCCATCCCCATGGGACTGGTATAGTAAAGCACGATGGCTATGACGGCAGTGAAGAGCACAACTGAACCGAAATAGAATTTCAGCTCGGCATTGCCGATGAACTTCTTGAATTTCCGGTTGACGAACAATAATACTAAAGTGAAGTTGATACCGGAGATAAACATGAAGATGGAGATGACATATTCTATATAAGGAGAATTATAGTAGGCAACGCTGGCCTGCTTGGTAGAGAATCCACCGGTGCCGGTAGTGGCAAATGCATGGCAGATGCTGTCGAACCAGTCCATGCCTCCAAGCATCAGCAGGCAGACAAGTAAAGTGGTTATGCCGGTATAGATGCTCCAAATCCACTTGGCGGTGATACCGATACGCGGATGAACCTTGTCATGTGTGGGGCCGCTTGCTTCGGCTGCGAATACCTGCAGACCACTGACTCCGAAGATAGGAAGCACTGCAATGGTGAACATGATGATTCCCAAGCCGCCAATCCACTGTGTCATGCTGCGCCAGAACAGTATTCCATGAGGAAGTGACTCGATGTCGTCCAAAATAGTGGCACCCGTACTGCTGAAACCGGACATGGTCTCGAAGAATGCATCGGCAATGTCGGGTATGTATCCGCCTATATAGAAAGGCAGCATTCCGAAAAGAGAGAATGCCACCCAGGCAAAGCTGACCAGTACATATCCGTCACGGCGCGTCAGTTGCCGTTCACCTCCTTTACCGAGAGCTGCCAGCAATAAGCCTATCCCTGCTGTGATACCTCCTGCTTTCCAGAAATCGAGCATATCGCTTTCTCTGTAGTAGAAAGACACGCTCGAACAGACCAGAAACATGACTGTTTCCAGCAATAGCAGAATACCGATAATCCGTATGATTGTCTTGAAGTTAATCATTTACCAACGACTCATTCTCTATTAGTTAAAGTATTTTTCGATTTTCTTAATCATCATGTTTAGACAGAATACCACCACATGGTCACCCGGTTGTATCAAGGTATTACCCATAACCACGACGCCTTCCCCCTGACGGATAAGTCCGCCGATGGTGGTTCCTTTCGGGAGGCCGAGGTCTTTTACCGGATGTTTGGTAATCTTTGAGCCGGCCTTAACGGTAAATTCCGCTACATCGGCATTGGCAAAGGTCAGGCATTTCACATTGCTGACGTCCGCATCCAGCATCATCTGATAAATGTGGCTGGCGGCAATCATCTTTTTGTTGATGACAGTGCCGATGTCAAGGCTTTCAGCCATGCCTATGTAGTCTATATTCTCCACTTCTGCTACGGTTTTGCTGACTCCCATGCGTTTGGCGGCAAGGCAGGCTAGAATATTGGTCTCCGAATTGCCGGTCAAGGCAACGAAGGCTTCCGTGTTTTTCAGTCCCTCTTCCACAAGTAAGTCCATATCCCGCCCGTCGCCATTGATAATCATGGTGCGGTCGTCAAGCAACTCGGTCAGACGGTTGCAGCGGTTCAAGTCGTTGTCCACGATTTTCACCTGCATGTAGTCCGGGACGTATTGGGCGGTGCGTACGGCAATTCGGCTTCCACCCATAATCATTACGTTGCGCACATCAGCATAATCTTCCTTGCCAGCTATTTTGCGGATGTAGGGGACGTATTTCCTGATGGTGGTAAAGTATACGATGTCATGTAGCTTGATGGTATCGTCACCGCGGGGAATCAGTGTCTCGCTTCCCCGTTTGATGGCTACCACGTGATAGGGCAGCTCCGGTCCGCCCAGTTTGTGGAGAGGGATGTCCAGTATCTCGGCTTTTTCGCGTATTTTGGTGCCTATCAGTATCAAGGCGCCTCCGCAGAATTCCCACCATTGGCGTACCCAGCTCATGCGGATGGAGGATACGATCTCTTTGGCGGCAAGCATTTCCGGGTAGATGAGTGAATCGACACCCAGCTTCTGGAAAAATTCCTTGTTTTTGGGCAGCAGGTATTCGTAGTTGTCAATGCGGGCTACGGTCTTCTGTGCTCCCAGATTGTTTGCCAGCATGCATGCGGTCATGTTCCGGCTTTCATCAGGGGTGACGGCTATGAACAAGTCGGCTTCTCTCACTCCCACTTCTTTCAAGCCTTTTATGGATGTAGGGGAGGCCGTAGCCGTCATTAAGTCAAAGTTGGAGTTTAGGGTGCTCAACTTTTCTTCGTTGTCGTCCATCAGAATGATGTCCTGCTTCTCGCGGGACAGCAATTTAGCCAAGTGTGTGCCTACTGCGCCGGCACCTGCAATAATTATTTTCACTTTTAATTAGTTGATAGTTGATAATTAATAGTTGACATATGGGGTAGATACTTAAACGGTCAATTTTCAACTATCAATTATCAATTGATTATAGATTCCTTCTTCGTCCATTCCGCAAAGATGATGCAACTCTTGTATGGTGCCGTGCTCTATGAAGGCATCGGGTACACCGATACGTCTGATATGGGGGATATAGTCATTGTCTGCCATGAACTCCAGTATGGCACTGCCCATTCCTCCTTTTTTGACACCGTCTTCTATGGTGACGACATGCTGGAAGTTGAGTCCTACCTCGTGCAGCAAGGCTTCGTCGAGCGGTTTGAGAAAACGCAGGTCGTAATGGGCTATGGAGATCCCTTTGTCTTTCTCTGCGCGCTCTATGGCACGTGCGGCTACGTTGCCTATGGGACCGAGGGTGATGACTGCCAGGTCTTTACCTTCCTTCAGTTTACGCCCTTTACCTACGGGGATTTCTTCCAGCGGACATTTCCAGTCCAGTAATACGCCGCGTCCGCGGGGATAGCGGATGACGAACGGACCTTTGTCTGACAATTGTGCCGTGTACATCAGGCGGCGCAATTCATGTTCGTCCATCGGTGAAGATATGGTCAGGTTGGGAATCGGACGGAAATAGGCCAGGTCGAAAACTCCGTGGTGGGTCGGTCCGTCTTCTCCCACCAGTCCGGCGCGGTCCAGACAAAGTACGACGGGGAGGCGGAGCAGGGCGATGTCATGGATGACATTATCGTATGCCCGCTGCATGAAGGAGGAGTAGATGTTGCAGAAAGGTTGCATTCCTTCTTTTGCCATACCGCCCGAGAAAGTGGCTGCATGTCCTTCGGCAATACCCACATCGAAGGCACGGTCGGGCATGGTGTCCATCAGCTTGTTCATAGAGCAGCCAGTGGGCATGGCGGGGGTTACTCCGACGATTCTCGGATTTTCCTTTGCCAGTTCTACCAGTGTTTCCCCAAACACGTCCTGGTAAAGCGGAGGCAGGTTGCTGGTATCTGCCTTGAGGCGTTTTCCGGTTTTCGGATCGAACTTGCCCGGTGCATGCCAGATATCGGGATTCTTCTCGGCAGGTTCGAATCCTTTTCCTTTTACAGTGTGCAGATGCAGTATTTTCGGTCCCTGCATATCTTTGATGTCCCGCAGGACACGGGCTATGTTTTTCACATCGTGTCCATTGATAGGACCGAAGTAGCGGATGTTCATCCTTCAAAGATATTCTGCTGCTGGGCGGCCATTGATTTCAGACTGTTGGCAAAGCGAATCAGCGCTTTGCGGCGGTCCTCGTTCAAAAGTCCCATTTTGAATAGCAGTCTGGAAGTTTTGAAGCGCAGCTGGTTATAGCGGTTGCTGGTAGTTAGGTTGAAAAGATACTGCTTCATGCCACCTACACTTCTGTCTATCGACATATCATTGTCGTTGAGAATGATAAGAAGGTTGTTTGGGGTGGACGAAGCGTTGTTCAGTCCTTCAAAAGCTAAGCCGCCGCTCATGCTTCCGTCGCCGATGATGGCCACTACATGGCGGTCCTTCTCGCCTTTTTCGGCAGCGGCAACAGCCATGCCAAGGGCGGCGGAGATTGAATTTGACGCATGTCCGCAGGTGAATGTGTCATAATCGCTTTCCTCTGGTGAGGGAAAAGGACGAACTCCCTTGAATTTACGGTTGGTGGAGAATGCTTCACGGCGTCCGGTCAGTATCTTGTGCCCGTACGCCTGATGGCCTACATCCCAGACTATGCGGTCGTACGGAGTATTGAATACGTAGTGCAGGGCAACGGTCAGCTCTACCGTGCCCAGGCTGGCTGCGAAATGTCCGGGGTTGCAGGAAACCTCCTTTATAATGTCTTGCCTCAATTCTTTACAGACTTCAGGAAGCTCTTCTACGCTGAGTTGGCGTAAATCCTCGGGAAATGTAATGGTGTTAAGCAAGTTATATGTTGTTGGTTCTGTTCTCATTTCTAATCTGAAGATTACAAAATGCAAAAATAGCAAAAGAAAACGGATGGCGGGAAGTTTTAGAAGGAAAAAAAGCCTCTTTTGTTCACTTCTGTTTTTACTTTCTCTTTGCATACGCCATATTTCTCGTTCAGCCTGCCTATGGTTAAGGGAAAAGATGCCTGATAGTAAATCGTTCCTCCATGGAGAAAATATTGTTCCATCCTGGGGGAAAAATCGTTCCACCATGGTGGAACGATTTTTTCTCCATATAGGAATAATTTAATTTTGGTAGGCAAAGATATTAATCCTTTCAAAAATTGACTTGTACTCTCGTATGTGTGCATCTATGATAAGAAATGCTTTAAATTTAATGTTTGTTGAAAAATACAACTTAATAAATTGTTTATTGCAACTTTTTGAGGTTTTGGTTGTTATTTGATATAGTATTATGTATATTTGCGAAGTAGAATATGTCCTATTTATCAATATGTTATACAATTTTGAGTTGTATATAATGATATTCTTGGTTGTAATATGTGTCGGAATGGGGTGTAATCACGAATTGTTAAATGAATAAACAATGAATGATATGAAGAAAAAGCTCAACTTTGGAATTTTGGCTATTATGGGCGTAGTGGTATTTTCCGCTTGCGGTTCTGATAGCGATTTGTTCGACCCGGAAAAGGCGGCGGCTAAGAAAGAGGCACAGTATGCATCGGCTTTCGTGCAGAAGTATGGAGAAATTGCAGTTGATCAGGATTGGGGATTGGGGCAACACCGACAACGCGTGTTGCTAACACTAATAGCAATCAATGGAAAGATTTTACGGAAGTACCCGAGGGTATTACGGCTACAGAAAAAGAAGTGGTTACGGAATGGTTTAAAACACATCAGAATCCACAATCCATTGGTGTGGATTGGACTGACTTTTTTGTTCAACATGTAAGTGGCTCACACTCTAATATGGATTTTTTGGTTGCGGCATCAGATGACCATATCAATAATTTTAATGCTACTGAGGGGGCTATAATGCTAATGCAGAATAGTGGAACGTCTTCTTTTGGTTATAGGGCTTCTCTGGATGGTAAAATGCACTATAATTATACTATACAATATATTGAGGGTGCTTATTATGTGGGATTTGACTTTGAAGCTACCGGACAGAACCCAAATCAACAAGTGGCTGCAGATGGGTATTATAGTGATTGGATTGTGAAGATCTCTCCGGCCGTATATACGAATGCGTACAGAATCATAGCAGAAGACCTTGGAGACAGTGATGATTTTGACTTCAACGATGTCGTGTTTGATGTAGCGACCAATGGGGGAGCAACTATCATTACCCTGCAGGCTGCGGGTGGTACTTTGCCTTTGTATATTGAGGTAGGCGGTGATAGCGTGAAGTTCATGAACTCTTTAGTGTTTCTAGTGCTACAATGGTAAATACGGATGCTGGAGCAACTAAGGCTCCGGTGATGTACAGAGTTAACGGTACCGGTGCCGTAAATATCAAAGTGGAAGGCCAAAATGCTGAAGTATATACACTGAAAGCAGAGATAGGCAAAGCTCCGCAGAAGATACGTGTAGAGACAAGATATGAATGGACTACTGAGCGTACAGGCTAATTAATGATAAATATCCAGGTTTTGCAGATTGGGTGGCTGATCCTACGGCTAATTGGTATTAATAGAATATATAGTATTTTTATTTAAGGCAGATGATATAATGAGAGGTTATATCACCTGCCTTTTTTATATTGAAATTTACTATCTTTGTGGCGTAGCAAGCAGTTGGTACATCATTTTTTCTGAGAAAGTGAATGGTTTATTTATTTCGAACTTATGAATCTTTATACGCCTGTAGAAGTAGTTTCCAGTATGCCCCTTCTTTCGCAAGAGAATAATCTGTTGCTGATGGGTTCTTGTTTTGCGTCCGAGATGGGGCAAAGGCTGGTGGATGCCAAGTTCCGTTGTGACGTCAATCCTTATGGTGTGCTTTATAATCCGTTTTCCATTTCTGCGGCATTGCGTGAAATCATTGCGGGCAGATGCTACAATGAAAACGATATTTTCCTCTTTCATGAACTTTGGCATAGTGCCATGCATCATGGTAGTTTTTCCTCAGTCTCTGCAGAGGAAACATTGGCAGGCATTAACGGGCGTTTGAAAAGCGCCCATGAAAGGCTGGACCGGTTGGATTGTCTGCTGCTGACTTTCGGATCTGCCTGGGTTTATGAAAATAAAAAGACGGGAACTGTAGTTGCCAATTGTCATAAGCAACCTGAGTCCTGCTTTACCCGCCGTATGCTTTCTGTCTGTGAAATAGTATCTGACTACACCTCTTTGCTTTCTGGCTTGCTGGCGCGGATTCCCCGGCTGAAAGTATTGTTCACCGTCAGCCCCATCCGCCACGTACGTGACGGAATGCATGCCAACCAGCTCAGTAAAGCTACCCTGCTACTTGCCGTGAACCAGTTCGCAAGCCACTTCCCGGAACATGTTTTCTATTTTCCGGCTTATGAGCTGCTGCTCGACGAGCTTCGTGACTATCGCTTCTATGCAGAAGACATGGTGCATCCTTCCGAAACGGCCATTCGCTATGTCTGGGAACGGTTTACCCGGTCGTGCATCTCTGCCGATGCGTTACGGATTATGGAAGAAAGTGAAAATATCCGTAAGATGTTGTCACATAAGCCATTTTATCCCGCTTCAGAAGAGTATAAGCGTTTTTTAGGACAAATTGTGTTAAAAATAGACCAACTTAACGGAAAATACCCGTACTTAGATTTCCAAAAAGAGAGAGAAATATGTCGTATTCGATTGAAAGCATAACCGAAAGTATTGGCGCACGGCGTATGGGAAACGCGCCGGCTACCATAGACTGGCTGCTCACTGACAGCCGTTCCCTGAATTTCCTGAGGAAACATTATTCTTTGCCTTGACCACCAAGAGGAATGACGGTGCGCGCTATATTACAGATTTATATGCCCGTGGAGTACGTAATTTTGTGCTTAGCGAAGAAAGCTTTAGATTAATGGACAATGGACAATTGACAATTGACAATGCTATGCAGCGTGATGATGCGCAGTCAATTGTCAATTATCTCATTGTTCCCAACCCGCTGAAAGCCCTGCAAAAACTGGCGGAACAGCATCGGAACCAGTTCCAGATACCGGTCATCGGTATTACGGGAAGCAACGGCAAGACCGTTGTGAAAGAATGGCTGCACCAGTTGCTCAGTCCGGAACGTGCCATTATCCGTTCTCCCCGCAGTTATAACTCCCAGATTGGAGTGCCTTTGTCTGTGTGCAGATGAACGAACAGTCCGAACTTGCTATTTTTGAAGCCGGTATTTCCGAGCCGGGGGAAATGCGCGCTTTGCAGAACATCATCAAGCCTACCATAGGCATCCTGACCAATATAGGAGGGGCTCACCAGGAAAATTTCTTCTCGTTGCAGGAGAAATGCATGGAGAAGCTGACGCTTTTCAAGAATTGTGATGTAGTGATTTATAATGGTGACGATGAGTTCGTCAGCAACTGTGTGGCGAAGTCCATGCTGTCTGCACGTGAGATTGCGTGGAGCCGGAAAGATATGGAACGTCCTCTATATATAAGTAAAGTGGAGAAACGGGATGACTGTACTGTCATTTCCTATCGCTATCTGGATATGGACAATACGTTTACTCTACCGTTCATAGATGATGCTTCCATCGAGAATTCGCTGAACTGCCTGGCGCATGCCTCTATCTGATGCTTCCTGCCGAACAGATTACAGAACGTATGGCAAGGCTGGAACCCATCGCCATGCGGCTGGAAGTCAAGGAGGGAAAAAACAACTGTCTGTTGATTAACGACAGTTATAATTCTGACCTTGGCTCATTGGATATTGCACTCGATTTTCTTTACCGCCGTTCGCAAAGTAAGGGATTGAGGCGGACTTTGGTTCTTTCGGATATATTGGAGACCGGTCAGAACACGCCGACACTTTACCGACAAGTGGCACAGCTGGTAAACAGCCGTGGCATTGAACGCATCATAGGTGTAGGAAATGAAATATCTTCCTGCGCTGCACGCTTTAATATAGAGAAGACCTTTTATCCGGATACAGCGGCCTTGATACGTGCCATTCAGCGTGGGGAACTTCGCCTTGAAAACGAAATAATTCTGATTAAGGGTGCACGTAAGTTCGGTTTTGACTCCTTGACGGAAGTATTGGAGAAGAAGGTGCACGAAACCATTCTGGAGGTTAATCTTGGAGCGATGATTGCCAATCTGAACTATTATCGTGGCAAGCTGAAGCCGGAAACAAAGATGGTCTGCATGGTGAAAGCCTCCGCTTACGGTGCAGGTTCTTATGAGATAGCCAAGACTTTGCAGGAACATCATGTCGATTATCTTGCCGTGGCGGTTGCCGACGAAGGCTCCGAACTCCGCAAAGCGGGCATCACTGCGAACATCATTATCATGAATCCTGAGATGACTGCTTTCAAGACCATGTTCGATTACAAGCTGGAGCCCGAAGTATATAGCTTCCATCTGCTGGACGCTTTGATTAAAGAAGCGGAAAAGGAAGGTATCACAAACTTCCCCATCCACATAAAGCTGGATACCGGTATGCACCGCCTGGGGTTTGCTCCGGAGGATATGCCCCGGCTGATAGAACGGCTGAAGGGACAGAATGCTGTGATTGCCCGTTCCGTCTTCTCGCATTTGGTAGGGAGCGATTCGCAACAATTCGACAGTTTTACACGCCGGCAGATAGAAATGTTCGAGAAAGCGTCCATGGAATTGCAGGAGGCTTTTCCGCATAAGATACTTCGCCATATCTGCAATTCCGCAGGTATCGAGCGTTTCCCTGGGGCGCAATTCGATATGGTGCGCCTGGGTATCGGCCTCTATGGTGTCAATCCCATAGACAATTCCATTATGAATAATGTGAGCACGTTGAAGACTACCATCCTCCAGATACGTGATGTTCCCGAAGAGGATACGGTGGGGTATAGCCGGAAAGGGCATCTCACCCGTCCGTCGCGTATAGCGGCTCTTCCCATCGGTTACGCCGACGGCCTGAACCGCCATCTTGGAAATGGACATGCCTATTGTCTTGTAAACGGCCAACGGGCAGCCTATGTAGGGAATATCTGCATGGATGTCTGTATGATTGACGTGACGGACATCGATTGCAAGGAGGGTGACAGTGTGGAAATTTTTGGTGACCATCTGCCTATAACCGTTCTTTCCGATGTACTCGAAACTATTCCTTATGAGGTGTTGACAAGCGTTTCTACACGGGTAAAACGTATTTATTATCAAGACTGAAGATAGGGGGCAGGGATTAGGGATTAGGGATTGCGATAAAATTAATCCTTAATCCTTAATCCCTAATCCTTAATTTTCCTATCTTTGCACTATAATTAATCAGATATAACTATGACAAACTTACTTTTATTAGGCTTTCTGCCCAGCGGTTCCGAATGGATAATTATTGCATTGGTCATCTTGCTGTTGTTTGGTGGTAAGAAAATTCCCGAATTGATGCGTGGTTTGGGCAAAGGAGTGAAGAGCTTCAAGGATGGTGTGAATGAAGCCAAAGAAGAGATAAACAAGGCTCAGGAAGATTTGGATAAACCGGCTGAAAAGAAATAAAGGAATAAGGGTATTTACTATTTGACAATTTACTATTTACTATTTGATACTCTGAGAAGTTCAGGAGTATGGGTAGGCTTGTTGCCTTTTCCACAGCGCAGCCCAAATAGTAAATTGTCAAATAGTAAATCCCCGCAGCGCAGCCCAAATAGTAAATAGTAAATTGTCAAATAGTAAATCCCTTTATGTCAGAAAAAGAACTAACCTTTTGGGACCACTTGGACGAGTTGCGCCGAGTGTTGTTTCGTGTACTCGGTGTGTGGTTTGTATTGGCTATCGGTTATTTTATTGCCATGCCTTATCTGTTTGACAATGTGATATTGGCTCCTTGCCATAACGACTTCATTTTCTATGACTTGCTGCGCTGGATAGGGCAGAGACTGGACTTGCAGGATGAATTCTTTACCCAGGAGTTTCATGTGAAGCTCGTCAATATCAATCTTGCCGCACCGTTCTTTGTCCACATGTCTACCGCTTTCTGGATGTCGGTGGTAACGGCTGCTCCTTATATTTTCTATGAAATCTGGCGCTTTGTAAGCCTGCACTCTATCCAAACGAGCGTAAAGGGGTGAGGAAAGCGCTGGGTATAGGTACGGTGATGTTCTTCATCGGTGTGTTGCTGGGGTATTTTATGGTCTATCCGCTGACATTGCGTTTCCTTTCCACTTATCAATTGAGCGCAGCCATCGAGAATCAAATTTCCCTGAACTCGTACATCGACAATTTCATGATGCTGGTGCTTTGCATGGGACTGGCATTCGAACTGCCGCTGGTGACATGGCTGCTTTCCCTGCTGGGACTGGTGCACAAGACCTTTTTGCGGAAATACCGCCGTCATGCTGTTGTCATCATTGTTATTGCCTCGGCCATCATTACTCCGACCGGTGACCCGTTTACCTTGACAGTAGTGGCGGTGCCGCTTTATCTGCTCTATGAGTTGAGTATCCTGATGATAAAGGATAAAAAGACTGATGATGAAGCGGAAGAAGTGGAGACAGAGGAATGATGGATTGTGAAGTAAAGGAATATTTTAGTATATTGCTGGAAGCCTGCCACGTTGAGGAAATCTCCTTGGACGTGGCCTATCGGCAATTGCGCGAGTTGCTGGAGCGTTTGTGCCGTACACAGATGCCCGACGGCAGCTTGCAGATGACGGACCTTTCTGCACGTATCAGTTTCGTGGCTTCGAAGGCCGGACTTTCCACCGTGGAACAGAACCGTCTGCATACCTTCCGGCTGACCTCCAATGCTATTCTGAACCGCCAGGCGGAACCGCAACGTGAACAGTTGTTGCGTGATGCCAAGACACTGGCATTCTTTGTCAAGCGCTTGACGGGGGAGGAGATACCTGCCGAACTTATCGCCTGCTACCTCGTGCGGATGCCACCTATATAGTGGCACCGCCCGCCAAAGAACGGATAAAGCGCATGCGCGTCTGTTTTCAGTATGCCGATGATACTTATTTATATGTACTGCCCGTAGACACTGTGGCCGATGAGCCGTTGCGTGTCCGTTATAATGTACCTCAGATTAATGAAGAGTTTGCAGAAACCTGCCGGATTCTGTGGCGGCATGCCCAGGTCAATCTGCTGGATGTTACGGTGGACGAAGTCGGCATACTCACCCCTTCCTTTATTATACTTGAGCCCGATTACTTGATAGACATCAGTTCGCTTGCCGAATGCTTCAAGGATTACGGGCATCATCCTGCCAATTATATCCTGCACGGCTCCAGTCGCCAGACAATACCCGTCCGTTACTGTTGGGTAATATTGCTAACCTCTTTCTGGACGAAGTGTATCATCA
>ENA-OQAA01001016-OQAA01001016.1-human-gut-metagenome-genome-assembly--contig:-NODE-1016-length-16123-cov-2.185609_pt1 | contig 16123 bp, 13 predicted proteins | sample MGYA00242489_ERZ504515 | MGnify/ENA primary metagenome ERZ504515 (study PRJEB26092, sample SAMD00036237) | human gut metagenome | host: Homo sapiens | study: EMG produced TPA metagenomics assembly of...
GGAGTCAGACTTTCCTGTCTTGTAAAACCGGAAACAGATTTGGAGATAGAACTTATGCAGAAGGAAAGGAAGCATCAAGTGTTGACCGGAGCTATATCCCTTCTTTTGCGTTCGATCAGGATATCCAAAAAATTGTGGTGGAAATCCAAAAACCAACTTTGGAAGATCAAACATCTTTGAGGATCAGATTCTGAGTCAGATCCCGAAAGCAAGTCTAGAGATGGGATGCCTCCAGATGAGGGAGTTTGTTCCGGGACAGGTGACGGTTGTACTCCATGGAAATCAAGTGATTCAAATAGAAGAGGGCAATACGACGGAAAAAATGTATGGGGTTGCGGTTGATATTGGAACAACGACAGTTGTCTGCACGTTGATTGATATGCTTACCGGTAAGGAACTTGCACATGCATCCATGATCAACGCACAGAAGCATTTTGGACTGGATGTGTTGACCCGTATTACTTATGAGTTAGAACATCCTGAAGATGGCGTAGAAAAATTGCAAAAGGCATTGGTAAATTCTATTAATGAGATGATAGAGGATATTTGTTGTCAGGCAGAAGTATCCAAAGAGTGGATTTATGAAATTGCTGTTGGAGCGAACTGTACAATGATGCATATGTTACTTGGGGTTCCTGCAACATCACTTGGAAGATCTCCGTATGTGCCTGTGTTTGTACGCGGAAAAGACATCAAGGCAAAAGAAATTGGATTATGTGCAGCAGAAGGTGCGCGACTGTATTGTTTGCCGTCGGTATCCGCTTATATTGGAGCCGACATTGTAGCAGGAGCTTATGTATGTCAGCTTCAAAAAGAATCTGGGAATGTGCTGTTTATAGATATAGGAACGAATGGGGAAATCGTATTATCCAGTCATGGCAGATTGCTTTGCTGTTCTTGTGCAGCAGGTCCGGCATTGGAAGGCATGAATATCAGTTCAGGGATGCGGGCAGCAGAAGGTGCTATTGAAGATGTGACGATCACAGAATCCGGAATAGAATGGAAAGTAATTGGAAATGAAAAGCCAATCGGCATTTGTGGAAGTGGGATTTTAGCAGTTGTAAAGGAATTGCTGAGAGTCGGTCTTGTCAGAAAAGAAGGAGCATTTATCAAGCTAAATAAATTAGAAGAATCGGATTATCGTTTTCACATGCTGCAGGAAAATGGGAAAAAAAGAGAATTTATTTTATCGGAAGAACAAAAACTCTTGATTACGCAAGGAGATATTCGGCAGGTACAACTTGCAAAAGGAGCCATTCTATCAGGATTTTTAGCGCTTCTTAAGAAAGCTGGAATCAAATGGAAGATTTGGATAAAGTTATGATTGCGGGACAGTTTGGAGCACATCTTCCTGCGGATAGTTTGGTGGGAACCGGAATCATTCCAAAAGAAGTACAAGAAAAGCTTGTTTATGTAGGAAACTCTTCAAAGACAGGGGCCTATATGGCTCTGATGTCCGCAAAAGTAAAACGAGAAATGGAAGAACTGGCCGGACAGATGGATTATATGGAGTTAGGGGCAACAGAAAATTATGAACGCTTGTTTTCTGAATGTTTGATTTTCCCTAATGTGAAATAGAGTAGGAGTAAGAACTATGAGCAGCATTAAAGATTTTAAATGTACCTACGATAATGGTGTATTAGAGCATTCCAAAATCGTGGAAGAACTGGGTTTTACATTTCCTGATGTATATTTACATGCTGACAAGATGGCTGCGCTTTCCAAAAGGCAAAAAGAAAAACAAGGAAATTCGATCTGTGTTCTGCCTTTTTGCCATACCGTAGAAGGAGAAGCTATGGGAGGAATCATCACACTCGGCAATGAAGTTGCAGGACCCCGGGCAAAGGAATATCTTTATACAGATTATAAGGAGCTTGGGGAAATCAATGAAATTGATTTTACAAAAGGAAGAATTCAGGAAGTTCTTCAGGCCTGTCAGATTCTGCACGAACAAGGAGAACATGTGATGCTTGAAGTTTCAGGCCCCATTACAATTCTCAATGTGTTGATTGATATTAAACAAATTTTTAAAGGAATGCGTAAAGATTTTGAATTTATGAAATCTGTATTCCACAAAGTTGGCACGCAAATTTTGAGCTATATAAAAGAAGCAAAAAAATATGGGGTAGATTTCATCAGTTATGCAGACTCAGCTGGAGGAGTGAATATACTTGGCCCGAAAATGGCAGAGCAGATGGTAGAAGGCTTTACCTATGATTTTTTGAAAGAAGCACAGGAGTACTCAGATGAACATACACTTTTGATGCTTTGTCCGAAAACAACATTTGCGCTTCTTGGGACAGAGAAAGCAGAACTTGCAGATATAGATATACCAGCTGGAAGTACTTATGGGGAAGGGTGTATAGAAGTACTTGGAAAAGCGAAAATAGTTGGAATACAATGTGCAAAAAATATGGGATTTTTGCTGAAATTAGGGATAATGAAAGAAGTTGTATTGAAATAGTGAAAAGGGAGCATCAGAAATGAGATATGCTCCCTTAGAAAGTTTTTATTCAAACTGGCTAAAATACAGATTTGCGTATTTCCCCTGTTTTTTTATTAATTCTTCATGAGTACCGACCTCTTTGATATCACCGTCCTCCATATAAAGGATCATATCTGCATCGCGGATAGTAGAAAGACGATGTGCAATTACAAAACTTGTTCTTCCTTTCATCAATTCTGCCATTGCTCGTTGAATTAACAGTTCCGTATGTGTATCAACATTACTTGTCGCCTCATCTAAAATCATAATTTCAGGATCAGAAGCCAGGGCTCTTGCAATCGTAAGCAATTGTCTTTCGCCCTGAGAAAGATTTTCTGCGCCTTTGCTTAGCATCATTTCATATCCGCCAGGCAATGTCTTGATAAAATTATGGGCACAGGCTGATTTTGCTGATGCAACAATCCTTTCCATAGGCATATCATCCTCGGCATATCCAATATTATCACGAATCGTGCCTTCGAAAAGCCAGGTGTCCTGTAATACCATTCCAAAACGATTTCTCAGTTCCTCACGAGTCATGTCAGATGTTTTGACACCATCAACTAGGATGGAACCGGAATTTACCTCATAAAATCGCATTAACAGATTGATCAAAGTTGTTTTCCCTGCACCGGTTGGACCGACAATGGCAACTTTCTGTCCAGGAAGTACATTTAAATGAATACGCTTCATCAAAAGGTGATCTGGGGAATACCCAAAACTAACATTTTCAAAAGATGACAGATCCTTTGTTGGATTTCGGAACGATACAGTTTTCTTTATCTGCTATATCCTCCTCTGCATCTAATAATGCGAATATTCTATTTCCTGCAGCATTTGCAGCGCTAAAGCTACCAACCATTCCTGCAATAGTAGAAAATGGTTCTGCAAAACGCCAAGTATATTCTAACATTGCCTGAACGTTACCAACGGTAATTTTCCCCACAATTGCCCAAAGACAGCCGATTGCTGCACACAGTACATATCCTAAATCGTTGACCAATGTTGTGATTGGTGAGATCGCACCTGCAGTTGTTTCTGCTTTTTGGGAACTGATCTTTAATTTTTCATTTAATTTTGAGAAGTGATTTTTTGCTCGTTCTTGATAATTAAAAGTTTGTACGACATCTTGTCCATTATATATTTCTTCGATATATCCATTTAGTTCTCCTAATAGTCCTTGCTGTTGCTGATAATACTTTTCGCTTGCTTTCATAACTCCGGCTGCACTGAAAAGCGAAAGTGGAACCATTACGATCGGAATGATCGATAGCGTAGGGCTGATGGCAATCATCATTAGTAAAACACCGATGGCGGTAGTGACCTGAGTAACAATAGAAGTTAAATTCTGGCTAAGTGTGTTGTTGATGGTATCTACGTCATTGGTAATGATGCTCAGAATATCACCATGGGTATGGGTATCGTAATAATTCAATTTGATTCTGTGCATTTTTTCGTCGATCTCCCGGCGAAGTGTTTGCATCACTTTAGCAGTAACTTTAGACATTATGAAACCTTGTAAAAAAGTAAATAGTTGTGATATGAAATATAAAGCAACTAAACTTACTAATAGGGAGAGAATGATGTTCCAGTAAAATACACCATCTGTAACACTTGCAAATAAGGTGGTTGTCACTTTCCCAATCAAAAATGGAGCAAGAACCATAAATCCTGTGCTGATGATAGCTGATAGGATTACGAAAAGAAGTTTCAGGCGGTGCTCTTTTAGATAAGAGAATAATCTTTGAAAAGTTTTAAAGTTCCCCATATTATAAATTCTCCTTTCCTAATTGGATTTCGGCAATTTCTCTATATAAAGAACAGCTTTCTAATAATTCTTTGTGTGTGCCATTGCCTATAATCCTTCCATCATCAATCACTAGAATACGATCTGCGTTCAAGATCGAACTGATGCGTTGCGCTACAATAATCATAGTGCATCGCCAATACTTTCTTTCAGGTTTTGACGTAATTGACGATCTGTTTTCATATCTAAAGCTGAAAAACTATCATCAAAAACATAAATTTCCGGTTTCTTCATAATAGCACGGGCGATTGCCATTCGCTGGCGCTGACCACCGGACAAATTCGTTCCGCCCTGAGCGATTGGATCGAAAAATCCGGATTGCTTCTTTTCGATAAATTCATTTGCACAGGCTATTTTTGCTGCTTCGTTCCAATCTTTTTCATTTCCATTTTCATTTCCGAAGTTTAAGTTCTCTGCGATATTTCCGGAAAATAATTTGTTTTTCTGTGGCACATATCCAATCAAAGAACGCAGATCCTTTAAGGAATAATCTTTGATATTTACGCCATCAATCAAGATTTCCCCAAACAATGGGTCGTATAATCTTGGGATCAACTTTACAATGCTGGACTTTCCTCTTCCTGTACCACCGATAATTGCAGTAATTTCACCAGGCTTTGAAATAAAGTTGATATCTTTTAAAACTGGCTCATCTGCTCCCGGATAAGCAAATGTCACATTGCGGAATTCCACAGTGGAGCGCAAAGATCTTTGTTCCAAAGGAAAGGAACCATCTACAATTGTGCTTTTGGTGTTCAATACTTCGGCAATGCGTTTGGCGCAGGCATAACTGGTAGGAAACATCATGATCACCATGGATAACATCATCACCGAAGTGAGAACCATACTAATGTATTGACTGTTGGCTACTAAAGAACCGACTTCCATGGAACCTAGTTCAACATAATAGGATCCGACTCCGAGTACTGCAGCAGTTGTGACACCGAAAATAACACTGATTGCCGGCATTAATATGCTTGTAATTCTTCCGGCGGTCATTGCGGTCATGGCATAATCTTCGTTAGATTTTCAAATCGTGTGCATTCTGTTTTTTGTTTATTAAAAGCTCTGATAACACGCACACCTTCTAAAGTTTCTAAAAATAAATGATTGATATGGTCGAGCTTGCTGCGCAGGCGTATCGAATAACGAGATGCAAAGATCATAATGATCGTCAGTACAATCAATAAAACAGGAATCGCAAATAGAAGTACGAAACTAACTTTTCCTCCTGTAGATGCTGAGAAAATCAATCCTGCAATTGCCATCATAGGAGCGAGAAGTCCTACGCGGAGCAACAATGTCAAAAAGTTTTGAACATTTGTGATGTCGGATGTGCTTCGGGTGATTAAGCTGCTGTGCCAAACTGATCCAAGTCAGCTGCGGAAAAGCTTTGAACAGTAGAGAAAACTTTGTCTCGCAGCTGTGCGGCAAAACTGGTGGAAATACCGGAGGCAATTTTTACGGATCCAAAGCTGATAAGACAAGAAAAGACGGCAACCCCGGCCATAATTGCAGCGAACATCCAAATGGTTCTGTTTTCTCCTGTGACCACTCCTAAGCTAATCATTTTTGATAGTAATGCGGGTAATAGCATTTGACCAAAAGCGGATAGTAGTATCAGAAAAAACAGCGCTACCAGTTGTTTGCTTTTGAATTTTACATGTTTTAAAATCGTTTTCATCTCAATTTCATTCTCCTTTCATAGTTCGATATTTTTTAAATCTGTATTTTTACTTTGTATCACACGAGGTAATATTCAACAGAATCTTTGTTGAATGGATCTATGATCAACATGGCACATTGTAAAATGTACAGTAACTGTACAGTCAAGAGGGGAATTGTAAAAAATTAAAAATAGAAGTAGAATCAAAATAGTGTCTTGTATCAGGCAGGGAATAATGGCATAATACTAGCATAAATACGATATATAAACTGGATGACAAGGTTGTCTGTTTCTATACTGCGAGCGCAGTCAGAATTAATGAAAGGAAAAAGGATGAGCAGAGTAAGGATTATTAAGAAAAACGATGAATATACTTCGGAATATCAAGTTGGAGACATTTTTCAGATCACCGGGACATGGTATGGCGGGGTTCACATTGTAGGAAAATCAGGAATCCCGGTTTCGCTGGATCGGGAAGAATATATGGAACTCGATACAGAACCGGAGCCGGAAGAGGAGGAAACTGTGCGGAGGGATATCAGAGAGGGGGACCTTGTACAGCACTTTAAGCGGGAATGGGTATCAGAGCATACAGCAGAATATCTGTATAAGGTACTTGCGTTTGCCCAGCACACAGAGACAGGAGAGAAGCTGGTGATTTATCAGGCGATGTATCCGCCTTTTAAGATCTGTGCAAGACCCTATGGGATGTTTATGAGTGAGGTGGACCGGGAAAAATATCCGAGGTGAAACAGAAGTATCGATTCGAAAAGGTAGAATTTAAGTAAAAAACAATGCAATAGAATGCGATATAAGAGGTTTTAATGATGGTAGGTATACAAGTCTTGCCTGAAACGATAAAATTGCTTATATCGCAAAATACGGCGTTTGACAGCGTGGTGAAAATATACTTGGCAAAAAACATAGAAAATACGCCTTGGCAGAAAGAAACTCTTTGAAAAGAAAGTGGGAAAACTTTTTTGAAAGAAGAGAGAGTCTTTGCCGGGCGTTTTTTTTGCGAAAATTTCGCACAGACATTATACAGGCATTATACAGATATTATTTTAAAGGCGCAGGCACTATCTGAAAGTCGATTTAAAAACCTGCCTGATCTGAAAGAAAACTCGTATTGCCGCTTTGCAAAATGGTCTGAAATTTGTTGCACAATGTTGCTGCTGAATTTGAAACGTCTATGAAGGTATAAAAGTAATCTGCTAAAAAGTATGTATGATGCAAATGGCATGTGACAGGTTTCTTTAGCCTTAGACAGATGAGGTGAAGTGTGGTATGATAAGTGCGTAAGATGAGGTGCTTTTTTGCTTTCTTAAAAAGTTAATGAAAGTAATAGGTTAGATTTTCTCACCATTGAAAAGAAGTGGAAAAGATGGAAATACCAATGATTACAGCGACTTACATAGATGAATGAAAAGTGTTTGAAACAAAATACAGGAATACGATACCTGCTATTTTTTTGTGCTAAATCAACTTAAAACATGCAAGATAAATAGAAAAATAAGTAACATTACATCTATGTTTATGAGAAAAATCAGAATTAGAAAAACAGAAAAAGCGCATATAATATTACAAAAAGAAAACTTAAAAACATGTAAGATAATGTGTAAGAAAAGATGTAAGATAAAGGAGAGATTTTATGGGAAATTACAATCCGCCATATGAAATTACAGATAAAATAGTAATGCTGGTGGCATCGATTGCGGAGAAGTCCGGAAGGATTATGGAATATTATAAAGTAGGGATGTCGGGTACAAACCGGGAAAGAAGAATTCGTGCAATCCACGCTTCTTTAAAGATGGAAGGGAATCAGCTTTCGGTTCCAGAGATCAAGGAGATTGTAGAGGGTCGGCCGGTATCGGTGAGTGAAAGAGTGATCCGGGAAGTTCAGAACATGTACGCGGTTTATGAATACATGCAGGAAGTGGAGACTTATAGTATTGCGGACTTTAAGAAGGCTCACGGAATTCTGACGAAGGATATTGCAAGCGAATCCGGAGAATTTCGCCAGACGGAAAAGGGTGTGTTTAATCACAATCAGTTTTTTATGGCACCGCCGGCGAGGTTTATTGAGGGGCAGATGCAGGAGCTTTTTGCATGGCTGGAAAGTCAGAGGGAAAAAATCCATCCGCTGATTTTGTCTTCCATCTTCCATTATGAAGTCCTGTTTCTTCACCCATTTACGGACGGTAACAGCAGACTGGCACAGTTGTGGCAGACAGCGATTTTGGCAAAGTGGAGACCTTTCTTTTCCTATCTTCCGTTGGAAACCCAGATGGAGAGGGTGCAGGAGGATATTATGAGGCGATTTCTATCTGCCAGATGGAGAGAACCATTACGGGTTTTATTGAGTTTATGTTGGAACAGATTGAGATTGCACTGGATGAGATTAAAAAGGAACCGAAGGAACCGGTGGAAAGTCTTTCAAAATATGTAAAGAAACTCCTGGAAGCAATGGAAGAAGATATTCCTTATACAGCGAATGAAATTTTAGAGTTGCTTCACTTGAAATCCAAAGATGCTCTGAGAAAAATTATCTGAATCCGGCGCTTGAGAGTGGGCAGATCCAAATGACGATCCCGAATGCGCCGAAGAGTAAAAATCAGAGATATGTAAAAAGTAGTTGTGAAAAGAAATAACCGTTGTCTGCCAGTGGTTGAGGGTGAAATAAGGATATGCTATAATTTACGCAGAAGCATGCAAAAAACAGCAAAATAGATAGAAAAGGAAGAAAACATGGACAAGCAAGAATTGAAAAAATTGATTGATACAGCAGCAGGAAGGATTCCGGCGGATCTTGTGATCAAAAACTGTAAAGTGGTAAATGTATTTTCGGGAGAAATTATCAGCGGAGATATTGCAGTCAGTGGGTCTAAGATTGCGGGAATTGGAGAATATGAAGGGCGAGAGGTTGTGGATGCAAAAGGCTCTTATGCGGTTCCGGGTCTGATTGACAGTCATATTCATATTGAATCTTCTTATGTCACACCGGAGGAGATCGGGCGGCTTTTAGTACCTCATGGAACGACAACAATCATTGCGGACCCACATGAGATTGTAAACGTCTGTGGGATCCGAGGGCTGGATTATATGATGGAGCGGCGGAGAGGACTGCATTGGATATTCAGTATGTGGTTCCGTCCTGTGTTCCGGCGACGCCATTTGAGCATGCAGGCGCTGTGATCGGTGCAGCAGAGATGGAGGAGCAATTCAGAGAGAGGGGATTCTGGGGCTTGGAGAATTTATGAATTTTCCGGGAGTCATTGGGGCAGACGATAGTGTCCTTGAGAAACTGCTTGTAGCAAAGCGGGCCGGAAAGGTGATCGATGGACATGGACCTGGAATCAGTGGCAAGGAGCTGAATGCTTATGCGGCGGCAAGGATTCTTGCAGATCATGAATGCTCTACGGTGGAAGAGATGAATGACAGACTGGCAAGAGGGATGTACATTTTGCTAAGACAGGGATCTGCGTGTCATAATCTGAGGACGCTTCTTCGCGGGGTAACGGGACAGAACAGCAGACGATGTCTGCTATGCTCGGATGACCGCCAGCCAAAGACAATTCTGCAAGAGGGACATCTGGACAATCATTTGCGGATCTGTCGCGAAGAGGGAATAGATGCGATTACGGCAATCCGTATGGCAACATTAAATGCCGCAGAATGCTTTGGGCTGCGTGAAAAGGGAGCGATTGCACCTGGATATCAGGCGGATATTGTTCTGATGAAGGATCTGGAACAATTTGAGACAGAAAAAGTGTGGATTGGCGGGAAACTGACCGCAGAAGATGGAAGATATCTTCCGGAGACATCGTATGCAGATATCGCGCCAGTCAGAGGAAGTGTGATCGTCAAAGATTTTTCGGAAGAGAAATTAAAAATGCACTTGAAGTCGAACCGGGTAAATGTCATTGAGATACAGCCAGGCGGTGTTGTCACAAAGAAGACAGTTGAGGAGATCAAAGTAGATGAAAACGGAGAATTTATCCGGGATCCTCAAAAAGATCTCGTGAAGATTGCGGTTGTGGAGAGACATCAGGGAACTGGAAACGTCGCATGTGGATTTTTAAAAGGATACGGGATCAAAGAAGGAGCGGTGGCGCTCTCCGTGGCTCATGATTCACATAACATTATTGCAGTCGGTGTCAGTGATGAGGAGATTACATTTGCGGTAGAAAGTCTGATCAAACAGGAAGGCGGCATTGTCCTTGTAAAAGAAGGCAAAATCATCGAAGAAATGCCTATGCCGATCGCAGGACTGATGAGTGACAGAAGTGGGGAATGGGTGGACCAGAAACTGACAGAGATTCATGAGAAAGCTTATGCAGAACTTGGAATCTGTGGGGAAGTCGAGCCGGTCATGACACTTTGCTTTATGTCACTTGCAGTGATCCCGGAGCTCAAACTGACAGATATGGGATTGTTTGATGTGACAACATTCCAGTTTATTTCGGTAGAGGCAGAATAGAGAAGTCTGAGAGTTTAAGACCGAAAAGAAGACCACTTTTTTTTGAAAAATGAAAGGCAGGTACAAGGTCTGAGCTTTTTGGAAAGAATTTGAAGTTTACTATAGTTTATGCTATACTTGTTTGGATATGGGGTTAGATAGAAACCCTCATAGGATAGCAATAGATTACACGATATTAGATGTGTTAGAAGAAAACAAAGTGATGACGAAAAAAGGAAATTTGGAAGAAAGGATGGATTATGGGAAAGAGAGAAATGCCCGCAAAAGAGCATAGAACACAAAGAAGGCCTCAGGACAGCAGGAAATCTCAAGACAATAGAAGACCTCGGGACAGCAGGATGATGCAAGATAGTAGAAAACCACAGGGAAATAGAAGACCAGAAAAAAGCCGGAGGGAGCTGGAGGAAGTTTATTATAATCCGGCAAAATCCATGGCAGGAGATAGAAGAGGATCAGGAACTAATAAAAAATCATCGGGAAACCGAAAAGAAACTGCAAGAAAAGGTAAGAAAAAGGATGTGCTTGGCCTGATTCTGGCAGGACTGCAGGGACTGGTCTCAGTAGTATTTATGGTCATGTTATTTATTCTAGATATGCTGCCGATAGAATATCTCGGAATCATTGCTGTGATATTACTGCTTCTTTTTGGAATTACGCTGGCAACCCAGCTCCGGAAGAAAGAAAGGCATATCGGAGGAAAGATCTTTAGCTTTTTCATTATGATTCTACTGTTATTTGCGACATATTATATAGGAAAGGCAAATGGAGCACTGGGTAAAATCTCAGGTGGTTCTTATAAAGTAGATAATATGGTAGTTGCAGTGCTGGCAGACGACGGAGCAGAGAAGATTGAAGATGCGGCATCGTATACCTTTGGTGTTCAGTATGCGATGAGTGGAGACGATGTCCGGTCAGCAGTTGCAGATATCAATGAAAAGCTGGGAACAGAGATCCAGACCGTGGAGTATGGAAGTCTAAGTGAGCAGGCGCAGGCACTGCACGATGGACAGGTACAGGCGATTATTTATAATGAAGGATATACTGGAATTCTGGAAGAAGCATTTGAGAATTATTCAGAGAACGTGAAGGTCATTTATCAGCACAGTATCAAAAAAGAACTGGACAATACAGCAGCTCAGGTAGAGGTGAAGAAAGATACTTTCAGTGTATTTATCAGTGGAATTGATGTGTTTGGACCAATTGAAACAAACAGTCGAAGCGATGTGAATATTGTTGCGACAATCAATCCGACGACACATCAGATTCTTTTGACGACAACGCCACGTGATTACTATGTGGAGATACCGGGGATCAGCGGTGGACAGAAAGACAAGCTTACGCATGCAGGAATCTACGGAGTAGATGCTTCTATGAGAACGTTATCACAGCTTTATGATACAGAGATTCCGTTCTATGCGCGTGTAAACTTTACGTCCCTGATCGAGATTGTAGATCAGTTAGGCGGGGTTGATGTAGAGTCTGAGCTTGCATTTACAACTAGTCCGGATTCAGGGCTTGTCATGGATGTTGCTCAGGGAACAAACCATTTTAACGGGCAGCAGGCGCTGGCATTTTCGCGGGAAAGACAGAATATCGAAGGTGGAGACAATCAGAGGGGAAAAAATCAGCAGGCAGTGATCACAGGTCTGATCAAAAAGATGATCTCACCGGCGATGCTGGTCAATGCCAACGGTATTATCAACAGTGTCAGTGGAAATGTAGAGACGAATATGTCTCAGGATCAGATTCAGGATTTGATCAAAGATCAGCTCACCCAGGGGAAAGCATGGAATATTTATTCTGTGGCTGCCGCAGGAACAGGAGATGAGCAGGTTTGCTTCTCTTATGGAGGAGGTCCGCTTTATGTGATGCAGCCGGATCAGGCATCCATTGATACAATTCAGTCGTTGATCGACCGTGTAGAAAACGGGGAGACGTTGGAAGGCTCCGAGATTGCACAATAGAGAAAAGAGTAGGATAAAGGCAAAATGAGAGAGTTTGTAAAAAAATGGGATTTATCGGCAATCTATCAGATTGCATTAGTGATTTTAGATGTATGTTTCATTAACTTATGTTCCGTTGCGGCGTTGCTTGTCCGCTTCGAACTGTCAGCAGTTCCGGTGGAATATTGGGAGTCGGTTCTAAGTATGATGATTCCAAATACGATCGTGACGATCGGGATTTTTACCGTATGCAGGCTTTATCGAAGTCTTTGGAGATTTGCAAGTGCGAAAGAGCTCCTCTACATTGGAGAGGCATGTATAGGTTCCTTTCTTTTTAATGCGGCAGCCTATTTTCTGACTTACAAAGAAATTTACAGAAGTTACTTTGTCATTTACACCATTGGTCTGTTCTTGTGTACTTGTATTGGCAGATTTTCCTATCGCTTTGTCAGAATGATCTATCGAAGCAGTGTTCATGGAGAACATATGCGGCGCACGATGATCGTCGGTGCGGGAGAGGCGTGCAATGTCGTGATGAAAGAGCTTGAGATGAGTAAACAGCTCGATGCAAAGGTCTGTTGTATCATCGATGACGATCCGAGAAAAGCCGGAACTTATATCCACGGTGTAAAAGTAGTGGGTGGCAGAGATAAAATTCTGGAAAATGTAGAAAAATATAAGATTAATGAGATTATTTTGGCAATGCCAAGTGCCAAAAAGAAAGAGATCCAGGCGATTCTTGGAATTTGTAAGAATACCGATGCAGATCTGAAGATTCTTCCTGGGGTATATCAGCTTGTGAATGGGGATGTCAGCGTTCAGAAGCTTCGCAATGTGGAGATTGAAGACTTACTTGGCAGAGAACCGATCGATATCAAGACAGAGACCATAGGAAGATATGTGTATGATAAAGTTGTCCTTGTCACTGGAGGAGGCGGAAGCATCGGAAGTGAGCTGTGCCGTCAGATTGCAGCAAATGGAGTAAAGAGACTGATCATTTTTGATATCTATGAAAATAATGCATACGATATCCAACAGGAACTGAAGCATAAATATCCGGAGCTGGATTTGGTTGTTTTGATTGGTTCCGTGCGAAACAGTAGAAAAATCAACAGTATTTTTGCAAAATACAGACCGGATATTGTCTATCATGCAGCTGCGCATAAGCATGTACCGCTGATGGAAGACAGTCCGAACGAGGCGATTAAAAACAATGTATTTGGAACATATAAGACTGCACTTGCGGCAGATATGTACGGAGTTGAGAAGTTTGTTCTGATCTCCACAGATAAGGCAGTCAATCCGACCAACATCATGGGAGCTTCTAAAAGGATGTGTGAGATGATCATACAGACCTTCAGCCACAGATGCAAGACAGAATATGTGGCAGTACGTTTTGGAAACGTGCTTGGAAGCAATGGAAGTGTCATCCCACTTTTCAAAAAGCAGATTGCAGCAGGCGGACCGGTAACGATTACGCACCCGGATATTATCAGATATTTTATGACAATTCCGGAGGCGGTATCTCTTGTGCTCCAGGCTGGAGCAAGTGCAAAGGGAGGAGAGATCTTTGTACTGGATATGGGAGAGCCGGTGAAAATTCTGGATCTGGCCAAAAATCTGATTCGTTTATCCGGATACACGGTAGGAGAAGATATTGAGATTAAATTTACAGGACTTAGACCTGGAGAAAAGCTTTATGAAGAATTATTGATGAGCGAGGAAGGTCTGCAAAGTACTGCGAATGAGTTGATTCATATTGGAAAACCGATTGATTTTGATGAAGATCAATTTCTGAAAGATCTGGAAGACTTGTACCGGGCAGCTTATGCAGAAGAAGAGGGAATGAAAGAGATTGTTCACAAAATCGTTCCGACCTATCATATCAGACAGGAAGATGTGGAGAGAGACAGAAAGATTGCGAGTGAATTGATGAAAGATTTTTCGGATGTACAACAGGAATTATTTTCTATAGATTCTTGTCTACCTAAGGAATAAATAACAAGAATACATAGAGCATACTTTTCAGAGATTATTGAGGGAATAGGAATTATGCTAAAGAGTGGGTCAGAATTGTCAGAACATACGAGAAAAGAAGAGGTAAAGGTTTTTATGAAGTTTTGAGCAAGAAAAGTCTGTCTTGCGCATAAAGCGCAGGGCAGATGTGTTTCTTGCTTTTATTTTTATCTGTTTCTTAATTGCTAAATTAAAATAGATATCAGAATTGCGAAGGTTGAACAGAAATACAGAGATGAAACTATGGATAGTGCTCATAGTGATAAAATAAAAAATATTGGAGCATAGAAATATGAAAAAAATTGCAGTTATTACGATGGGAGTTAAGTTAAACAATGAGAAAGGGCATACGAGGTTTCGGTTCTTATCAGAAATTCTTGTAGATGCAGGATATGAAGTTGATCTGATTACAACAACATTTCAACATTGGGAAAAGTCTCAGAGAAATATTTCAGAAGTGCAAAAAATAAATTACAAATTCAATTTGAAATTTATTTATGAACCAGGATATAAGAAAAACATTGATTTTAGAAGAATTTATAGTCATAAAGTCGCAGCAAAAAATTTGATGGTATTGTTAGAAAAAGAAGGAAATTATGATTTGATTTATTGTGAAGTCCCACCAAATGATGTGGCTCTTGCAGCAGCGATTTATGCTAAAAAGAAAGGAATTCCTTTCGTGGCAGACATCAATGAACTGTGGCCGGAAGCTATGCATATGGTATTAGATGTGCCTATTGTAAGCGATGTGATTTTTCATCCCCTGCAGCGAGATATAGAAAAGGTATATTCAATGGTATCAGGAATTGTCGGTACTTCTGATGAATATAGAGACCGTCCACTAAAAAATCAGAGTTTAGATGTTCCGAAAGTAACAGTTTATGTTGGAAATGAAGTGAAAGAATTTGACGAAGGTGTAAAAAAGTATGCTTCGGAGATTGGAAAAGAAGAAAATGAATTTTGGGTAACGTATGCAGGAACAATTGGAACAAGCTATGATATCCGAACGCTTGTTTTGACAGGAGAAGAGTTAATTAGAAGAAGAAAACTAAATATTAAAATAAAAATTCTTGGTAGTGGCCCCTTAGAAAAAGAAATGGAGCAGATTACAGAGGAACATTATTGTAAAAATGTAGAGTTTGTCGGATATATGCCATATGGGAAAATGGCAGCATATCTTGCAAAATCAGATATTGTTGTCAACTCTTTTGTGAAAAAAGCACCACAGAGTATTGTCACAAAAATTGGTGATTATCTTGCTTCCGGACATCCGATGATTAATACTTGTATGAGTCCAGAGTTTCGTAAGAAGGTAGAAACGGATGGATTTGGAATTAATATTATGCCGGAAGACGAAGAAATTTTGGCAGATGCAATAGAGAGATTGTATGAAGATGAAGAAATGAGAAAAGAAATGGGAAAAAGGGCAAGAGAAATTGCAGAAGAACAATTTGACAGGCGAAAGTCATACAAGAAAATTGTCGAATTGATTCAAGTATTGTTGGAAAAATATGAGTAGTATTATAAAAAATAGGTTTTCTTATAGTACTGCAAATAAAAACGGAGAGCTGTTGTGATATGTGAAGTACGTAGGTGTAAAATATGCCTTGATACACCCACTAAAACCAACCACCTATAAAAGACATACATATTATATAACGGATTATCAGTCCTTTCAGCGTATTATAATGGGTGGATGGGAGGGGAATACCGAGGAATAATCCAG
>ENA-OQAA01001017-OQAA01001017.1-human-gut-metagenome-genome-assembly--contig:-NODE-1017-length-16078-cov-2.130274_pt1 | contig 16078 bp, 21 predicted proteins | sample MGYA00242489_ERZ504515 | MGnify/ENA primary metagenome ERZ504515 (study PRJEB26092, sample SAMD00036237) | human gut metagenome | host: Homo sapiens | study: EMG produced TPA metagenomics assembly of...
CTTCCAAGAAGTCCATGTGAAGGATTTCGTCAGTTACAGGTTGAAACTGCATGTCCTTAACGATTGCCATCGTCTTGTTACCGTCAATGCTTAACTCAACAACGAAAATCTCCGGAGTGTAAACCAACTTACGAACGGCTTCTTTTGTAACCGTGAAGTGAGTTACTTTTTCGCCACCGTATAATACAGCGGGAATTTCATTGTTCTTACGCATTGCCTTCAAGGCTCTTTTCTGATCAGCGGAACGAGCGACGATCTCTCTTCCTTTTCCTTCTAACTCAAATGTCTTCATTTTCTTTAATTTTTGTGTTACTCAAAATTAGTTATTTTGCTTCCTAATTTCCCATCACACGGTACGGGGCTAAAAAGCGGTGCAAAGATACGATTTTTGTTTGATGTGACAAATATTTCGCATGTTATTTGTCGGATTATCGATCTAGCTTCACTAATTTCGTGGTTCGCATGATCCAACGGACAAGGCCGTGGGGGAGGAGCATTACGAGGGGTGTGCATATTTTGTTGAAGAGGCCCGGTAATAGGGAAGCCCGGTGGTGAAACAAGGCATTAATCCCTTTTTTAGCCAGTTTTTCCGGACGCATCATGATACCTAGGCGGATCGCTAAGGTCTTTAAGTTGTCGCTTAGGTTATATAAATTCGTGGCGACGGCGCGGGACAAAGTACGGTTACGCTTACTCCATAATCCAGTAACTCTGAACGCAAGCCTCGGGAGAAGCTTTTCAAGTATCGCTTGGTGGAAGCGTACAGCGTAATTCCCGGATAAGGTAGCCAACAAGATAGGGATGACATATTGAGGATATATCCATGACGCCGTTTCTTCATCTCTTGCCCGAAATAATAACAAAGCTGGGTAGGAGTGGTCACGTGGAGGTAGAGCATTTTCTCGACGATGTTGGCCTTAGCTTGTAAGGTCTCGCAGAAAAAAACATACCGGCGTTATTGACCAATACCTCTATTGGGATGTTTTTCTCTTGGCAAGTATCATATAGCTCCTTGGCCGCCCCGGGGATCGCCAAATCACGATAAAGCGGCAAAACTTCTATACCATATTTCTCGGAGAGAAACTCACCTTTCTCCCGGATCGCCTGCTCCTCATTGCTGACGATCACTAACTGATAGCCTCGTGAGGCTAGTTCCTCGGCATAGGCGAGACCTATTCCGGAGCTGGCCCCCGTGACTAAAGCCCATTTCTTTTCCATTATTTATATTCAAGCCTTTTGATTTCACGTACGATACATTCCGGAAGACCTTTCACGTTCTTATGACAGACCATATCCTCACTATACATACGGGCGATACAATAGTTGCTATGCCCACAATCGCAACGAGCGTGCTCGTCTTCTTTCATACGGTTGACGAAGCCCGGCTCGTTCACCAAGGCACGTGCCATGGCCACAAACTCGAACCCGTCGTTCAGTACCTCCTCGATCTTGTCTCTGGAGACCAATCCTCCTACGTAAATAAGAGGTAAATGTAAGGCTTTGCGGAATTTCAACGCATCTTCAAGGAAGTAAGCCTCCTTAAACGGTTCCGAGGGAATCATATATTTACCTACCATGCGGATTCCAATCGGTAGATAGCCGCGAGGCATATAATACGCCATCGTACGGATCGGCATTTCTCCCCGCATTACATACATGGGGGCACGGCTCACGAATCCGCCGCTTAGTACTAAGGCATGCGCTCCGCATTGGTCTTGGAGTGTACGGGCTACTTCTAGGCATTCGTCTATTTCAAGTCCTCCCTTGAACCCGTCCCGCATATTGGTCTTTACGGTTACGGCCATGTCGGAACCTGCTGCTTTCATCACCTCTTCCATACACATTCTCATGAAGCGCATACGGTTCTCAAGGCTTCCTCCATATTCGTCTTTCCGGTGGTTGGTATACGGGGAAAGGAATTGGCTGATCAGATAACCATGCCCGGCATGGATCTCGACAGCGTCCATACCTGCCTCACGTGCCAATCGTACGGCCTCGCCGTAGGCACGAGCCATGGAAGCGATCTCGGATTGTCTCATACCTCGTACGATCGTGGGAGAGTAGAGGTTGAAACCGCTGGACGCTGAAATAGGCGTGCATCCGCAAATCCGCTTATGCGACATATTACCACAATGGCCTAACTGGATGGAAGCGGCGGCTCCCTCTTTATGGATAGCGTCGGTGAGCTTGCGGAGGCCGGGAATAATATCCGGACGCATCCACAGCTGACGCTCGAACGACAAGCCGCTTTGCGTCACGGCGGCATAAGCTATGTTCGTCATGCCGATCCCTCCGGCGGCTACGGATGTGTGATAGTTGAATAACTGCTCCGAGGGAGCGTTTCCCGGGCACATACTCTCGAATGCGGCGGCCCGGATCGTGCGGTTCCTAAGTGTTAGCGGACCGATCTTACCGGGTGTAAACAGGATTGATTTGTCCATATCAATAGATTAATATAGTTGTTTCGAAAAATTAAGTTAGATGGTTTTCTCTATATTCCAGACGAAGGCCCGAAGCCCTTGCGCTTCCGTTTCCTTGTCTAAGTTGTGTAGGATTTCCAGAAAATGATCGACCTTCTCGTCTTCTACCATCGTAAGGATAGCTGAATTCAAGGTAGGCCAAGCGTGATTGCCGTAATGTGGCTCGCCTGTTTTACTTCCCCGTCCTTGCACGACATCCCAATAGGTAAAACCTTTAAGGTTATTACGGTCCATGATACTGACGATAGCTTCGTAATACGCTTGATTGAAAGATATAAATATCGCTTTCATATAGTTGTTTTTATGAGATCGCATATCCGTAGGGAAGCTTTTCTTACGATGGGCATTCAAGACAGCTTATAATGGGCATCGTAAGCACCTTACAATGGGCATTGTTATGACCTAACAATGCCCATCGAGGTTTGCTTGGCCTCAGCTTCCCTATGGTACGCAAAGATAATTAATTATTTCGTAATGCCTTCCTTATTTTACGGCGTCTTCGTTTTACGCCGTTGGCAGCGAATACGGCATAGACCGTCGGAACAATAATCAAGGTAATCAAGGTGGATACGGAAAGACCCCAAGCCACAGTCATACCCATCGAGCGCCACATCTCGGAACCCTCGCCGGTTCCCACCGCCATCGGATCATACCCAAAACGGTCGTCAACGTTGTCATCAATACCGGACGGAGACGGGATTTACCGGCAGTCACTACCGACGTGATAATACCCATGCCACGCTCCCGGCATAAGATCGTATAGTCGATCAGCACGATACCGTTCTTAACCACGATACCCATCAACATGATCACGCCGATCAAAGCCATAACGCCCAATGGTGTCTGCGTGACCGCCAATCCCAATACGATACCTGTAAAGGCGAACGGGATAGAGAACATGATCACGAACGGGTCTACCAACGACTCGAACTGGGCAGCCATCACGATGAATACCAAGATGATGATCAATACCATCAAGATACCCAAATCGGTAAATGTATCCTGCTGGTCCTCGAATGTTCCACCAACTGCCAACTTACGTCGGATGGGATATCCATTTGTTTCAACTCGTTCCGGGCGGCGGCAACCAAGTCGCTCAATGCCGCTCCCTTACCCGCTACGGCAGATACGGTGATCACACGCTCACGGTCTTTACGCTCGATGGTCGGGGGAGTCATACGTTCCACTACCTTGCCTAAATCACGGATGCGGATGCCTTTGCCTTCATTGTTATAGATCAAAATATTCTCAAGATCCTCTACGGACTCACGGAACTCTGGGGCGTAACGTACCTTGATATCATACTCATCTCCATCCTCACGATATTTTGAAGCGGTGGAACCATTTACACGATTTCGGAGATACATGGAGGCGGTTGTTACGTTCAGCCCGTTGATGGCCAGTTTCTCCCGGTCGAAGTCGATCTGGTATTCCGGGATATAATCCTCACGGCTGATATTTACTTGCGAGCATCCTTTTACATTTCTCATACGACGGGCGATCTCATTCGCCACGGCATCCGTCTGGGCGAAATCAAAACCATAGATCTCGATGTTAACCGAGGTCTCTCCACCCATAGAACCTTCCTGCCCTCCGGCGAGTACCTCGAATTTCTTGATCTCGCTGTATTGGCTAAGTCCTGCCGCATCAACTCGCAAATCTCGGTAAGACCTCTCTCACGGTCGCCCACGCTAGTCAGGTTTATATTGAACTCGATAATATGCGTACCGTTATTGCTTAGCTGTGCGAAGGTATTATCCGTATCCGCCGTACCTTCCGTGAAGTTACTGATCAGTATCTCCGGATATTTCTCACGGAACTTCTTGTCGATGTCGAGAGCTAACTCACGGGTAATATCCTGCCGTGTACCGATCGGCAACTCAATCGTTATACCGATGCGTGCGTTATCTTGCGTCGGGAAAAATTCCGTCTTGATGACCGGTATCAGCATCATACTGCCGATGAAGATCAGCGTAGCGCCTACGATCACCGTTTTCCGGTGGCGTACGGCCCAGTTCAAGAAGCGTCCGTAACTGCGATCCAAGGCGTTCAATCCCTTTTCGATAGGCGTGAAGAACATCCGGTACAATTTACCCTTCTCCGGTTGCTGGCGTAATAACTGTGAGCAAAGCATCGGGGTCAATGTCAAGGCACCTACCGTAGAAACGATCATGATGATACTAACGATCCATCCCAACTGCTTAAATAAGATACCCGCCATACCCGTAACCATCGTCAACGGCAAGAACACCGCCAACATCGTAAGGGTGGAGGCGATAACCGAGATAGCCACCTCGTTCGTGGCGTGTATGGCGGCCTGTTTCGGCTGGCTACCCCGCTCGATATGGGTCGTTACGTTCTCCAATACCACGATAGCGTCGTCCACCACCATGCCGATAGCGATAGAAAGTGAGCTCAACGAGATAATGTTTAACGTATTACCCGAGGCCAGCAAATAAGCGAAAGAAGCGATCAAAGAGATCGGGATGGTCAAGATAATGATAAACGTGGCCCTCCAACGTCCCAAGAACACGAATACCACCAACATAACGATGATAAAGGTAATCATGATCGTCTCTTTCAAGCTATCGATCGTATTCAAGATATTCGTGGAAGTATCCATGATTACGTCCAGCTTCACGTCTGAGGGTAAGCTAGCCTGTATCTCCGGAAGTTTCTGGTGTACCTTCTTGGCGATGTTCACCGAGTTCGCTCCGGACTGTTTCTGTATGACGATCATACCACCTTTCGTGCCGTTGTTGAACGTCTCTTGCGCACGTTCCTCGATACTGTCTTCTACACGGGCCACGTCACGCAGATATACGTTCTTTCCGTTCTGGCTACCGATCACTAGTCTAGCATCTGCTTAGCGTCCGTGAATTCTCCTTGAACACGCAAGGAGTAGGTATTAGAGCCGATATCTACGCTACCTCCCGGTGTATTCCGGTTCTCTTGTGCGATGATGGTAGAGATACCTTCGATGGTCTGGCCGTAAGCCTCCAACTTGTACGGGTCGCAATACACTTGCAACTCACGGATCGGCGTACCGGAGATAGACACGGCACCCACGCCACTGATACGGGCCAATGGGTTGGATACCTTATCGTCCAAGATCTTGTAAAGAGCGTTCGTGCTCTCCTCCGCAGTCACGGAAAGGATCAAGATGGGGATATCATCCGTACCGAACTTGAAAATGATCGGATTCTCTACGTCATCGGGTAGGGAAGACTCCACCATGTCCAGTTTGTCGCGGACATCGTTCGTGGCAACATCGATATCGATGCCATAATTAAATTCCAACGTTACGATCGATATATTCTCACGGGATTGCGACGTGATATGCTTCAAGTCGCTTACGCTATTCAACACGTTTTCCAAGGGCTTCGAAACATTCATCTCGATATCCGAAGCGCTGGCGCCGGGATAGGCCGTCATCACCATGATGGTGTTCGTCTCTATCTCCGGAAGCAAGTCCACTGATAACCTGCTTAAGGAAAAAAGTCCGAAGATCACGATCGCCACAAATACAAGGGCGGTCGATACGGGCTTTCTTACCGCTGTTCCATATAAACTCATAGTCTGTTATTCGTTTTCGATTTCAACTTCCATACCGTTCGTCAGGCGGCTTTGCCCGGTGATAACCACTTGGTCGCCATCCTCCACTCCGGATATGATCTCATATTTATCACCCATACGGCGTCCTAGCTCCACCTTCTGGTAGGATACCTTGCCGTCTTTGCATACATAGATATACCGGTCGCCGGCACCTGATTGTTTTACGATAGAGCGATCCGGAGCCACCACGTGATCCATATGGCCGAAACTCATCGTCACCCGGGCGAACATACCCGGTCGCACTCGCTCATCCGAGTTGGCGATCTTGATCTCCACGGGGAACGTGCGGGTAGAGGGATCGATCGTCGGTAAACTAAGTTGACTTTACCCTTGAAAACCTCGTCTCCGTACACATCCAGCCGGATGTCTACCTCATGGCCTTTCTTCACTTTCGTAAAAAGACTCTCGGAGACATTCACCATTAATTTGACCGGACGGATTTCCTCTACCGTATAGATGGGGCTTCCGCCGCTGTACATATCGCCGCTATCGTAGTTGCGGGCGGTTACGACTCCGCTGATCGGGCTTAGCAATTGGGTGTTCTCCACCAAGTTTTTATACGTCTCGCGAGCCACTTCCAAGGAAGTCTTTTGGGCATCCCAAGCGGATTTGGAAGCACCGCCTACCTTATACAACTCGTCGATACGTTTGAACTCGATCTCTTGGTTATCCAATTGTATCTTCGCTTGCTTTAGGCTTGTAGCGTCCATCTTGGCCAATAACTGCCCGGCTTTTACATGGTCGCCTACCTCGGCGAAGATTTTCTCGATACGGAATGGGGTTTGGGGAGCGATATTATTTTTGATATTCGCTTCCACCGTAGCGGTAAATTCACTGAGTTGCTCCACGTCTTGAACAGAGACCGTCTCCACTTTCACCTTTACTTTCTCATTCTGTGTTTCCGTGGCTTCCTCACTCTTATTACCCGAGCAAGACATCAGCAGGGCCAATGTAGCTATCGGTATTACTTTCAGCATTTGACTTGTCTTCATATAATTGTTCCTAATTATTATCTATTAAACTTTCAATTTTTAATTTTCAATTCATCTGTCCGTTACCCAATACTTTCTCCAGATCCGCCTTCGCTACCATATAGTCGTAGATAGATTGGTTGAAGTTCAACCGGGCCTGCGTCAAGGCAAGTTCGGCATCGTTCATCTCCAGCCATGTACCGGCTCCGGTGTCGTACCGTTTTTGCGAGATCATATATCCCCGTTCCGCTTGCTCGACTCCCTTTTGGGCGGCGTCGAACTTCTTGATACAGGTATTCATATTATCTATGTACTGTTTAACGGCCAACTGCAAATTACGCTTGGTATCGTCCCGTTGCAGGTTTAGTTGGTCGATGGAGACTTTCGTCTGCTTTACCTTATAAAATTTACTACCTCCGGAGAAGATAGGAACCGATAACGTGATACCGATCATCGAATAGGGGTTCCATCTGTAATTCTTGAACTTGAAGTCATTGTTCATGGCACTCCATTGATATAGACCGGTCAGCGACAAGGTCGGCAGATAATCGAATTTCTGCATGACCAGCGTCTTTTTTAGCTGTTCCGCCTGAAGGTCTAATTGTTTCAAGTCGGTATTCTCGGATAAGGTTGTATCCGTGGATAGATAGTCGGCGAAGAGGCTGGACTTGAATCCGTCAGTTGCCCGTCGCAATCGATATTTAAATCCAGATCCATACCCAATAACGCTTTTAACTGCCATTTAGCCAAGGTAAGGGAGTTCTCTGCCTGCAACAGATTAGGCTCTGTATTCTTTACCGTCACATCGGCACGTATCAATCGTATTCAGCTACGGTTCCCTGTTCATACTTCCGTTTGATATCCAGATAATTCTCCATGGCATTGTCGTAACTTTGCTTGAATACCCGGTAAGAGTCGCTTGCCAGAAGGACGGCGTAAAAGCTCTTTTTCACTTGGTTCACCATCGCTATTTTAGAAGAGCGAGCTTGCTCCACCGCCAATTCCACGTCTAAGGCCGAGATACTCAAGCTTTTCCATAAGGAGGCGTTCACCAGTGGCATGGAAGCGTTGAAGCCCAAGCTCCAGTTGTTGCTACGTCCTACCTCGAAGCCCTCGTCCATACTCGACATGTCCGTGCCTTCGGGCAAGCTGCCGCCTCCCATGTCACCCATGTCGAAATCCATATACATCACCTGTTTCTTCAAGGTACGGTTGTAGTCCCCCGCAAAACTGATCTGCGGAAATAGAGAAGCGTACGAGCCTTTACGTGCGTACTTTTTCTTCTGTATTTCTTTATCGGCAACTTTTACGGTCGGGTTCTCGCTAAGGGCGATCTCTAGCGCTTTCCCAAGATCCAGTTTCAGGGTGTCTTGAGCCAGAACCGGTCTCGCCGCCAGAAAAGGCAATACCATAAATGTGACCAACATCATTTTTCTACTCATCAATAATCGTTTCATTTAGGATAGATTTTGTCTTGTGATTAAACTCATTAAGTGTTCGCTATAAATCATAGGATTGTTTGAGATCGAATCGGTCTAGGATCGCTCTTCCCTTCTCGGTACTGATTCCTTTCAGGAATGTGAGGAGGATCGTGTTGTATACCTCGGTGATGGAATGCTTGCAGAAGACATTGGAAGGCCGCAACATCTTCGTCTGCTCTTTCACCAGTAAGGCCATGATCTCGAAGTTGATCCCCTCTTGGAACACGCCCTCTTTAACGCCCCGTGTGAACAAGTCCATACACCTCTTACCCATTCTCGCTTTATTCATCTCTATTTTTTGTTGGGCTTTCGGATATTTCTTCAAGTCCTCGTAAAACTTCTCGTTGAACCATCTCGGGTTTTTCATCATCTCCTCATAGAAGAGCAGGATTACTTCCAAGGCATTGAAAGGTTCTTTTTCCAGTCCCGTCAGATATTGTCCGAGCGATTCGGAATTGTGATCGATCCCCTCGATCAGCAAGGTTTCCTTGTCCTCGAACGACTCGTAAAGTGTACGCTTGGAGATGCCAGCCGCTTTCGCTACATCATCCATACTCACACTCTTGATGCCATATTGAGAAAAAAGATCGAACGCCGTATTAATAATCTGTTCTTTTATCATATTCGTTTTTGTTACGTCAAAAGTAGCCGGGGCAATCCCCGTATACAAGTAAAAAGCGCTGACTCGTCCGTTGGAATCGACCAATGACCGGATATTCCCGTCGAATCTATTCGCAAAGGTCTGATATATTTAGAAAACCAGAAAGGTTTATACTGTTACGGTATTGATATGGAATGAAACAGGATATTGTCAAAAATTCTTGTTATTCGTTCAATTTTGGATGAAAATTGGTTAAAAACGAAATAGTGGGTGGTCTTTGGCTTTTTATTTCTATCTTTGTCCGAGGTGATAATAAAAATCTACAGATAGATATGAAAAATTTACCTTTAATTGAAGTCACTGAGTTAATCAAGGGAATTGAGTCCAGCGACAACTTTCAAGATGATTTATCGATAGCGGATCTGAACGGAGATTGATTAATTACGAGGAAAAAAGGCTGGAGCATTCCACCCCGATGCGTTTAAATGCTTTGTTGATGATCTTGGTACAGGAAGGTACTGCCGATATCTCGGTAGACTATATTCCATATAAGATAGAGAAGAATACGTTTATAACCTTGATGCCGACTCATATCATACAGGTATCGAAAGTGAGCAAAGATTTGAGAGGGCGTTTGTTGATCGTGTCCAGATCTTTTCTGGATGGATATACTACCCCGGCAGGGAAAAAGAACTCTATGGTGCATTATATGCAGATCCGTAAGAATCCATGTGCTGCGATGAGTGCCGAGGAGACTGAGCATATATCCGGCCAATTCTCAATCTTACGGGAAAAGATGAAGCTGCGTACCCATTTTTTCCAGAAGGAGGCTCTCCAAAACGCCTTAGTCGGTTTCTTTATCGAGTTGGCTAATATCTTTATGGGTAAGAAGGAGCTGATGACGGCACCTACACTCTCCCGGAAGGAGGAGCTTTTCGAGCAGTTCCTGCAATTGCTTTTCGAGCATTGCAAGGAGCAGCACGTCGTTACTTTCTATGCCGAGAAATTATTTATTACCCCACAGTATCTTTCGCTTATCTTGAAAGAGCTAACGGGTAAATCAGCGAATAAATGGATTGACGACGCCTTGATCGTCGAGGCCAAGATGCTGTTGAAGGCCCCGCAAGCCACGGTTCAGCAAGTAGCGGATATACTCCACTTCTCCGATCAATCCACTTTCGGTAAGTTTTTCAAGAAGCATATGGGTATATCACCCATGGAATACCGGAAATCATAATCCGGTATTTTCTATACGCTTGCGGAACTTATACCAGTTGATCAACTCACAAGCCCCGTAGAAAATGCTGGCTACACCGAAGATTACGAATGTATTTGCCGCCGCCCCGAACGGGTAGGCAAGAATCATTACTCCGGTTATCAAGATCAAAGCCGGCATCAGGTAGAACCCCAACGGTACATTGCTCCATTTCCTTGCGGATATCAATGAAACCAATTGCTGTACACCGGCAATTACCAATAAGGCTCCGAGTACGTACATTAATATATTCACGAAGAACTCGGGCATGATCACCAACACGCTCCGAACAGTACGCTTCCCGCTGCCTCGATAGGAAACATCGGTTTCTCCCCGTTCTCGTTCTTCGGTCGGGTGAAATAGCTGAGGATAGCGAATAATCCCGGTAAAATGAATAGTATACCGATCGTGATAACCAGATAGGTTATGGCTGCTTCCGGCCATAATACCAAAACAAACCCTAATACCATCGCGAATGCGCTACGTAAAACCGCGCCATTAATAGATCTCATATGTTTTTATTTTAGATTTCACTTATAATATGACAAAGGTATATATTCTTTCCGACTTTTTTACCTTTGTGCGCCATAAAGCAGTATCAGGAAAAACATCGAAATATATCCCTCTTGAATGCATGCTTCGCGTAAAAAGACAAACTTGAAATCATCTAACGAATAATAATACTAAAACAAAAAATGAAGCGTATAGTTTTTTTGGATTACGTGCGTGTGTTTGCGTGCTTCCTTGTCATGGTTGTCCACGCCAGTGAAAACTTTTATGGAGCTGAGGGCTCCACGGATATGGTGGGACCGCAATCTTATCTGGCCAATGAGGCCGATCGGTTGTGGGTAGCCGTATACGATGGTTTCTCACGCATGGCGGTGCCATTGTTTATAATTGTCTCCGCCTTTCTTCTTGCGCCGATGAAGGCAGGGCTGACCTCTTGGCAATTCTACCGTCAGCGTTGTATCCGCATCTTACCGCCGTTTTTCATATTTATGATACTATACAGCACTTTACCCTTGCTGTGGGGGCAGATAGATGCCGAGACATCATTGAAAGATATATCGAGAATATTCTTGAACTTTCCTTCACAGGCTGGACATTTGTGGTTCATGTACCCTTTGATCAGCCTCTATTTATTTATACCCGTAATATCGCCATGGTTGAATAAAGCCACGGCGAAAGAAGAGCGTTTTTTCATCGGCTTGTTTCTGTTGTCGACCTGTATGCCCTATCTCAATCGTTGCTTCGGCGAGGTGTGGGGACAATGTTTTTGGAACGAATACCATATACTGTGGTACTTCTCCGGTTATTTAGGATACCTCGTACTGGCACATTATATACATGTCCATCTTACATGGAACCGTTCTAAACGTCTGGTTATCGGAATCGCCTCGATGGTCGTCGGTGCCTTGCTGACGATTTATTCCTTCTATGTCCAAGCGATACCCGGAGTAACTCTTGTCACACCTGAGATAGAGATCGGATGGGCTTTCTGTACGATCAACTGTGTGCTTCTTACGGCGGTACGTTCCTCGCTTTTACTTGCATAGGCAATTCGAAATCTCCACGACTCATAACAGAGATGTCTAAACTCAGCTACGGTATGTACCTTATGCATATATTTTGGCTCGGATTGTGGGTAACGGTGTTTAAGCACGACTTAGCCTTGCCTACTGTCGCCGCCATACCATGTATTGCGGTAAGTACATTTATCTGCTGTTATGTGACGACAAAGATTATCTCATTAATACCGGGCAGTAAATGGATTATAGGATGAATATAGGATAGCTCTGTCATTTGGCGCGGTTACTTTGTAAACAAGATGATAAGATTACCTGTTATTTGGAAAAAATCGTATATTTACGATATTCAAATAAATCCCGGGTAATAATGATGACGAGAACAGTTTTTATACTTTTGATATCGAGCCTTTGTACGCTAAGTTATTGTACGCCGAGGACCGAGCCTGCTCAAACCGAGGTCTTAACTCCTGTGGATTCTATATCGAAGGATTCCGCTGTGATCATGGAGACTTTGCCTCCCCATATCGAAATAGAGAAAGAGCTGCTTTACGATAAGCATACTTTAGAAGATACTTACCCCTATAAAGATACGACACGGGAGTTCCAGTGGGAGAAAATGAAAGAAAGATTATCCTTATTGGAGTCGATCCAAAAGGAGCCGTCTCAATGGGCGATCTTGCAGAACTATAAAAACAGGAATGGAGAGGCTCCTCTTGTAAAAGTCTTCAAGAGAGATGCCTATAAGAGGGTTTCCGATACGCTTGGTGTAGAACGCTATCAATCCGTCCCGCTTTATTTGCTGACTGATACCGTGATTCCCGAGATCTATGGACGTGACGGTAGCTTGGTTCGTATCAAGGCGATGGATGAGGATTCTAAATTCGCTCGTATACAAACCGTGTATGATGGGGAGGAGGAGTGGTATGCTCCGAAGAAATATATCAAGCAAATAGGGGATACGGTAGTCTTCGATAAGGCGATCTTCGTGGATCGTCATAACCAGAATATCGCGACCTTGGAGCACGTCGGCTCAAAATGGTTGGTTCGTAGCATGAACCCTGCGACTACCGGACAGCATCGTCCTCCTTATGCGCAGGAAACCCCGTTGGGAATGTATGTTCTCCAAGAAAAAAAGTCTCGCATGATCTATTTGGTAGACGGTTCCAAGGAGACTGGCGGATTCGCTCCTTATGCCAACCGTTTTACGAATGGGGCGTATATCCATGGCGTACCGGTCAACGCTCCTCGTAAATCGTTGATCGAATATAGTCCTTCGTTGGGAACGACACCACGGTCTCATATGTGTGTGAGAAACGCGACTTCGCATGCGCAATTTGTTTACGATTGGGCGCCTGTTAATAAGACGATTGTTTTTGTATTAGAATAAAAATCATACTTTGCGGCGTTATTGTTTTTGAGTATGCGAAGGATTTTCTTGTATTTGTTTTTTATTGTCTTGTCTGTAGGTTCAATTTCAACCGGTGGCGTTTTGCGTGCCCTATCTCCGGAAACGGGATCAACGTCTGTGGCGGTTATGGGGCGCCAATTATATGAGGAGATGCGATTGGATCAATGGGTTTGTTTCGATGCGTTTATGCAGGGGCTTAGAGGTTCCGAGAAGATTGATCGGAAAAATAAGGATATCCTTACATTGATCGATTTCTCTAAACCTTCTACGGCGGAGCGTATGGTTGTATTGGATATACGGCAAAAGAGAATACTTTACACCTCTTTGGTTTCTCACGGTAAGAATAGCGGAGGGAATTATGCGACCTCTTTCTCGAACGAGAACGGTTCCCATAAAAGCTCTTTAGGATTTTATCTGACGGAAAATACGTACCAAGGCCGGAATGGCTATTCGCTTATCCTAAATGGATTGGAAAAGGAATAAATGATTTGGCTAAGCAAAGGGCGATTGTAATTCATGGCGCCTCTTATTCCGATCCTTCTGTGGCAGCTTCCTCGGGTCGGTTAGGACGTAGCTTTGGTTGCCTGCGTTGCCTGTATCTGTCAGTAAGCCAATTATTAATACGATAAAGAATGGAACCCTTTTATTTATTTACGCCAACGATAAGAACTATCTGACGCAAAGTTCCATTCTATCCACTCAACAAGAAAATGATATTTTCATGAAAAAAGTTACCAAAAAGTTTTGTAGTTTAAAATAAAGGCGTACCTTTGCACCGCAATCAGAGATAAACACTATGAATTGCAAAACGGGGTGTAGCGCAGTCCGGTTAGCGCACCTGCTTTGGGAGCAGGGGGTCCCAAGTTCGAATCTTGTACCCCGACTTAGAAAAAGGGAAATGGTTGGTATTCAACTGTTTCCCTTTTTTGTGTCCTGCCCTTAAATCTAAAGGATAGTCAACGATTGTAATCAAAACAATTGTTCGTATCTTCAAGTAAAAAACATTCTTCTTACTATATACAAATATAATTACTATCTCATCTATTTCCTGATTATCGCCGTGGAATATATAGACCACGTCGTGATTTGTATATTCCACGTCTTGATCTGTACAGACCACGTCGTGGTTTGTAGAATTATACAGTATGCGCATAAAAATTCATAGGCTATCGAGCAAGAATTCATATAGGAGCGGAGCGTTTTTTGCTTAGGGAGAAGAGGAGACGCTCTTACGTGTCAAAGTGGGAATAGTGTCAAACAATTAGACAGCGTTGTCAAAATATTGGACAGTTCTAAAAGAATGGCTTTTTGTTATCTGGTTGTTGTTTAGTTGTTTATGTGTTTTGGCACGTTCTTTGCTATTATTTTAAGTAGAAAATAATAGAGCAATGAAACAAATATTACTTACAACAGTTCTTTCTCTCAGTTTGCTACCGCGACGGTGGCCCAAGAGAAACTTTGGACTTTGGATGAATGTATGCGCTATGCCGTGGAAAACAGCCCATCGGTTAAAAAGCAAGTTTATACATCAGATACGTATAAGGCGGAACGGAATGCCGCTGTAGCTTCTTTTTTCCCGGCGGCATCGGCTAAGGTCGGAGCGCAATATAGTTTTGGCCGTTCGATTGACCCTGCGACCAATACCTATGAGAATACTTCTACGTTTAATAATAACTATGGCCTCGACGCTTCTATTCCTATTTTTACGGGCGGACAGCTGATCAATCAATGGTTGATGCAAAATCCAATCGCCGTATGGGAGTTAATGACATCCAGAAAGCGAAAGATGATTTAGCGATGAAAACCATGCAGGCTTATATGGATGTGGTATATTATAAAGGAACGATTCGTATGGCGGCCGAGAAATTGGAGGAGAGTAACCGTACCTTATATAAGACTCGCCGGCAAGAAGAGCTGGGTTTGAAAGGGAAAGCGGATGTAGCTCAATTCGAGGCTCAAGTAGCGGCCGATGATTATACATTGACCCACCAGCAGAATCTTTTCAATACGGCCTTGCTTACCTTGAGGGAATGTATGAATTATCCATCTGATTTAGAACTGGAGGTGGATACTTTATTACCTGATATCAATTATGTCCCGGAAGTAGAGAACGTGGCGGAGATTTTCGCTTATGCGTCCGGGAATAACCCTACCGCCTTGCAAGCCGAGTATCAATTAACGCAAAGTAAATACCAATATCGTATTTATAAAGGAAAGTTGCTGCCGAGTATTTATTTGAATGCCGGAATCTCTACGAGTTATTTCGAGAACTTGAAATCTGATAAGGCCCCGGAAGTTTTCAAGGATCAGTTTAAAAATAACCGTGGTGAATATGTCTCTTTTAGCCTTAGTTTCCCCTTATTCGATGGTTTGAGCAGATTAACGAACGCTCGTCGCTACCGTAACAATATGCGGATCGCACGGGAGACAAGAACAGAGTCTTTCGCCAGTTGCAGACAGCGGTAGAGCAATCCGTCTTGGATCGTGAGGGATACGCTAAAGAGGCCATACAGATGGATAAGAAGGTGAGATCGGATGAGTTGGCTTATCGTGTTACCCTACGGAAGTACGAGGAAGGCCTGATGAGCACGCTGGATGTACAGACAAGCGCGAATACGCTGTTGGAGTCCAAGGCCAATCTGCTTCAAAAGCGATTGATGTACTTATTGAAAAGCAAGTTGGTAGAATTATTATAAGGCAAGCTCTTATAAGAATAAGAATGAGACATTAGAATTTAG
>ENA-OQAA01001018-OQAA01001018.1-human-gut-metagenome-genome-assembly--contig:-NODE-1018-length-16078-cov-1.734938_pt1 | contig 16078 bp, 18 predicted proteins | sample MGYA00242489_ERZ504515 | MGnify/ENA primary metagenome ERZ504515 (study PRJEB26092, sample SAMD00036237) | human gut metagenome | host: Homo sapiens | study: EMG produced TPA metagenomics assembly of...
ATGCAAAATTGCTTTCTGTGAATGCTTGCATTCAGACAGAATAGCAATTTTATATGGCGAGGTAACCACATGAGCAAAATAGAAGCATCGAAGATGCGATTTTGCGAATGGGGTTCTGAATAGTTACTATATTTTAATCACAGTGTGTCATGATCTTTATAATCTCTTCGTCTGTGCCATTCATTCCTTCTGCACCAATTCGGCAGATATTACGAATAGTATTCTCAACACCCTTACTTACAATTCCATCCTCACCATAGAACTGCTGGCCATGGCGATACATTTCATATCCTAAAATTCCAGCATCCACAGAAGATGCAATCTTTGCTGCACATGATGGCTTTGCACCATCACAGATAATACCAGATGTAATTGCAATAGAATTTACAAGTGTATGAGCCACCTCATCGATGCCGCCGCCAAGTAAAAATGCAATTGCACAGCCTGCTGCACATCCGGCACTTACTGCTCCGCAAAATGCAGACAATGGTCCAATTCCTGTCTTGATGTGAATTGCAATAAGATTTGATACTAAAAGTGCACGAAGCAGTTCTTCATCACTCTTATGATATTCCTTTGCGTAAATGATAACAGGAACTGATACGGTAATTCCCTGGTTTCCGCTTCCAGAATTGATTACAACAGGAAGCTCACAGCCACTCATACGTGCATCGGAGCCTGCTGCTGCATATGCTCTTGCTTTTGTACGCACATCTTCACCATATGTATCAAGCAGAACGCTTCCCACATTTGCACCCCAGTTTTCTTTTACACCAGCCTGTGCAATATTATAGTTATACTCAATCTGTCTGTTTAACAAATCACTTACTATGCTTAGATCTGCAGTCTTCGCATACTCTACAATTCCCTCAATGCTAAGGCGGCTTCTGTCAGCACGCTGCTCTGCTGCAGCTGCCTGATTTGCTGCCAGTTTCTGTGCGCACTCGCAGTCGTCCTGCTCGTTTAACATAACCTCGCCATTATGCGCAATATACACAATATCAGTATGATGCTTTGATACACGCACAACTGCACTATTTTCCTCGGCCTTTACTGTTACGCGAATATCAAGCTTATCACCATCCTCCATTGCCTTTACGCTAAATGGAACATTATTTAAATACTCAGCGATTTCCTTTTGTTCTTCTGGTGTTACCTTTGCGATAACCTCAAGACAGGCTTTTGAATCTCCTGCCACGATTCCAGCTGCCGCTGCCGCCGGGATTCCCTTCATGCCGCCTGTATTCGGTACGATAACACTCTTTACATTCTTGATAATATTGCCGCTTGCCTCAATGATAACTTCTGTAGGCATCTGACCTAATACTTCTCTTGCCTTTGCGGCACAGTATGCCAGCGCAATCGGCTCTGTACAGCCAAACGCTGGTGTCAGTTCTTCGCGCAGAATCTGCGCATATGTCTTGTGATCTTCTCTTGTAAGCATTACAATTTTTCTCCATTTTTCTTTATGATCCGTGCCTCGCACTATTATTCATGATATCAATTATCGCGTTTTTTGTAAAGGTTTTGCCAAATTTTCTCTCATTGATTTTTTGTTTTTTGTAATTTTACATCGCATTTTGCGAAAAACTATGTTATCATAGAATATATCTCTTACAGACAGGACTGACAGCTATGGAACAACACACTAAAAAGCACTCACGACACTCTTTTTATCAATTTAAAAAATGCCTTGGGCGGCTTAAAAATTGCTATGCGCGGTGCCTTTTTAAATATAAAAAGTATGCTCGCGCTTCAAATTATTTACTCTATATTTTACACCCTGATTGAATACTCACTCTTTCAGCTTCTTTTAAGTATTGCATTAAAAATCGACGGCTACAGTTTTTTAAATTCCGCCAATATCGGACGCTTTCTGATCACACCTCCGGCAATCGCAATACTTCTGATTTTATTTTTGACTGCATGTGTGCTGACTTATCTTAATGCATGCATTCTTCTTGGCGGCTTTCAGGCTTCTTTGGCAAGACAGAAGCTTCGCATGAAGGATATTTTTCTACATGGCTGCGCAAAAGGCTTTCAAAGATTTCACTTTAAACAGCTGTATGATCGCCCTGCCTTTATTTGCCTACCAGATTTTAATCAACCTGTTCTTCTTCTATGAAATCTGTTTTCGCATAAATCCTTACAGCACCTTTTTGCCAATGCTTTTTTCAAAACTTATTTACTGCATTCCGATCATCACTTTTCTTATATTTATCGGAATTTTTGCAGTTCGTGAGTTTTTCTGTGCCTGCTATTGGTATCTTGGCGGCTTCGGCCTGAGAAATGCCAAAAAAGCAAGTGTTCCTCTCGTCAGAAAGAATCTTCGTGCTGTACTAAGCGACATAATTCTTTTAAATCTGCTCGTTGTTGTCCTTTGGTTTATTCTTCGTTTGCTGTGTCAGATTATAATTGTTGTCGTCGTCAATTTTTTTGCGCCAGCTGACTTAAAGGTTGCAATGGTTCTTAGCTTTAACAATACGCTTTCCATCGCACTCATATGGTTTGTCACCTGCATAGGTGTTTTCTTAAATGCAGCAATGATGACACATCTGTTTTTCCGTTTTTCCGGCAATGATGTTATTTTGGAATTTCATCTTAGCTATGCGCCAGACACACCGCTTCGCCGTATCTTTCGTGCCTGTGGTCTTGCTGCTGCCGGTGTTGGCGTTTTTTTGCTTTTTATACTATGGTATCTATAACGGTGCCCTTCTTGCTGAACGTCCACTAAGCCCAGTTCAAATTTACTGTCACAGAGGACTTCTTCAGAAGCACCTGAAAACTCACTTGAAGCCATTGATCTTGCAATCTCCTCCCTCTCTGACGGTGTTGAAATTGACGTTCAGGAAACAAAAGATGGCGTGGTTATTGTTTGTCATGATGCTTCACTTAAACGTATCGCCGGAAAAAAAATCAACATTGCAGATGTTACCTATGAAGAATTAAAGCAATATGATATCAGTTATTATTTTTCAAAAGACCATGAATTTACCTATATACCTACACTAGAAGAAGTCATGTCTCTTGTAAAAGGACGAGCGCACCTTTTAATTGAATTAAAGAGAAATTCTGCCAGTGCAGATCTTGCAGCGAAAGTTGTAGGCCTAATTGAACAATATGAAATGGAATATCAGTGTTCCATTCAGTCCTCCGACTATGCTTATCTTCGTCAGGTAAATGAGTTAAATCCTGATCTTACGCTCGGCTACATTCTTACTACAGCCATCGGCAACTATTATAAAAATGACATGATTGACTTTTTCTGTGTACGTTCTATGTTTGTAAATAATACAACTGTTGCAAAGGCCCATGCACAAGGCAAGGCTGTCTATGCCTGGACCATCAACACAAGAGCAGAGGCAGAGCGCATGAAAACGCCCAGGTGGATGTCATTATCACAGACTATCCAGCCAAGGCGCGTGAAGTAATTTACCGCGATGAGAAATCCTCATACAGTATTATAAAATTGCTAAGACTAATGCTCTAATACTTGTGATACTAGGGTCAAAAGCTCCAAAAGCCGTTCGTGCTTGCACGATAAGGGTTTTGAGCTTGGGACCCGCAAAAACATGAGGATGCAGCGATTTTCAAAGAAAATCAGCGAATCCGAATGTTTTTAGAATTGCGAAAGTTGCATCGCAACGGAGCAATTCGTGGGTATCAGTTGGTGGTAAAATACCTTTTGCCCCCAATATCATACTCATAATTTCACTCTGCTGTCAATATGTGCTGCCTTTCGGTACAGCGCCTCATAATATGCTTCTTTTTCGGGTGCACTGCTCTCAAAGCAGATGTGCCCTTTTTCTTGATCTGTACAGAGATTTTTCGCAGCTAGCAGACATTTTGCCTGTCTGGCAGTTCCCTCTCCTCCATCATAAATGCGAACCGATTCACCAACAACCTTTCCAATCGCAGACTTTACAAGCGGAAAATGTGTACAGCCAAGAACTACTGCCTTAATACCTTCCTGTAAACAAGGTGTTAATACATCCTTTAAATATCCCTCAAGCTCAGGGCCTTCTAAAATTCCTTTCTCCACATATTCCACCAAATCCGGACACGGAACTGGAATAATTACCGCCTGATCCTCATAGCGCTTCACAAGCTGTTTAAATTTTTCTTCATGAAGTGTCAGCGGAGTTGCCATAACAGCCACTTTTTCTCCTCGGTGATTTTGGCTGCCGGCTTTACCGCAGGCTCTATGCCTACAAGCGGCAAATCCGGATACATGCCGCGCATTATTTTGCATGCCGCACTTGTCGCCGTATTGCAGGCAATAATAATTTCCTTAACACCACGCTCTAACAAATGCTCAGCACAGGCATATGTAAGCTGTCGCACTTCTTCAAGCGGTTTTACGCCGTAAGGTGCATTGAGCGAGTCCCCGTAATAAATAAAATCTTCCTCTGGCATCAGTCGTACTAGCTCCTTTAATACACTAAGTCCGCCTGCACCGGAATCAAATACGCCGATTGGCTGTCTTTTCTTTTCCATATCTACACACTTCAATCCTTTTCCATGTCAGCATTTCTTTTTTTGCAGCTATTTAAAGCTATGCGAATTTGCATGCTGTGAATAACTGCCATTTTTGTATTTATGCTTACAGTATACCGCGAAAATCCCATCATGTATAGAAGATTTTCACAATGTTAATTTTTTATAAAATTTCTGATTGACAAATCGCGCTTCGACTTCTATAATCATTTTCAAGCAAAGGCGCTGACACATTCGTATGGAAGTCAGCGCCTTTTCTCATATCCGCAGCACAAAGCCGTGCACGCCGAAGGATCCCGGTGTGCGCGGCTTTGTGCTGTTAAAAAGGAGGAAATGTCCTATGGAAGAAATTTTAAGTACGGTTCAAAGTGAAGTCTTTGGTGTCTGGTTTTTAATTGGAGCTGCACTCGTATTCTGGATGCAGGCTGGTTTTGCAATGGTTGAGGCTGGTTTTACCAGAGCAAAAAATACAGGAAATATCCTGATGAAGAATCTGATGGATTTTTGTATTGGTACTGTTATGTTTATCCTGATCGGTTTTGGTCTGTTTCTCGGAGAAGATCTTGTTGGTCTTATCGGAAAGCCGGGGTTTGACATTTTTACAGATTATGCAAATTTTGACTGGTCCAATTTCGTATTTAACCTTGTGTTCTGTGCAACTACTGCTACCATCGTATCTGGTGCTATGGCTGAAAGAACAAGATTCCTTTCCTACTGTGTCTACTCAGCAATAATCTCTGCTGTAATCTACCGATTGAGGCACACTGGACATGGGGCGGCGGCTGGCTTGCACAGATCGGCTTCCATGATTTTGCCGGTTCAAACTGTATTCACATGGTTGGTGGTATCTGTGCACTCATTGGTGCAGCAATGTTAGGACCTCGTATTGGAAAGTTTGTAAAGGATTCAAACGGCAAAATCACAAAGGTAAATGCCTTCCCTGGTCACAATCTTCCACTTGGCTGTCTTGGTGTTTTCATTCTTTGGCTTGGCTGGTATGGATTTAATGGTGCCGCAGCAACTAGCGTTGAGGAGCTTGGATCCATTTTCGTTACTACAACAATTGCACCATCTATCGCAACTGTAGTCTGTATGATCTTTACATGGGTAAAGTATGGAAAGCCTGATGTTTCCATGTGTCTGAATGCTTCTTTAGCTGGCCTTGTTGCTGTAACTGCCGGCTGTGACGTTGTAGATGCATTTGGTTCTATCGTGATAGGTGCTGTTTCTGGTTTGCTTGTTGTATTTGGTGTATGGTTCTGTGATAATAAGATTCACGTTGATGATCCAGTTGGTGCCGTAGCTGTTCATATGATGAATGGTATCTGGGGTACAATTGCAGTTGGACTTTTTGCCACAAAGAGTGCTCCGGCCTTTGCAAGAGGATATGGTGATGGCGTTACATATGGTGCAAACCAGATCGCTGGAGCTGGTCTTTTCTATGGCGGCGGCTTCTCACAGCTTGGCTTACAGCTTCTTGGTATGCTTTGTACCGCAGCTTTCACTGCTGTTACTATCACGATTACATTCCTTGTTATCAAAGCAATCTTTGGTCTTCGTGTTTCCGAGGAAGAAGAAATCATTGGTCTTGATGCAACTGAGCATGGTCTTCCATCTGCTTATGCTGGATTCTCAATCATGGATATCGACAACACAATGACAATGGAGCAAAATGCAAATACAAACCTTGGTGTCGAAGAATATGACCGCGCTTCTGCTGCACAGAAGGCTGCCGCTGTTAAGGTCGTTAAGGCTCCAGATGTTTCACCAAGCGGTATTTATAAAGTTGTCATCATTGCAAAGCTTTCTCGTTATGATAAGCTTAGAAAGGCTATGAATGACATAGGTGTAACTGGAATGACCGTTACTCAGGTAATGGGCTGCGGCATTCAGAAGGGTGCCGGCGAAAAGTACCGTGGTGTTGAGCTTGATGCTACTCTTCTTCCAAAAGTTAAGGTTGAAGTAGTTGTCAGCAGCATCCCAGTTGATACAGTAATCGCAGCTGCAAAGAAGACACTCTACACCGGTCATATCGGTGACGGCAAGATCTTCGTATACAACGTAGACCGCGTTGTAAAGGTTCGTACCGGCGAAGAAAATTTTGCAGCATTACAGGATGTTGAGTAATTTATATCTTCCTTAAAAAACAAAGTGCCCGCAGTCTTATTTTTCTGCAGGCACTTTGTTATTTGCAGCTTTTATGCACGCTTCCGCATTATTACATATCTTTTTAAAGATCTGCTCACACAATGCAATTTCATCGTCTGTAAGCCCATTAAACATATCTTTTGCAAACTGCTTTTGTACGCGTATGCCATCTTTTATTATATCATCTGCTGAATCCAAAATATAAATTTCAACACGTTTTTTATTGTCTTTATCTATCCTTCTTTCAATCAGCCCTTTTTCCTCAAGCACCTTAAGTGACATAGATACGTGAGATTTTGTTGACTTTCTGTATCTGACAATATCTGCTGCCGTGTTATGCTGTGGATTATTATATAGAAACATCAGTATATCATACTCCATCTGCCTAAGCTGATATTTTTCACATACGGATGACTTCAGAATCTCATAATAACGTGTAATTCCTCTATGCTCATCACAAAAATACATGTATGCCCTCCTTCTGTAGTTCTATTTTGAACGATTATAGTGTTTTTTTTCTCTTCTTGTCAATAAAAACATAACCACTTTTTTCATTTGCTCATCCTGTTTTGTGTGGTATACTATTGGTAGCGAATTTGATCGCCAAAATAATTTTAGAAAGGTATTTATAATAATATGATCAAACTAATTCAAAATATTGACATTTACGCACCAGAGCATCTTGGAAAAAAGGATGTACTTATCATTCACGATAAAATTGTAAAAATTGCAGATGCAGGCAGTCTGTCAATTCCTTCATATTTTCCAGAGTCTGAGCAAATTGATGGAACAAATCTGATCCTCACACCTGGTTTTATTGACTGTCATGTTCATGTACTCGGAGGAGGCGGCGAGGGCGGTTTTGCCAATCGTACACCAGAAGCTACCATGGAAGGGCTCACCAAATTCGGTGTGACAACTGTTGTTGGCTGTCTTGGCACTGATGGAATAGGACGTGATATGTGTGCACTTGTCGCCAAAACAAAAGGGCTAAACGAGCAGGGAATATCTGCTTACTGCTACACTGGAAGTTATCAGGTTCCTGTTCGTACACTGACCGACAGCATCCCAAAGGATATTATGATGATTCAGGAAATAATTGGAACAGGAGAAATTGCCATTTCAGACCATCGCTCCTCCCAGCCAACCTTTGAAGAATTTACCCGTGTTGCAGCCGATACAAGACTCGGCGGAGTACTTTCTGGAAAAGCTGGAATCATTAACGTTCATCTCGGTGATGGCTCACGAGGCATGGAGTTAATCAACCGTGTAATTGATGAGACAGAAATTCCTGCATCACAGTTTCTTCCTACTCACGTAAACCGAAACGAGGCACTTTTTTGCCAAGCCATCGAATATGCATTAAAGGGCGGTGCCGTTGACTTTACAGGAAACGAAGATATCGACTACTGGGAGACTATCTGCGATGAGGTGCGCGTATGCAAAGGAATCAAGCGTATGCTAAATGCAGGTGTCAATCCAAACCGTATCACAATCTCCTCCGATGGACAGGGAAGCCTGCCAATCTACAATAAAAAAGGTGAATTTCAGGGAATGGGTGTCGGTCAATCCAGCTGCCTGTTAAAAGAAGTAAAAGAATGCGTCTCCATGGAAAACATTCCACTAGAAATCGCTCTCTCCACAATCACCTCCAACCCTGCGACATTCTTCATTTAAATAAAAAAGGAAGAGTTCAGGAAGGATATGATGCTGATCTTTGTATCTTAGACAAGAACTTGCAACTTATCAAAGTCATTGCAAGAGGAAGTCAGTATATTAAATTCTTTTTTGATTTTTCTTATTTTTTAGTTTCTTTATTTCATTTGATATGGTACACTATCCCTTGCGCATTTCATTTATATATGATGCTTTTTATATCATATTTACATCAAAAGAAGGGAGACTCAACTATGAGCCACAAAAAAGGAGAAGGTTTAAAATCTTTTAACAAGGGCTTTACCGTACCAGACACTTACATCATTATCTTTTTTGTAGTTGTTCTGGCTGCAATTTTAACGTTCCTTGTTCCAAAGGGCTACTACGAAACACAGGACGTTTCGTACATGATTAATGGTGTAGAAAAAACACGTACCGTCATCAAAGACGGAAGCTTTCAGTATTTAAGAGATGATGCTGGAAAGGTCGTAACAGAAGGTGTCTCATTATTCAGTGGTGACGGTGGAACCGGTTTCTTTAACTACATGTACAACGGAATCGTCAATAGCTCCGCGATGGATATCATAGCATTCCTGTTAGTTGTCGGCGGTGCATTTGGAATCATGATCAAAACTGGTGCACTCGAATCCGGCTTAATTGGATTAATTCGCAAAGCAAAGGGAGCTGAAAAGCTGTTAATTCCAGTGCTATTTGTACTGTTTTCATTAGGCGGTGCTGTCTTTGGAATGGGTGAGGAAGCACTTCCATTTACGATGATTCTCTGTCCGCTGTTTGTTGCAGTAGGATACGACACCGTAATTGCAGTACTTGTCACCTATGTTGCAACACAGATCGGCTTCGGTTCCTCATGGATGAATCCCTTCTCTGTTGGTGTTGCCCAGGGAATTGCTGGAATTGACGTATTCTCTGGCGCCGGTTTTCGTATGGTTATGTGGGTTGTCTTCACCGCACTTGGCTGTGGAATGACAATGTTCTACGCATCCAAGGTAAAGAAAACACCTACTATCTCTGTTGCCTACGAAAGCGATCAGTATTTCCGTGATCAAAACGAAAAAACAGGACTTGACAATGGACACAATTTTGGCATCGGCCACATCTTAGTACTTCTGACACTTGCTGCTACTGTCATCTGGGTTATCTGGGGTGTTATGGTAAAGGGCTACTATATGGCAGAAATCGCTACTCAGTTTTTTCATCATGGGAATCGTTTCTGGTGTTATCGGCGTTTGTTTTCCACTTAAATAATATGAAGCTAAACGACATTGCATCTTCATTTAAAGATGGCGCAAAGGATCTTATAGGTGCAGCACTTGTTGTCGCAATGGCACAAGGTATCATGCAGGTTCTTGGCGGCTCCGACCCGACCACACCAACCGTTATCAACACAGTCATGTACGGAATTTCTCAGGCACTCTCAGGACTTTCCGGTGCATTTGCCGCTGTACTTATGTATCTTTTCCAGTCCGTATTTAATTTCTTTGTCGGTATCAGGTTCTGGACAGGCTGCAATCACCATGCCGATCATGGCACCACTTGCTGATCTTCTTGGTGTTTCCCGTCAAACCTCTGTTCTTGCATTCCAGCTTGGTGATGCTTTCACCAACTGATCGTTCCAACCTCTGGCTGTTTGATCGGTTCTCTGGCAATTGCAAAGATTGAATGGTCCAACTGGATTAAATTCATGTGGAAATTCCTCGGTATTTTGATGATTGGTGCGATCATAACCATTCTGATTGCCGTTGGAATTGGTTTCTAAAACAATCAAAAAAAGCGTATCCGCCAGTTTATTCTGGAAGATACGCTTTTGTTCTTATCGAACCTTCTTCAGCCACATATAGCCATATGCCGGAATATTGACTCCAGCTGCCTCCATTAATGTTCCAGTTAAAAGATCACAGTACAGACCGTCTCTCTCATTGATCCAAGCCGTCTTATCAAATTCACTAAAGTTAAATAAGCCATATATCTTATCGCCATCATAATAACGTCCGATACAAAGAATGCTCTTATCCCATGTTTCAACAGTCCATGTATCCGCATTGCTCATAAATGCCTTCTCAGATTTACGAAGCTTCTCAAGCTGATTAAGCTTTGAAGAAATCTGACCTGGAATAGTCGCTTGATCACTGCTCTTTGCTGCCTCTTCCCAATTCATTGCACCACGGTGAACATAACGTGAATCTGGTGCCTTATCAGGATCATCCCTATAAGCATAATCATTTAACTGGCCAATTTCATCTCCACTATAAAGCACAGGATTCCAGACTGCATAAACATATATGCATGAAGCATTACATCCATTCGAATGCCTTCTCAACGTGCTCTTTATCGTGCTGATAGCTTGCCTTTTCAATACCGCACATTGAAGCAGTTGTTCCACAAAATCTTGCATCACCAGTCACCGGATCCTCATTATAGAGAACACCGCGGCTGTTGCTGTAACCGGCATAGCCTCTAAAATAATCATTCAAATACTGCTTATGCGCACGTTCCTGAATACCTTCCTGCTGCAAAGTTGCAAAATCAAGTCCCCAGCCAATATCATCATGGCAGCGCAGATAATTTAAGAAAACATAGTCCTTTGGAAGACGATTTACAATATCAAGCTGCTTCTTTAACAGACTGACATCTCTTGTTGCTACAGTATGCCATGTGGTAGCCATTGTTGTTACATTATACAGCATATGACACTCTGGCTTTTCTACAGTTCCAAAGTATGGAACAACCTTTTCCGGCTCCATTACTACCTCACCCAAAAGCAAAATGCCAGGGCAGACAAGTTCTCCGATCAGTCTCATCATACGCACAATTGTATGTACCTGCGGCAGATTTCTGCATGTCGTATGGAGTTCCTTCCATATATATGGAACTGCATCAATTCGAATGATATCAATTCCCTTGTTTGCCAAATAAAGGAAATTATACATCATTTCATTGAATACTCTTGGATTTTTATAATTGAGATCCCACTGATAAGGATAAAATGTCGTCATTACATAGTGACCAATTTCTGGAAGCCATGTAAAATTGCCAGGTGCAGTCGTCGGGAATACCTGCGGAACTGTCTTTTCATATTCAGATGGAATAACCGCATTATCAAAAAAGAAATAGCGGCTCATATATTCTCCATCTCCCTGACGTGCCTTCTTTGCCCATTCATGATCCTCTGAAGTGTGTTCATAACAAAATCCATACACACACTGATTCCCTTCTCATGGCAGGCATTAGTCAAATTCTCAAGGTCTTCCATGGAACCTAAATTTTCCTGAACCTTTCTAAAATCAGCTACTGCATAACCTCCATCAGAGCGTCCTTTTGGTGTATCAAGAAATGGCATCAAATGAATATAATTAACATTATTCTTTTCCAGATAATCCAGCTTTCCCTGTACACCCTTCATGTTGCCAGCAAAATTGTCAATATAAAACATCATGCCAAGCATATCATTTTTTTTGTACCAATTAGGATCAGCTTCACGCTTTTTATCAAGCGTCTTTAACTTCTCACTTCTCTCTTTATAAAATGCGTACAAATGGTCGCACAGCTCTGCAAACATTGCATCATTTCCATATAATTGCATATAAAGATCATGAAGCTCATCCTTCTTTTGCTCAAAGCGTTCCTTATAAATTGTTTCCATATTATTTGTTAAAGTTAGAGCACCTGCGCTCTCACTTATCTCCTTTTCTCATCGTTAAAAGAAATGGGGTCCAAAACAAACTGTATTTTGGACCCCTTATAAATAAACACTAAATTATCCCTTTACTGCACCGGAGGTAACGCCCTCAACAATGTAGCGCTGCAAGAACAGATATAAAATCAAAATCGGCAGCATTGCTAACAGCAGAGCAGCCATTACCAGGCCCATATCCGTAGAGTAAGTTCCATAAAACGCCTGTGTTGCAATTGGAAGTGTATAAAGCTCCTTACGACCAAGTACAAGGCTCGGAAGAAGATAATCGTTCCAGAATGCCATTGCATCAATAATTGCTACAGTTGCAATCGTTGGCTTTAACAGTGGAAATACGATTTTCCAGTATGTCTGCCAGTTGCTGCAGCCATCCAAAAATGCCGCTTCCTCAAGCTCTAACGGAATATTCGTATGAATTGCTCCATGGAACATGAATGTTGCCATTGAAAGTGAAAATCCGATATGCATAAGGATTAAGGTCACACGGCTATTTAAAACTCCAAAGATACCACCATATAATGATACTAACGGAATCATCAAAACCTGGAATGGAATTACCATAGATGCAATCATTAATGTAAACAGAAGCTTACATGCCTTCCAATTGTTTCTTACAATTACAAATGCGGTCATTGCAGACAAAAGAATAGTTCCAATTGTTGCTGAAATTGTGATGATCAGTGAGTTGGTAAAAGATGTTGTAAAATTCATCTTCTTCATCGCATCAGAGAAGTTTGTTACAATAAATCCATGAGAACCAACTAGTGCCATCGGGTCAGACATAATGTCACCCTTTGTCTTAAATGCATTAATAATAACGAGAATAAACGGAAAGATAAACATCAGAAACAGGAGGATTAAAACAACCATTATAATGGCATGGCTAATTTTCTTTTTCTGTGCCGCTTTTTTATTTTCTTCCATTATGCTGCCACCTCCCCTTTCTTACCAATATAAACCTGTGTCACACCTACAATTGCGCAGACGATAAACAGTACAAAGTGCCTCAGCCTGTCCAAGACCATAATTCTTGTAAGTAAATGCCTGATTGTATACATGCATTGCTGCCATTACAGAAGAATTGAATGGCTCACCCTTTGTCAAAGACAGGTTAACATCATATACCATGAAGCATCTGGTAATTGTAAGGAACAAGCACTGTACAAATGAAGCTCTCATAAGTGGGATGATAATATTAACTGTTGCCTGAAAACTAGTACATCCATCAATCTGAGCAGCTTCCTTTAAGCTCTTCGGTACACTCATAAATCCGGCAACATAAATTAACATCATGTAACCGGCATACTGCCATACAGAAACAATAATCAAACATGCCATTGCACCGCTCGGTGTTGCCAGCCAGGAATTTGAAAGCGCACCAATAGAAACTGCCTTTCCAATTGATACAAATGCTCTGTTAAAACAAACTTCAATACATAACCAAGAACAATTACCACCGATCAGGTTTGGAATAAAGAAGCCTGCACGGAAGAAGTTCTGTCCTTTAATACCGCTAGTCAGCAATATGCTAGGAAAAATGCAACCACATTTACCAGAACAACGGAAATAACAGAATATATAACTGTTCTTCCAAGTGCCTGCCAGTAGGCAATATCTTTAAACGTTGCAATATAATTTGCAAAACCGACAAACTGCTTATCCTTTGAAATACCATCCCAGCTTGTAAAGGTCAAATATAAACCGTAGATAAACGGAATAATTACTACTGCAGCAAACAGTACAGTGGAGATACCAGCGAACATTATGTACTGCTTTACTTTATATTTTGTCGTGTTTCTATCCATGATCACGATCCCCTTCCCTGTATTTGTTTTATCATCAAGAAAATTATGAGACTGTCCGCTGCCTGTCATCGGCGGACAGCCTCTATAGGGGTAATGTCTTCCTTCCTATTATATTATAAGGAAGCATCATCTATCAAATGTTTGATATTATCAGTGCTCTACAACGTCTGTTGACTTCCAGTAATCCTCAATCTCAGTTGCAAACTCTGCACGATCCATCTGTCCTGCAAGATACTTCTGGAAGATTGCACCACACAGAGAGATGTGATCATCTGGCATGTAGTTGTAGTTATCAATCATAGCACCCTCATCTGCATACTTCTTAACAGACTTTCCAAGAGGATCTGCTACTTCATTCTCATTATTGGAGAATGCAGGAACAAGTGCACAGTCTTCTGTGATGAACTTCTGACCTTCTTCAGAATCTGCAAGCCACTCTAAGAAATCTAGTGCTGCCTGACGCTGCTCATCTGTTGTAGTATCAGAAGAATCAATCATAAAATACTTAGAACCGCCACCTACAAGCTTCTCGTTAGTGCCATCATCTGTGTTCTGCGGAATTGGCATCATACCCATGTTCTCAGTGTAATCATATGCGTTGATTACGGACCAATCCCAGTTACCACCGTACATAAAGGCGATTTCTCCCTCAGCTAACATCATCTCAGTTACTTCACGCTCAGCTGCGATTGCAGAATCCTTTGCGTAGTTGTTCTCCATCATTACATCAAAGAAATCCATCAGAGAATTGAATTTCTCATTATTAATCAGACCTGCTTCACCCTCATGAAGCTTTGTAATAAACTCCTCTACATCCGGCTGCTCCTCTGATACCTGTGACAGAAAGTGACCTCCTAAAGACCAATCCTCCTTCATGATACCAGTAGCGTCTCCATACCGCCTTCCTTTAACTGCTCAATCAGTTCCTTAAAGGAATCAAGTGTCTTGTAATCTTCTGGGTTAAATGTTTCACCAGTAATTGCTTCGATCGCATCTGCATTGTAAATCAATCCACGAGCCTCAACACACATAGGGAAACCATTGATCTGATCATCAATTCCGATTGCATAGTTAGTATTCTTTACCCACTCCTGATCACTCATATCAATTGCATGATCTTTTGCCAGTGAGTAGATATCCTTTGCATCTACCATCGCTAATGTATATGGATCTCCAGATGAATACTTGGTAGCCAGATGAGCTGCTACTGTATCATTTGAGTAGTAAACCTCAATATTGATTCCATTATCCTCAGCATACTTTTCTGCCATCTCTTCAAACTGGCTCTGAATCTCCATCTTGGAATTGAAAATGGTAATGCTTACCTTATCATCTGCCATTGCAGGAACTGCTGTTGCTGCCATTGCTGCCGCAAGTGTAATTGCGAGTGTTGCTTTTCTTCTCATTTTTTATTCCTCCTATTTTGTGCCCCTATCTCGTATGTGGGCATTTCTTTGTTTGTGTCTTCATTCTAGCACTGCACTTTTAACATGTCAAGCGGTTATCATAGTTTTTTCTTTTATCAAAATATATTTTGTTAAAATTATATGATTATGCCTCTTTTGTTTTGTGCATTATGTCAATTATATTTTGTTTGAATTTTATTTAATGTTCAATGAAATAAGTTAATTACACTATTTTTTCAAAAAACTTTTTAAATTGTTTATCGTAACCGCTTGCGATATTCTTTCTTGTGACGACTTGTGTACATATCTAATATTCACAAAAAAGAGTTATACATGCAAGTACTCTACTCACTATGTAATAACTCTTTTTCGATATGTTTGTATAAAATTGCTATATTAGATTATATTGGTAAGAAACAGCTTGCTCGCGCCTATCATGCGCAAAACACGCCCTTAGCTTAATCACTGCTTCGCAGCTGTTAAATCAAGTCGTTTCGCGCTCAACAAGCGTTACCGGAAATACCGTTCTTGAAGGCACCACCTTGCCAGCATCTATCATCGCAATGTCCAAAATTGCCTGCTCTGCCATCTGCTCTACCGGCTGATGAATTGTTGTCAGACCAGGTGTCGTAAACTGAGCAATATTAACATCATCAAATCCCACAATTTTCATATTCCGAGGAACACTAATTGACAAGTCGCGGCAAGCCTGAAGCACATATGCACCGATAATATCAGAGCTTGCAAATACACCATCTACATCTGGATTTTTCTCAAGCTTGTTTCTCACAAAGCTATAATACTCCAACGTATCAAATTGTTCTTTATCTGTCACCATCACCAGATGCTCTACA
>ENA-OQAA01001019-OQAA01001019.1-human-gut-metagenome-genome-assembly--contig:-NODE-1019-length-16034-cov-2.335953_pt1 | contig 16034 bp, 19 predicted proteins | sample MGYA00242489_ERZ504515 | MGnify/ENA primary metagenome ERZ504515 (study PRJEB26092, sample SAMD00036237) | human gut metagenome | host: Homo sapiens | study: EMG produced TPA metagenomics assembly of...
ATCAGTTTGGTTTGACTTAGCCAGTTCTTCCGTTTCCTTTGCGTAATTGTGCTGGGCGCTATTACGCGAATCCTCTGCGTTTTGCGCGGCGGACAGCGCCGCCTCCGTTGCATTGTCCGCGGCCTCTTGTGCTGCTTCCAAATCCGCCTGTGCCTGCTGCACAGCCGCCTGCGCGGTCGCGTATTCCGCTTCCCAGTCCGCGTAATCCTGTTCCGTCTGTGCTTGTTCCGGCGTTGCCATCTCCCAAAAGCCGTCCTCGTAAGGGCGTTGCGGTTTCCGGCCTTCTACCTCTGCCAAAACCTGGTGGGCAGCATCCAGCACATTCTGTGCCTGCGAAACATCCGCCTCGCCTTCCGCTGCTGCCTGTTGATAGTCTGCATACGCTCGATCCAGCTGTTGCTGCGCCTGCTGCCAGGCAAACGGATCGGCCGCCTGCCCTGCCAGAAGCTGGTTGGCCTGTACTTGATGCTGCTGCATGGACGCCTGTACCTGTTCGATTTCCGCGCGCACATCGTCCAAAGACAAGAGTGCCAGCGTTTGCCCTTCTGTCACCTGATCGCCCGGTTGGACGAAAATCTGTTCGACCAAAAGACCTTCCGGGATGGTCAGCGGAGTTCCAATTCCGGGGGATATTTGACCGGAAACCGTAAAGCTCTGCGTAACTACACCCTGGTACGGGGCGGTCACCGAGACGACTGGAAGCGTGGTGGCCGCGGTTCCGCGCACCAACAAAGTCAACAAAAGCATGAGCGCAAGAAAGCGCAGCATGGCAACACCGGTATGCCACTGGTTGGGTTTGGCAGCGGCAGTAGCGTGCAACCGCTGTCTGAGTTTATGTATCACGTCCAAAGAGTTCATCCTTTCACAGCCCCTTTTGTCAAGCCTGCTTCCAGGTATGTTTGCCCGAAGCGGAAGACAGAATCGAAGGGAGCAACATCCACAGACTGGCAGCCATCGCGAGACCCAGTTGTTTTGTATCCAGATTGGCCGGTCGGTAAAGAAGAGGGACAGTGGCCAATATTGTGGAGATTCCAAAAAAGTCATCGGTTGTTCTATGGCGTTCCAGGCATCCAAAAATCCCAGCGTCAGGGCGGATATAAGACCGGGAATCCCCAATGGAATCCCGATGCGCCAAAAACGCTGCCATTGATTTGCACCATCGATCGAAGCGGACTCCAAGACTTCTCTCGGAATCGTGTCAAAGCCGCGCTCCATGATAAATACCGGAAATGTAGAAAAGATGCCCGGTAAAATGATGGCCCACGGCGTGTCCAGCAGGCCAAATTGGCGCAATACCAGATAGCTGGGCACCATGGTTACCTGGAAGGGCAATAGCATCAGAACGATGTAAAGCCCCCGAACCATACTGCGCCCGCGAAAGCGAAGCCGGCTGATTGCCCAAGCGGCAGGCGCGCCCACCAGCAGGTTCCCGGCCACCTGGGCTACAGACTGGCCGATGCTGTTCCAGAACATGACAAAAAACTGCGGCGTATCCAACAGCAGGGTCAGCAACGGTTCGAGCGTCGGCCAGTCTGGCAACAGGTGCCAGACGGTATATCCGGTGCCCAGCCTAGGGCCGGGCCAATTGTCAAGCGCAATTCTTCCTGGGACATCAGCGCGCCCATAAAGAGAAACCAGAGTGGCCACCATACCAGCAGCGCCGCCGGTATCAGCCAGAGCCATTGCCAGCGGTGCGGTTTGTGAACCCTACTCATCTTTCGCACAGTGGTCCCACCATTTCAATAATCCCAAAATCACAACCAACAACACCAGCGCAACCAACACGGCGGCAGCAGCAAGGCGCGGCAGGTCCAGACTTAAAAACCAGTTGTTGAACAAATGCTGCAACAGATAGATGCTCTGCTGCGGATAGCGTCCTGCCACCAGGTAGGCCTCGCGGAAAACCTTGAAGGCATTCAGCAGGCTCAAAATCAAGGTCAGGGCTAAAGTTGGCTGGAGCTCAGGCCAGGTGATATGCCAGAACTGCTGCCATGTCCCTGCACCATCGACGCGGGCTGCTTCATACTGATCGACCGGAATCGCTTCCAGCCCGGCCGTCCAAAGAATGCTTGTATACCCGCAATTTTTCCACAGATAGGTGCCGGTCAAAACCCAGAACGCTGTACCTGTCCCCATAAAATCTATAGGCTGCACCCCCAGGCAGGTCAACCAACCGTTGCACAACCCCTGCCGGGCAAACAAGGTTTGCCACAACAGCACAATGCTGGCCACAGGAATCGCAATAGGCAGCAAAAAGGTGGTTTTGAAGATGCGGGCAGCCCGTGTTTGCCGCAGTGGACGGCTGTGGAGCACGAGCGCCAGTACCAGGCTGCCTGAAAGAAGAATCGGCAGGCAAATCCCCAAAAAGCGCGCCGTATTGTGTACGGCCAATTGGAAGGCACCGTTCTGTATGACAGAGCGGTAATTGCTCAAGCCGACCCAGACAGTTCCCATCGTGTCAAACAGACTGCGCCGTACCGTCTCAGCAAAGGGCAGCAAAACAAACAGAACAACGCCAGTCAAGCTGGGCAGCAGGAACAACCAGGCCGCACGAGTTTCCCGTTGGGTGGCCGTACAGCAGTTGCGGCCCCGGTTACTGTTGCTCTGCATAGTACAAGTCCGTTCGCTGCAGGATGTTGGCCACCGTCGTTTCCAAGTCCTGCACGCCCGTATACAGTTGAGCCGCGTTCTCATAGACAAGTTCCCTCAAACTCAAATCCGTGTTCGACGGTGTGGTCAGTTGGGCCATCACGCATCCAGATTCAATTCAGACGGCGTAGGGTTACCGTCGGTACCATCATAACGCTGGCTGACTTTGGCAAGTTGGACGCCTTGACGCACAAAGTAACCATTGAAACTGCCTCGGCCAGCCAGGTCTTCCGTTTCGCAATCCAACATGGTTCCAACAAACGCCACGCCGGCGTCTACCTGGTCAGATGTATTCAATACGCCCATTGTCATCACCGGTGTAAACACATCACCCGGCAAGGGGCGAATCAGAGCCGGGACGCTCCCGGTTTCGCTGACCATGTAGATATATGTCAGCAGATAGTCGCTGGGGTTGCCTGCCGCGCAGTCAGCCGGATCCTGCGCCCGGCCATACCAGTTCATACTGACAGGAATATCCACAGCCAGGTGCTGGCCGTCATCCCCGCTGGCGGTATCCTCCCCGTCCCCAAAAGCGGATCATATTCCGCGCTGATCTGCTGCGCATCAACAACCGCTTTGGTGACAGACAAAACTCTCGCAGAGCATCCTCGTTCACACCTTCGCCTTCGACAGCAAAGATCGACGCGCTGGCCGCCGGGTATAACTCGCTGAACAGGTTGTAGTACCCATCATAATGAAAGTTTGATTTGACACACAGGAGATCCTGCAAATCGGTCAAATTTTGGGCCTCAGACAACCGTGCTTTGTTTTCCTCAGACTGGCAATAAACCAGGCTGGGGCGGAACAGCAGCGGCAGCGCCCAACAGCCGGATTCATCGGCATAGCAATGTACAATGTTTTCGTAGCAGTTGCTGGTATCGATATTGCTTAAATCTGCGAGGATTCCCTGACGAATGTAAGATTCTACGGGCAGACCGTCCAGCACAAGTACATCCGGTCCCTCACCGGCAAAGATCTCTACGTTGAGGGTGCGGATCACATCGTCCACTGTCATCCCATTGTCCAGACTGTCTTGACCATATTCCACAGTGACCGTCTGTTCCGGGTGTTCAGATGCGTATGTATTGACGGTCTCACGTAGCAAAAGGCTATCCTCCATGGCCCAAACCACCAGTTCGCCGCCGGACGCGACGGCCGCCTGGGTATCATACCGGTACCGGTATATTTGTGCCTGACCGCCGGCATTTACGCCACTGACCCAGTAATTTCCCTGTCCGTCCAACACGATCTGCTGTACGATGAAGGAACTGCTGGCAAGCGCAAAACTGCGGTTATCGGCCAGATTTTGCTGTAAAGTACCACCCAGGGCAATTTGATGGATACCGTTGCTGTCTGCCCAAATCAGGCAGTTTTGTTGGATCGCGGCAGCGCTGGCCCGCGCCAAAGGCTCTGCCAACGGCAAGCTGTATTGTTGCAATACTCTGCCATTCGTGGCATCGAGCACAGACAAGCTGGTGCTTCCGGCCGCAAACGTATAGATGGAACCCTCTGCATAAAAGGCCGGGCTGCCATAGAAACCGGGCGTCACGGTCGTGGCCTGCCGGGTGGCAGGATCGACCAGCACAAAGACGGTGGTTTCCCCGACTTGAGCGGTCAAAAATATCTTTCCGTCTGCTGCAAGTCGCAGGCTGATTGGCAGCGCTTCCTCTTGCGACAAAGCCTCGACCGGAATGGTTTGCATGGCGGCAGGGTCCGTACCGCTCTGCAGGGTGTAGGCACCGCTGTCATCGCGCAAACGGTCCAAAGCGTGCCGTCTGCCGCGACGGTCAAAGCTCCGTTCGCCACGGTCGGCTGGCCGGATTCGACGGCGGTTTCCCAAACATCCTCGGTCCAGCGCAAAAGTTGTACGCCGCCGCTCTGGCTCAGCCCCACCACTTCTACAGCACCATCCGCGGAGAGACGCAAATCCGTGAAATATGCATAGGTCTGCGGCATCAGTTCCGTCATGTCGTCCTGCACATACGTCCCCGCCTCACTGGTTTGCGGAATCTGTGTTGTCGATGACGCGCTGTCCTGCGGAGCAGAAGAAGCGCTGATGGTTGCCGATTCCGAAAACATGGCTGCCGAAGATGCATGGCAGCCGGAAAACCCCGCGAGCGTGACGAACCCTGCCAGCAGAGAGGCTAACGCCTTGGCGCGCATTGTTTTCATGGTTGTTGACTTCCTTCCTGAATTGTTCTAAACTGATTGTAGCAAACACACTCTAAATTTATCCTGAATTTTTGACAAGGAATCTGGGAGGCGGGCATGAAAATTTTGCTTGTGGAAGATAACGTTTCCCTGTGCCGAAATATTGCTTCCGTTTTACAAAACGAGGGGTACACGGTCGTAACTTGCAGCAATGGAAACGTGGCAGAGTTTCAAATGCTCAACAACAGTAGCGACCTGATCCTGCTCGACAGAATGCTGCCCGGAAAAGATGGCATCACACTGACACGGGAAGCTCGCGCGGCTGGTATCACAGTGCCGATTCTTCTGTTGACGGCGCTGGATACCCTGGGCGATAAGTCACCGGTCTTGATGCGGGGGCAGATGATTATATCGTCAAGCCTTTGCCATGGAGGAACTGCTGGCCCGGCTGCGTATCTGGTCGCGCCGCACGGTATCCCTTGAGGATCCCGGAGAGCTGTGTTTTGGTGACTTGAGCTACCGCCCCAGCGTGCGGCAGCTCAGCGGCCCCGCCGGGAAGGAAGTCCTGCCCAAACGGCTGGCCCAATTGATAGAACTACTGCTGCGAAATGCAGAAGTGCCCATTACTCGCAACGTAATCTTCAACCGCATCTGGGGACCGGACGCGGAAGTGACCGATGCTGTCATCGACACCTATATCCATCTGACACGGCAGCGGCTCGCGCACCTGCAATCCGCCGTAAAAATACAAAACAGCCGGGGCACCGGCTACCAACTGTCCTATGAAAGAGAGCTATAAATCCACCACACGGGGAGCCATCTATAAGAAATCACGATACCGAATCACTGCGTTCTGTGCGCTGGTTACCGGACTGGTTCTGCTGATTGCTTTCGCCGTTGCCTGGCAGGCCGCCCGTCGTCAGATGAGCAATGCAGACGAGTCTCTATTTCTCTCCCAATGTCAGACTGTAACCGCCTATGTCTCCTCGCCCTATGGTGTGGATACCCAAACTGTGTTGCAGTTTGCCGCAGAATCAATTGGCCGTGGCGGTTGTGGACGGCGGCACGTTGCTGACCTTCGTCCCTGACTTGAAAAAAGAAACGTTGACACAACTACTGGCATCTGTGCAGGCATCTGCAATTGGGCGAGGCTTATACTCTTCCGCAGCGCAAAGTGGGAATTTCATGGTACAGTCCGCAGGCAAAATTGGCGGTGCTTCCTGCAAGGGCAGGCGATGTCCACTACTCAGTGGCGCAATATACTGGTTATGCAACCTGTGACAGTCCATTCGGCCGAAGTATTGCGCTTACTGGCCGTGTATGCGGCCGCTTTTATGTTGGGGTGGGCCGCGCTTATCCTGATGTCTGCCATCTTGGCCCGTTTCGCTGTACGCCCGATTGAACAGGCGCAAACGGAGCAGATCCGCTTTCTGGCGTCTGCCAGCCATGAATTGAAAACGCCGTTGGCTGTGATTTCCACGTCGCTGATCTTCTGAAACAGAAAAGCCAAGATTTGGCGGAGCCATGTCATTTGATTCAGCAACAGACCCGCCAAATGGGACGTCTGATCGACGATATGCTAGTTTTGACAAACAGCAACACCGGGCATTGGACACTGCAGCTTCGACCTGTTTTGCCGGAGGAAGCCGCCATGACCGCCTACGAAACCTTTCAGCCGGTTCTGGCCCGCGCGGAACAAATGCTTGCGCTGGAGATGCCGGACGCACCATTGCCGATGGTTTTGGCCGATGAGCAACGGCTACAGCAAATTTTGGCCATCTTGCTGGACAATGCGCACACCTACGCCTCTCCTGGTAGCGCTGTTGCGCTGCGGGTAGACTTCCAACATAACCAGGTTCGGTTTTGGGTAATCGACCACGGCCCCGGCATACCGGACAATGCCAAACAGGCGGTGTTTACCTATTTCTACCGGCAAACTTCTGAAAATGAATGCGCGGCAACTGTCGAAAACAGCGCCCATCATTATGGATTGGGGCTGACGGTGGCCACGGAATTGGCCAACCTGCAGCACGGTTCTTTGACCGTACAGGATACGCCAGGTGGCGGCGCTTCCTTTTGCTTGGTATTGCCGGCAAAACAACATACATAATGACAGAAGGCAGGCAATCCAATGCCCGCCTTCTGTCTGTTACGGAGCGTCAACCGTCGGTCGCGCGGCTGATTGCAGTGGCCACGTTCGCGTTCATGTTGGCAGAATTACCATCCGCACAACTTGCGCCACAGTCGCCCCAGTCGTAGTGGCTGTAGCCATAGGAGAAAGCCGTATTGTAACTCTCTGCCGAATAGCTGCAGCAACATCCGCAGGTGCCGCCGCCACCAGAATAGCCATAGTGCAAACTCATAACAGATTCTCCTTTCCGCCGCCATCGTTTTGGACAGCAACAAAATTTACAGACACCGAAAGTGCTTGCGTTGTTCCGGCGTTGCATCAAAGTAGTACAGAACGATCGAGAACTTCCAGTGCGTCCGGGCGTTCCTCCATGAGCGTACAGAACGTGCCAAGCATCAAATATGTATGTGTACGACAATTTTGACACGCAAACGATTTTTTCTTGATGTTGACGCCGCCTTTATCAAAGCAGGCGGCGTAACACATAGGGCAGATATTAAACGCCCAACAGTTCTCGCATAGTGGTTTGGTTTGGGCAGATAGTCATCAATATAAGTATGAATGGTTTTGTCCTTGTCGACGCCCTCCGCAATCGTGCCAATGGAGGGAGAGGTTCCAATTCGCTCGCAAATAGACAATCCTCCATCTGTGTGCACATAAACTTTGCGCACGCCCGGGACACAGCACGCCTCAATCCTGCTAGTTCGCAGAGCCGGTTCTTCCGATGCAAAACGATTTTTTATGCGCATCATGGAATCAACTAGGGCACGGAAATAAAGGTTGTTGGTCGAATCCCAGCTCAGTGAATGCCTTATTGCCTGTGTCAGTTGCCATTTTGCCAGAGGGTCATAGGAGCCGAGATCCCAATAGCGAGGATTGTTATATACTCTTTTCGTATATGCCTCGCAATCGTATGTCCCGTCAGATGGATATGTGATCACAATGGAAGTTTCTTTGGGGAGCTCTGGAAAATTCTCAAAATAGGCGTTAATCCGGTCCAATTTGTCATAGTCGAACGGTGGCGTTAAAACGCTGCTGATTGTCAGCCTTTTCCTGCCTCTCGGAACGCATGGCAGACATAGTGCATCCCACGTTCTGCATCTGAAATGGTGGGGCGGCCATCCGCATAGACGCGGCAAGAATTGCACTCCTGCTGACCATCTATGCTGACAGTCAATGAAAAATTGGGAATGTCAGCAAAGAACCGGGCCATTTCAGCTGTCATTAAGGACAAGTTCGTTGTGAGATTGAAATAGAGATTTCTGCTTTCTTGGGTGGCCAGATTTTGCGCATATAGAGTGGCCTGTTTGATCAGGTCAAACTGTAGAAGTGGTTCGCCGCCGTAAAATGTCAAATAGATATTTTTTCTCTCCGCGCTATGCGCAAACAGATAGTCAATAGCCTGTTTGGCCGTATCCCAACTCATATTGGCGGCGGAAAAATCATGGTTGCCTTCATAGCTCGAATTGTATATGCAATATTTACAGCGGAAATTGCAACGCTGTGTAACTTCCAGGATTAGCTGCGCCAAGTTGTGATCGATCTGCTGGCAAATGTCTTCATGGTAATCACAGCAAAGTGTTTCCAGGGGCGGCATACGAAGAAGATTCATCTGTGCCGTGTTTCGAAGGAAAGCCTCAACCTTGTTTGGCGCTTCTTCAGAGAAGCTGCATAACAGTTTTCACTGTGGCTTGCGGAGAGAAAATTGCTTTAAGCAGTCGATATTCTTCGTCTTGCAGCCGTAAGATTTTCCCGGTTCCCGCATCATAAAAGTAATTGTTCATCCGCGATGGGAACACAACGCCTGTCCGATATTGCTTCTGCCTCTCGACCAATGTGAGCAGGTGTTCCATCTCCTGTTTACACTCTTTCGTAAGGGCCATCGCGCAAACCTCCTAAAATTCTATTATTCTATATGTCGAAGCAAATGTGCAAAAATGTTTGATGTGGTGGAAAGCTCACGAAAACTTCCAAATGCTGAGACGGCTCCATCTTCCATTACAATGATGTTCTCTTGGTTCGTCAGATCATCGTACCGATGGGTTATTAGCACGGTAATCTTGTTGCTCTGATTGGCAAGGATTTCTTTTAGGATATGTTCTTCCGCAACGGTATCCAGCGCGGAAAAGGGTTCATCGAGAATGCACAATGAGGCATCAGGAAATAAGAATCTTGCAAGGGCTATTCTTTGCCATTGCCCACCGGAAAGTTCAAAACCATCTTTCCATTCTTTGCACAGCTGTGTTTCATATCCGTGTGGAAGTTGCTGAATAAAGGAATCTGCCTGCGCCCGTTCAGCAGCACTGTGCACATCATTGCGGTTTGTCATGCGGAATGGTTCCACAACACCGATGTTGGTTTTTACATCGAAGGGATAATGAATCTGGTTTTGGAACACCGCACTCATTTGCTTTCGCAGTGAAGAGGGAGACCATGTTGAAATGGGCTTTTCATTAACCATGATTTCTCCTTGCGTTGGTGTATACAGTCCCAACATCAATTTAATCAGTGTGCTTTTTCCGCTGCCATTTTCCCCAATAATCGTATATAAGCTCCCCGTTGTCAGCGTTAAATTCACGTTCTTTAATGCTGGCCTTGCTGAGCCTGGATAAGAAAACGAAACGTCGCAAAATTCTATTTTTTGGATCGGAGCAGTCAATTCCACCTGCATTTTTGTGCTTTCTTCCGAAAGCCCCCATAGCACAAGCAAATTCGACACATAAAGAGATTGCTCGTAGCCGGAGGAGATCTGATAAACAAGTGATTGCAACAATGTCTGCATAGAGTCGAACGCACTAAGCATCTGATATATACTACCAACGGTCAACTCTTGGCTGATAGCCGACACCACGATCCATATTTTCACTCCGAACGTGATCGCATTGGAGATACCTATAGCAGCGGTGTCGGCCTTTAAGTCCTGGCTCGGATTGCACGGTTGTCCCCGTTTTGTTGTTGTATGGTTGTGCCGATTTCATTTGCAATATAGTTCCCACCGTTCATGACTTTGAGTTCCGGAATATTGGGAGCATTCAACAAAATGGCAAACAGAGAATTGCACAGGCGATGGCTCTCGGCTTGTTGACGATAAATACCATATTTTTTATGGAGATTTTATTTTTTATTTTCAGCAATGGAATCGTTAGACAGCAAGTAGCAAAAACGATTCGCACATCAAACGAAGCTAAAATCGCAATAACACCGGTCAAACTCACAACTGCCTTGGTCACACCACAAATCATATCGATGTATAAGGCGCATCGATTCGGCGTTTCTGTCACCGCCATATGGATACGGTCATAAATTTCTTTCTTTTCAAACGCTTCTGCTGTATAACTTGATATTTTGCAAGAGTCTTTTGCGTGATATGAAGCGCCAATACATCACTAAAGTTTGCTCGGAGCGTTTGAAGTGCCATAGAAGTTAGATTGCCAAACAAAGTCACTCCTAGTAACAACAAAAGCCAAATAACTACGGAAGCAAATTTTCCCCCTGCAGATACGGAACGAACAATAGCATCTAAAAAATGCTGTGTGCATAACAACCCAATTGGCGTCAGAAAGCCTGTTAGACTACTGGCGAGAATCAGCAAAATGATTGGCGTTGTGGGGACCGACGTCCCCAAAGCAGAATCAGAACGGTTCTGAAAGAAACGATTTGCCGCTGCATTTTGGTAAACAGCTTTTTCAACATACTCTATAGACCACCGGGAACAAACGCCCTTTACAAACACTTCTAAGGTGTGCGCAACATATAGCCAACTGTCGGAACCGTTCGAATGATCTTCTCAAGATGAAGCTTTCTTCGCAACGAACAGATGAGGATATCTACCGTTCGCGTACGAATCACATCACAGAAAAACATAGCGTTCGGTATCCGATGATGCAATCACTTGATTTTTATTAGCAGACGAGCAGGGAATTCGGAAACGCAGAGTGAAAAAACATCTTCCGTAAGCATCTTCTCGACTTTTCTTACTCTTTTTGGACAGCACCAGTGCTCGGCGTAAAAAAGAAATGAAGGGTTTTGTTGGCTCCGGGCTTCAGCTTAAGGCTGCCGACATCTGCAAGTTCGGGATATACCAGAGCTTGAATTGTGCTGTTATAGAAAAGCGTCAGGGATTTGTCTACCAAAAGATATCGTCCAAAGAAAATATACCCAGTCGTATTATCTGTGTTAGAAATATTGAGTTCTATGTCATATACATAATTAGATTCCACGTTCCCATATTCATCCAGTCTGGAATATTCATGATAATCCAAGTTGTACTGTTCAAACAACTGCTGATAAGTCAGCAATTTTGCATCATTGACTTGCACACTATAACCGTCAGGGTTCTCATCCGGAGAAATAAAATAGTTGTTGCCAACTGGAACAAAATCACCCGCCTGATAAATTTTGTCAGGGATTTGATACGGAAGATGATTGGTATGGTAAAAAGCCGCCATCCAGGAGGCCAAACCGACGAGACACGCAAGAATTGACAACACAGCGATGGTGCTTTTCCGTTTTAAGCGAATCTTTTTTCCCATAGCAAAGTACCTCTTTACAGTGACAGTGTGCCAGCCCACATCGTATAGATTTGCTGCAGCAATGGTGCAAAAAGTTCATGTCGTGACTTGCCATGACAATAGTCGCGCCACGCGAAGTTTCATCTTGAATCACATTTTCCAGCATGGTAATGCCGCTCTCATCAAGAGCATTGGTTGGCTCATCTAAAAGAATAATATCGGGTTGTTCGAAAACAGCCGCTGCGATGCCAAGCCGCTGCTCATCCCAAGTGAATATTTTTTATATTTTGTGTCATGGAGCCAACACGCTGCAATACGCTTTCGATTTGAGCAGTGGGCATCATTTGATGAAGAGACGAGAGCATCTGTAAGTTTTCAGCGCCCGTGTATTGTGGTAAAAACGTAGGATTTTCAATGAGAAAGCCGATGCTGGGAGGAAACTCCAAGTCGGAACCTAACATTTTGCCGTCAATTAGGACATGGCCCTTTGTAGGATATATGAGACCGGAAATTAGCCGCAGCAGCATTGTTTTACCGGAGCCGTTAACCCCCTGCAAACCGATCATTTCTCCCGGTTTAACCGTTAATTGAATCTGATCAAGTACAACGCTGTTCCCTATAGTTTTAGATGCACCGTCAATTTCGATTCTTGGCAATAAATCCATAAGGTACGACCCCCTCAGTAAAGATCAAAGTTTCGGAAGCGATGTCGCCCAATGAACATACAAAGGAGGGACAAAGCAAGCGCGTATACGATTCCGGAGGGAAAGGAAAACCCATCCACCAGTATTTCATTGCTGCGAATGCAGAATGCATAGTTGAGGATCAATACAGGGACGCAAAAGTATGCCGATGCCAACATAAGAATTGCTGATATCAAAAACAGATAATGGGGCGAAACCAAAGCGTTAGCAGCATTTGCAATATGCCGAAAGAAGATGCGATCAATGGAGGCATGAGCAGGAGTACATGGCATACATTCCACTGGTCTGGCGGTATGGTTTCCCTTAACAAAAAAAATATCGCTCATATAAGGGGAAACAGAAAGGGTAAATTGACCGCCGTACAGCAGGCAGTTGATGAGGAGGAGGATCCAGCACAGGAAAAAGTAAAGGAAGGTTGCAACGATAATCCAGGCGCATTTGGCCGTCCACCACTTTGTGCGGCTGCCGGAATATACGATGACCATTTTCCCAAATGTATCTCTATCATACACAGGATAATAAAGCGTAAGAAACAGGCAAATTCCAAAGACCAGAAACCAAGAAACAGGAAACAGGAATGGTTCGTCTGGATTCGGAATATAGGGTTTCATGCCGCCAAAAAGATACATGGCAAAATCCCCCAGTGTTGGCTGTGCGCCTGCGTACTGATGATTGAGGGAAGCTGTTTCTCTCAGGCGAAGCATGAATTCAAAACAGACAAGCGACACAAGAAGCGGCAAAACCAGAAATTTCTTTGCGATAAAACGGATGCCGTTTCTTAAATCGAAACGGAAGGGATTGCTTCTATTCATGCCATACTCCCCTTTTGAAAATGATTGCGATTGCTGAACAAAACAGCATGACAGCTCTATAAGAATTATAGCTGCGTTTGGATCATAGCGGAGAGTTGCCGGATGAAGATATGCGATTGGCGAAATTTCGTATGACCATTTCGCCCCTGGAATTGCACGGCTAATAGGCCGGAAAGATAGTCGATTCCCCAAAAAAGCAGTAACGGGAAAGCGGCTGCGGCAAATTGATTTGTGATATAGAAAGAAAACGCATAGCCGATCAAAGCAATCAACCCGGCAAACAAACCATCCAGCAGAATGTACAGGGCAACATAAAGCGCCGGATGGGTATAGAACAGATCCGCCCACATAGCGCCAAAATATACATGGTTATAGATTTCGTAGTTGATTTGAGGGACCGTGCTTGGAATAAAAGCAGCCGTGACAGCAAAATTTAAGATGAGTGGAATAACAATCGTGATAAACGCTGCGGAAAAACATACGATCCCTTTGGAAAGATAGTAAGGCTGACGGCCGACACGCACAATCATCTGGTTGGCATAGGATGATTTTTTCTCCTGGAGACAAGATAACGAGTGGGGAAGAATTGCAAATAGCGGAAGCAGCGTGTAGAAGGCAGAGTAAGCAAGCGTTTCCGACTCACCGCCAATCCAATAATTATAGGAAGTCCAGACAGGGAACAACTCGTTAGAGACCATATGTCCGTTTTCAAAACAATATTGATCCAGAGCATCATGTATATTCAAATATCCCTGGCAGCAATAGGATGCGCTGCTCAATGCGAGAAGAACGCAGGTTGCCATTGAAATGATAAAGTTATGAGAGTGAAAGCATTTGCGGAACTCCATGCGGATACAGTTATACATCTGCGCCACCACCATTTTCATGAGAAATAAGAAAAGCCAACACCGGACGCATTGTCATAACCGACTTGGAGGTATACAGACTGTTCCTCCCATGCGGATGGCTCAATAAAAATTCCAATCTGAAAATTCAAAGTATCACCAGGGGCCAAATTGAACTTGTTGTAGTCGGAAGCGCTATTTGTGCTGTCAGGGTGTGCACTGAAATAAAGCATTTGTGAATCACCCTCATTTCGCGGGATGAGGTCAAGCATAAATTGGTATTCTTCACCCGTGCGGGGTTCCATTTCAGATTCTGAAGTGTTTGTCACGTTCATATCGAGCAGAATAAACTTCCATGTCTGATAGGTGTCATAGGAAGTGTTTGGTACACACTCGGACAAAGAAATGGGAGAGTCCTCTATCGTGTCGTATACCTCCACCCGGTTCAGCGTATAGTCACGGGAACCTTCCCCCATCGTTTCTGTGTCATGAATGGTTTCCCCAACACCGCGCAGGCCGACGGCCAAGCTTCCGGTGCGGCCGTCGGGACACCGCCATTGTCGGCTTCCGTATGGTCGTCAACGGTTGGCGATTCCGTTTGTGTATCATCTGCGAGTGCACCTGTCTGAATATCTCGGATCGTTTGCTGTGCGCTTCGATCCAGCTGAGGGTAAACCCAAACAAAAAGTATCGCTGCTGCGATTATGAGGATGGCGATACCATAGACAAACCACTTTGTACTTTTTCTCATGCTGCAATTCCTCCAACTTATGAAGTCGGCAGGAATTTGCATATGCAGCAAATCCCTGCGACCCACCTGATGGTTTTGTCGAAGAGTATCATTTATGTATGGCTTCTCGGCAGGGGACATAGAAAAAGTGATTAGTTATTAAATTCGATGCAACCACTTTCCCAAACACTGTCGGGGCTCCACCTGCCGTTGGCCCTGCCAGAACTCCCATCCGCACTACGCGCCATGATACGGGCCCAGGCATTAGAGCCGAACCGTTCATACACATCCTGACGGACATAACCCTTCTGCCCAAAGGTTACCGCCGCAACGCGCCGAGATGTTGAGGTACCATAAATCGCGCTGGTACAGTCATACCAAGGACCAGCGCTGCGGGATGCGCCGTCAATACGGACAACAATCCGATTGGGCTGGTCGGGATATTGTAGTTGACATAGGCACTGGTCGAATTGTCCTTTTTGCGAACGCTGACCTCATTGGCGCCCCATGTATAGTTGCTTGCAATAGGAATCATAAAGTTCGAATCCTCATTACTAGCAAACGCAGGAACCGCCATGCAGACGGCCAACGCAAGCGCCAGCATCAGAGTGAAAAAACGCTTTTTGGTTTTCATGGAAATCCTCCTTAACTGTAGTGGTTTGTGGTATCCGAGTTGTATTGGGTTGGCTGCGGGGCGGATATGTTCAGCATCTGCGCGCCGATGCTGGGAACCTTTGCTGTGCCCCCAAAATACCACAGCGTTCCCCCGAAATCTACAAAACCTGCGCAAGTGACAGAAAATCGTGCGTGAACGCAAAAGCGTGTCTGCCCCCACCGGAGGCAGACACGCCGAGCAGCCAATGCTTTTAACGATAAAATTCCTGATACAGCCGCCGCAGAATATCCAGCTTTCGGTCACTGAAAGCAGCACCGTGCTGGTAGGTGCTGCAAACTCCTGCGCCAGATCGGTCAACAGCTGCACGCGGTTCTCGCTCATCTTTTGCAGCGGAAGGGTGCGGCTCTTTTCACCGTACAGCAGATAATCCAACGAAACATGAAGCGCTTCGCCAGTGCTGCCGCGTTTTCCAGCGTCGGCACGGCAGTATCGTTTCATACGAACCGATGGTCGAAGCTGATTTGCCAATTTTCTCGCCCAACTGCTTTTGCGACAGGTGTGCGTCCCTACGCAATTTACAGATGCGCTTGCCCATATCAAACATACCAAACGGCCCCCTTCCACTACCTTATAGTGTACCGTTTGACACACCGATATATCTGTTATATAATCAGAAAAACAACAGTAATTCTGCGATTTTAGGCAAGATACTTGACAACAAGGGGGGCAAAAGATTATGTTTGCAGCAGATGCCCGCAAGCACACGCCGGGCAAAAATGCCGAAAAGACTAACTATTAAAAGTCAAGCCCGAAATGCGGAGAAGTGGTGAAAAAATGCAGGCGGTTCAAAAAGGGTATAGCAAAGCAGACATCCAGACGGACGCC
>ENA-OQAA01001020-OQAA01001020.1-human-gut-metagenome-genome-assembly--contig:-NODE-1020-length-16028-cov-7.410289_pt1 | contig 16028 bp, 24 predicted proteins | sample MGYA00242489_ERZ504515 | MGnify/ENA primary metagenome ERZ504515 (study PRJEB26092, sample SAMD00036237) | human gut metagenome | host: Homo sapiens | study: EMG produced TPA metagenomics assembly of...
AGCCGACGATTCATGACCCGCCTCAAGCAGCAGAAGCGATAAACGCTTAAACGAACACAGCGCCCCGGAGCAGTCTGCTCCGGCGCTGTGTTGTGTTTGAAGAAAAGTTTATCTCAGGCGTTCCACTGGACATCCTCTGCGGCCACATGGCCGTCCTGCACACTGATGACAGTGGCGCGGGCATCCATGCCGGATGTCTTTTTGAAAAGGCCCGTGTAGATGGTCATGCCAGCCATTATCAGGACAGCCAGTGCAAGGCCGACCAGACGAATCATCATACCGTCAACATTCTCGTTCATGATACCTTTTCCTTTTCCTCTTTGCGGCCCGGCAGACACCATTCTGCCGCAGCCCACAGCCTGATTTTCCGCTGCGGACCCCCTCTATCGGCCGCAGTGATGCATTTCCCAAGACATTCCAAAGAAAAAAGCCTAGGGTAAACACACCCCAGGCTCCATTGTCTGTCTGCTTAGTATAATAGTCTCTTTTGCAGTTTTTGTCAAGAGGGAGATGAAGGAAGCTCAGTTTTCTGTTCTCCGACCACTCTCAACAAAGTTTGCTTCTACCCTCATCCTGTGTTATACTTATCTCGCTGCCCTTCTCTACTCTGGCAACAGGGAGGAGGTGAGCAACATGAGTTCTCTGTTCAACAGCTTCCTCGTAACTGTCGGAGCAAATGTAGTCTCGTACTACATCTGCAAGTGGCTTGACAGTTACCGCAAGGGCAAGTAAGCCCAAAAGAACCCCCTCGGAGTGGCCTCTCCGAGGGGGTTCGGTTTTTTGTGAGCAATATGAGCTCTCCAGCCAGCTTCCTTTGGCTATCTTTATTATATGCCGATGGGGGGAAAAGTCAAGCTGTCTGGATAAAAGTTTATGCTTAGGACATAATCGCCCTACTGAAGCGGCATCGTACGGCCAACTTCCCCGGGTTGCGGCTCCCAGCGTCTATTTCGGCCCTTGGGCGGGCCTCATATCCTGCTGGCCGCGGCCCCAACAGCTCCTCCCTGTTTCCGCCGCTGGCGGTGGTCGTCGCTGTTGCACTTGCTGAACTGGGGAGCATCGCTGGGGCGGCTCCGCCGCCCACGCGATGCTTGAGCAATTATTCGAAATGCGCATCCGGCTCGCCCCTCCGGGGCAACCGCCGGATATGCGCAGTCGTGCTCCCCAGTCCGCTGGGAAATTCCTGCTAAACAAAAACGCTCTGCCGAAGCAGAGCCGTAAAAGCCGTAATACGGTAAAATCAGCGCTTGCTGAACTGGGGAGCACGACGTGCAGCCTTCAGACCGTACTTCTTGCGCTCCTTCATACGAGGATCGCGGGTCAGGAAGCCAGCCTTCTTCAGAGCAGTGCGGTTCTCATCGCTCTGCTGCAGCAGGGCGCGGCTCAGGCCGTGGCGGATAGCGCCAGCCTGGCCGGAAACACCGCCGCCGGAAACGCGGACGACGACATCATACTTGCCCTCGAGGCCCAGCAGGACCAGCGGAGAGCGGACGATCAGCTTCAGGGTCTCCAGACCGAAGTAGTTGTCGATGTCACGGTCGTTGATGGTGACCTTGCCAGTGCCTGGTAGACGCGCACGCGGGCAACGGAATCCTTACGACGACCAGTGCCGTAGAAATAAGGTTTGGTTTCGTACATGTTCGATTGCTCCTTCTTAGAACTCGATCTTCTCGGGCTTCTGAGCTGCGTGAGCGTGCTCGGCACCCTGGTAGCAGTGCAGGCGGGTCAGAGCCTTAGCACCGATGGTGTTGGAAGGGATCATGCCCTTGACAGCATAGGTCATGGCCAGATCGCTGTGCTCAGCCATCAGCTTGCTGTACTGGACCTTCTTCAGGCCGCCGATGTACTTGCTGTGGGTGATGTGGAACTTCTGCTCAGCCTTCTTGCCGGTCAGAACAGCCTGATCGCAGTTGATGACAACAACGAAATCGCCGCAGTCCACGTTGGGGGTATAATCGACCTTCTGCTTGCCGCGCAGCAGAACAGCGGCCTCAGCAGCGACGTGGCCCAGGCTCTTGCCGGCAGCGTCGAGCAGGTACCACTTGCGCTCGACTTCAGCGGGCTTCACGAGAGTAGTGCTCATATCTATTTCCTCCTGATAAGCTTTTTGTACGTTTCAGGCGCCTTTCTGGGGCGCGAGTGTCAGTATACATCATAAAAAGGTGCCTGTCAACAGCATTTTTTGATTTTTTCATTGTAATTTTTTCAATCTTGCAAAATCTCACGTTTTCTCTTGAATCCTCATTATTTCTAAAAACGCATTTTCTGCAAAATTTTCTGCCCACGGCCGCACATTTTCTGCCGCTGCCCGCTACAATTTTGTCTGCCGGTGTGGTATACTATAAAGGATATGGCAGCTTTTGCTGCGCACTGATACAAGGAGAATTTTTTACATGCCAAACGACATCGACCGCAACGCTTCTGCCCAGCGCCGCACCTCCAAGCTTCTGGCCGCTATGGGCATCTTTGTTGCTCTGGGCATCATTGCTTACATTATTTTAACGCTGCTGGTCAACCGCAGCGTGCCCGCAAACCCGGACACCCACTACACCGGCACAAACGGCGTTTCCGTCTACTATGACAGTTCCATCTGGAAGGTATGCCAGATGACCGAGGACAGCACCCTTGGCACCGTGCTGGAACTCGCCACGGCAGACAGCGCCGATGGTGAGGACTACGAAGCTGTGCTGCTGCAGCGCGGCACTGCCGACAGCTACGCGACTTATCGATGCGTCCGAGAAGGACCTCAAGCAGGCCTATGGCGTCATCAAGCCCCGCAAGGTGAACCTGACCGTGGACGGTGCCGAGGTGGAGGCCGTGCGCTGCGACATTCAGGCGTATTATGCGGTGCTGGCCACCATTACCTACCCCAGCGGTGACGTGGTGTATGTTTCCGGCCTGACAAAGCTTGCCTCCATCAACGACATTGTGAACCTTGTGGAAAGTGTGACCCTGTCATGAGCAGTTCCCGTGCAATGCAGCGTCTGTGCGGCCTGATGCGCAAGGCTGTGCAGGACTATGAAATGATGCTCCCGGCGATAAAGTGATGGTGGGCGTTTCCGGCGGCAAGGACAGCGTGGCCCTTACCATCGGCCTTGCCGAACTGCGCAAGTACATCGGCTTTGATTTTACGGTGCAGGCCGTCACGCTGGACCCGCAGTTCGGCGGCAGGCCCATGGATTATACCGTATTGCAGGAGCTGTTTGCCCAGTACGATATCCCCTATGAGATCCGCCGTACCGAGATCGGCCCTGTGGTGTTCGACTACCGCAGGGAGAAGAACCCCTGCGCCCTGTGCGCCAAGCTGCGGCGCGGTGCACTGCACACGGCAGCGCAGGAACTGGGCTGCAACAAGGTGGCGCTGGGCCACCATCTGGACGATGCCGTGGAGACCTTTTACATGAATCTCTGGCGGGAGGGCCGCATCGGCTGCTTCTCGCCGGTCACTTATCTTTCGCGCCGGGACCTCACCCTCATCCGGCCCATGCTGCTGGCCACCGAGCAGGAGGTCATTTCCGCAGTGAACGCCGAGGGGCTGCCCATCGTCAAGAGCGTCTGCCCTGCCGACGGCGTGACCGTGCGCGAACAGACCAAGGAGTTCGTCAAGGAGCGCTGCCGCACCGACCACGCTTTCCGCCAGAAAACCCTGCACGCACTGCAGGAGAGCGGCATCGATGGCTGGCGGCCCGTCCACACCGGGCGCGGCAGCTTTGCAATTACAAACGAGGAAGAATGAATCATGAAGACTCAACCTTTTGAAAAACACGTCTGGGCCGAGATCGACCTCGATGCCCTGCGGCATAACTTCCGGGCCGTCAAAGCCCGGGCCGGTGACCTGCCGCTGTGCGCGGTGGTCAAGGCCGACAGCTATGGCCACGGCGCTGTGCAGTGTGCCCGCGTTTTTGCGCAGGAGGGTGCAGCATGGCTGGCAGTGAGCTGCCTGACCGAGGCCGTGCAGCTGCGTCAGGACGGGCAGACTCTGCCCATCCTTATTTTGGGCCATGTTCAGCCGGAGTACGCCCAGACCCTCATCCACGAGGATATCACCGTAGCGTGCTACTCCACTGAACAGGCGCAGAACCTTTCCGCTGCTGCCGTAAAGGCAGGCGGCAGAGTAAAGATCCACCTCAAGGCAGATACCGGCATGGGCCGCATCGGCTTTGCCCTGCGCACCGATTTTGATGCCGCCATCCGCGAAATGCTGGCTGTGTGTGAGCTGCCGGGCCTTGAGATGACCGGCCTGTTCCAGCACTTCTCGGTGGCCGACGACACCGCCGAAGAGAACGTTGCCTACACCGCGGAGCAGCACGCACTGTTCGTCAGAGCGTTCCATGCGCTCAAGGCAGCAGGCCGCGAGCCGCAGACCGTCCACTGTGACAACTCTGCGGGCGTGATGCTGCACCCGGACTGGCCCGAGGGACTGGCCCGGGAGCGCTGCATGGCGCGGCCCGGCATCATCCTCTACGGCTACGACCCCAGCGACGAGGTGCGCTTTGGGCAGTTCCGGCCGGTGATGACCCTCAAGACCGTGGTGAGCATGGTCAAGGAAATGCAGCCCGGTCAGAGCGCCAGCTATGGCCGCCGCTTCACCGCCGATAAGCCCACGCTGGTGGCCACCCTGTGCACCGGTTATGCGGACGGTTATCCCCGCCAACTGAGCTGCGGCAAGGGCATCGTGGAGATCCACGGCAAGGCCTGCCCGGTGCTGGGCGCGTGTGCATGGACCAGATGATGGTGGATGTGACCGGTATCCCGGACATCCACGAGGCGACGAAGCCATCCTGTGGGGCGGCAGCGTCAGTGATACTGCCGAGACCATCGCCCGCAAGACCGACACCATTTCCTACGAGGTGCTGTGCGGCGTGTCCCGCCGCGTGCCCCGCGTCTACCTCGAGCACGGAAAGATCGTGGATGTCGAGGATTGGATACTGGAAGCTTAAATTTCTCCCGGAGGAACTACATGGCAAGAGACAATATCCGCAATTTCTGCATCATTGCACACATTGACCACGGCAAATCCACCCTGTCGGACCGTATTCTGGAGCTGACCAAGAGCGTGGACGAGCGCACCATGGAAGACCAGATTTTGGACAACATGGACATTGAGCGCGAGCGCGGCATCACCATCAAGGCCCGCGCTGTCACCATGAACTATACCGCCAAGGACGGCAAGACCTACGAGTTCAACCTCATCGATACCCCGGGCCACGTGGACTTTGCCTATGAGGTCAGCCGCAGTCTGGCCGCCTGCAGGGTGCCATCCTTGTGGTGGATGCCACCCAGGGCGTGGAAGCTCAGACGCTGGCCAACACCTACATGGCGCTGGAGCATGATCTGGAACTGGTGCCCATCCTGAATAAGATCGACCTGCCCAGCGCCCACCCGGACGAGGTGGCGCAGGAGGTGGAGGACGTGATCGGCCTGCCCTGTCTGGATGCGCCCCGCGTCTCTGCCAAGACCGGCCTGAATGTGGATCAGGTGCTGGAGCGTGTCGTCACCGACATTCCTGCTCCCACCGGCGACCCGGATGCCCCGCTGAAGGCGCTGATCTTCGACAGCATTTACGACAGCTACAAGGGCGTTATCGTCTATATCCGTGTGTTTGAGGGCACCGTGAAGCCCGGCGATACCATCCGCATGATGCCACCGGCGCGGAGTTCACGCTGGTAGAGGTGGGCCACATGGGCGCTACCAACCTTTCTCCCTGTGCCCAGCTGCAGGCTGGTGAGGTCGGCTATCTGACCGCCAGCATCAAGACCGTGCAGGACACCCGCGTGGGCGATACCGTCACGCTGGCCAATAATCCCACCGCCGAAGCACTGCCCGGCTACCGTCAGGTCAAGCCCATGGTGTTCTGCGGCATCTACCCCGCCGACGGTGCCAAGTACCCCGACCTGAAGGATGCACTGGAAAAGCTGCAGCTGAACGACGCCTCCCTCACCTTTGAGCTGGAGACCAGCGCCGCGCTGGGCTTCGGTTTCCGCTGCGGTTTCCTTGGCCTGCTGCACATGGAGATCATCACCGAGCGGTTGGAACGCGAGTTCGATCTGGATATCATCACCACCACCCCCAGCGTGCGCTACCGCCTTACCCTGACCGACGGCACTGTGGAGATGATCGACAATCCTTCCAGCTACCCCGACCCCTCCAACATCGTCAAGCAGGAAGAGCCTTTTGTGGATGTGCACCTGTACACCCCCAACGACTATGTGGGCGGCCTGATGGATCTGTGCCAGAACAAGCGCGGCGTGCTGATCGACATGAAGTATCTGGACGATGTGCGCGTTGATCTGCACTATGCTCTGCCGCTGGGCGAGATCGTGTACGACTTCTTTGATGCCATCAAGAGCCGCAGCCGGGGCTACGCCAGCTACGATTACGAGTTTAAGGAGTACCGCGAGAGCGACCTTGTCAAGCTGGACTTCCTGCTCAATGGCGACCCTGTGGACGCGCTGTCCATGATCGTGTTCCGCGATAATGCCTATGCCAAGGGCCGCCGCATCTGCGAAAAGCTGCGGGATAACATCCCCCGCAACCTGTTCGAGATCCCGGTACAGGCTGCCATCGGCGGCAAGATCATTGCCCGTGAAACGGTCAAGGCCATGCGCAAGGACGTGCTTGCCAAGTGCTACGGCGGCGACATCTCCCGCAAAAAGAAGCTGCTGGAAAAGCAGAAGGAAGGCAAAAAGAAGATGCGTCAGCTGGGCAGCGTTTCCCTGCCCAGTGAAGCCTTTACCGCTGTGCTCAAGCTGGACAGCGACGACGATTAAACTTTATAGATCAAAGAGAACCCGCGCTCTGGTATGCTGCAATGCACCCAGCGCGCGGGTTCTATCTGTTTTTTCACAACCTCAGTTTACAACAAAAATGAGATAGGCACCCCCTTTCGGGGAAACCTATCTCATTTTTTGTTGGGACTATTTTGCAACAGTTCCTTTACGTTGGGGCGTTAGGGGGCCGCTTACAGTCTCTTGGCTGCTCTTTTCCGATTTGCTTCTGCCCGGATTATACATGATTTCAGTGCGAAAGTCATCGAAACCTGCGCGAAACGTTCTTGAATCTGTGTGAACGAATCATCTGGGCAGCAAAAAAAGCCCCGGAAAGGCTGTCTGGGTGCCTTCCGGGGCTGCTGTGAAAGATGACTGCATCAGTAATACTTTTCAGTCAAAAAGTACTACTGATACACTGCTTCGAGGGCTTTCTCACTCACTTTTCTGCTTCAGGCGGGCGTATTCGGCATCGGCCTGAATGGCTGCAGAGGTGAAGCTGTTGTTGTTCCACCAGCTGATCAGCGCGGCCACGGTGGTGATGCCGGCGGTCACCAGCTGTTCCACAGTCTGGCTCTCAATGGGCAGCATAGGTTTGCCCAGAGCGCTCAGCACCTGATTGGTCAGGGCAAGCAGCAGCACAGCGGTGCGGGCGATGGTGGCGGCAGAAATTTTACCAAAGTTCATATCAATTCCTCACTTTCTCATTTTGTTCAAGGTCAGCGATGCGGTGGTTGGCCACCTTCATCTGTTCTTCTAAAATCGGTACGCGGCGGGCAAAATTGTTATGCTCGCGCACCTCGCGGGTCAGCTCTTCGAGCTTGGTGTCGGTCACGGCCTGACTGCGGCTGTTGGCAATCAGCACGCCGATCAGGGTCACGGCCCCGGCAATGACAGCGGATAAGATCGTTTCCATTCCGTTCACCGCCTTTACCCGACCCACCGGCTTTTTGCTTTGCGCACATCCACATGGACAAAGCCTTTTGCGGGGTAGCGGCCGATGCCGCCGGTGCCGGGCAGCAGGGTCTCGGCGTAGGCGGCAAGCTGCTCCACCGGCACGCCGGACACCCGGATATCCGCGGCACGGCCATACTGATGCTGGCTGTAAACCGCTCCGCCCACAGCCTTGTTGTGTGCAGCGGTGCGGTAGCCGCTGGTAATGACCACCGGTGCGCCAAAATGGTCACGGATGGCCTGCAGCACCTGCACCAGTTCGCTGTCCACAAACAAAGGTCGGTGCCGTCTTTGCAGGCAAATTCCTTTGCGCGGAAGCTGCGGCTCAGCAGCGTTTCGCCATCCCTTGCGCGGGAGTAAACGTTAAGCATGGCCGTCCTCCTGCAGCAGCGCTGCCACGGCATCCCTCAGCCGGGCGGGCACATCCTCCAGCGTTTTGATGCCCTTGCGGATCAGGGCCGCATAGATCCTTGCCATTACACACCACCTCCTTCGTACAGTTCACACAGGGCCAGCTGCAGGTCGGTCAGCTGGCAGGTCAGGCTGGCAATCGTCTCGGGCAGACGGGCTGCTTCCTCGGCCTGCTGGCGCTCTTTTTCCCGCGCGGCCAATTCTTCTTCCGTATAGCGGATGTATCTCTGCACCGGCACCTGTTCGGTCCATGCGGCCTGCGCAGGCACGCCCGGCACATCGATGACCTTCCGCACATCCCTGCCGCCGCCGGGATACTCCGTTACGGTCTCGTAGTGGCTCACTTCCTCCACGCCTTCCACGGCGGGGTGCTCCACTGGCTCGGTGCCGCCCACCAGATACCCAAGCGTCAGGTCAGGGGTCTCAATGGCTGCACCGTTCTCGTCAATGATCTTCATGGTTCAAAACCTCCTTTCTCAGGCCACGCGCCGCCAGATGTGCACATAGTAGGCGGCAGGCTGCACGGTGGCGCTGCGGCCGTAGATGGCATTAGACTTGGATGCATCCAGACTGAACTTATATACATCAGAAAAGGAATTGTATTCGCCCGTAGATGCGATCACGTTGCCGGCAGTGAATGCGCCGGATACCTTATGTTCACCCTTTTTTACATCCGCGACAAAAGAGCCTGTGATGTTCGGCAGTCCGGCCTTTACTGTGGTGCCCGCTGCGTGGCTACTGCTGGCACCCATCAGCACGCGCTCCGATGCGATCTGCTCCCATGTGCCGCCAAACAGGGCGGCAGGGCTGGTGGGGTCGGTGCTCTGGTAGATGCTGCCCACCGGGTAGGCAGCGGAGCTGGGTGCGGCCAGCAGAGCATCGACATCTTCCTTTGTATAATAGGAAGAAAAATCGGCACCGAAGGTGCGCAGGGCGTTTGCCTTTTCGGCAGCGGTCCATTCCCCGGCGGCTGCGGCGGTGGTCAGAGCCTTCTTCACGCCATAAGGCAGCAGGACTGCGGTCAGCGGCAGAAGTGCATCCGTCATGCTGTCCAGCTGTTCGCGGGCAGCTGGTGCGGTGATCAGGGTTCCGTCGCTGCGCACGTTGATGCCGCAGGCGGGGTCCACCCGCACTGCGCCGGGGGCCGAAGCCGTGGGCACCGTGCTGCTGCGCAGATAGGGCGACAGATCCGGCATGGCGGCAGTATCGGTCAACACGGCCCCGGTGTTGGGGTCCACGCTCAGCACCCGAAGCAGCTGGCCGGAGACCGGAACTGCCGGGCAGGGAAGCGCCCCCACATCCTGCGCCGTCAGTTTTACGATGCCGCTTTTGCCGTTCACGCTCACTACCTGACCGTCGGTAGGCACCAGCTCCTCTGCCCGTGCGGCAGCAGCCTCGGCACGGGCTGCACAGCGGGATGCAGCGGCACTGTCGGCGCTGGTGCGCTGTGCCGCGGTCTGGGCCTGTGCCGCATTGGATGCCGTGCTTGCAGCACTGGCTGCGGCACGCTGTGCGGCGGTGGAAGCGGTACTGGCACTTTCCAGCACACGCGCCACGAACTGCTCATACTGCGAGGGCGGCAGCTCTTCCGCGCCGCCGTCGGTGGGCAGGATAGCGTAGGTGTCGTAGCTGCCGGGCCGGGTATAGGCGGCGTAGCCGCTGGCATCGATGGCTGCCAGCATCCACTGTCCGCCGGTGCTTCCGGTCAGGCGGCGGTCCACGGTGACGCAGTGCTGCGTGTCCAATGAGACCGGTGCCAGCAGGGTGCCGTCGCTGCGGCGCAGGTAGAGCGCAACGGTGCACCCGGCCCATGCTTCCGGCAGCGTGAAGCACAGCTCGTCCACACCGGCAGCGTTCTGTGCACCGAGGTGCAGGCGGTGCGGCTGGGACAGAAATTCGGTGCCGCCGCACTGCCTTTGAATGATCTTGATGTTCACTTGAAAACCTTCCTTTCTGTTTTTTGTTTGATTGTACAGCCGCTGCCCGGCAGCTGCCAGTGTGGTCTTTTGCTGCGCAAATTTCTGTGCTTCGGCATTTTGCCGGGAGGCGCTTTTCATGAGTAATTCGCACAGTTCTTTGTGGGTGAAAAATGGGATGAAAAAGAGGTGGCTTTGTACGGAAAACCAGCGATTTTTGGCCGCTTGCCGCATGGGAAAACGAACCCAAAAGTGCAGTTTCCGGTGCAAAAAGTCCAAAATAAATGTTAAAAATTCGTGAACAAAACACCCCAGAAAACAGGTCGAAAATCGGAAGGAAATAACCGAAAAAACAATATTTTGGAGAAAACAATGTTAAAGTTGCACAAAAAATAACGTCAAAAAACTAACAAAGTATGAGAAGGTGATTTGACAAATGGCCATTGGACTGGTAAAATAAGAGCCGCTCAACGGAACCAACAGACGTTGCAGCGTTTAAAATTTATCTGGATGAAGTAAAAAGCCGTCTTATATACGGCGCGGCGCGGGCAGATGGGGTCCGGGCCGGGAGGGTAACTGCACCCTCGCAGCGGAGTCCAAATTGTATACGATGCTCGATTTTACCAAAAAGAGGGCATCGTATTTGATTGTGGGGCCAGATGGCTTCTGCCCGCCCCGCAGTCCGGGCGGCCGGGGCATGAAAAACATGTCCGCAGCCGCAGCCAATTTTGAAAAGAGAGGAGTTGTCTCGTATCGCTTCCGTAAAATTGAAGAAAGCATTGTCTGACTGCAAGCATGCAGTCTCTCCCCGTGTGCTGGCGTTTTGTGTCATGGTCGTGTGCCTTGTGGCTACACTCAGTGTGACCGCTGCGAATCTGCGGCTGACCTACGTCACAGACTCCAATGGTGCCCGGCAGGTGATCCTCACCTCCGAGACCGACCCTGCACAGGTTATGAACCTTTCCGGCATCCAGTCCGAAGAGGGCGATCAGGTCTATTACACGGCCTACAGCGGCAACCTTGCCGCCCTGAACATTGAGCGCGCATTCTCCGTCAGCATCACTGCCGACGGTCAGGAGTACCCCGTCAAAATGGTGTTCGGCACCGTGGCGGATGCCTGAAGCGTGCCGGTATCACCCTGGAGGGTGACGACTACACCGAGCCTGCTCTGGACCAGCTGGTGAGCGCAGGTTCCACCATCACGGTGCACCGCGTGGACTACACCGACCGTGTGGAGACGCAGGCCATCCCCTACGATACCGAGTACGTCTACACCAGCCTGTATTTCCGCAACACCGGCCGCGCCACCACGGTGCGCCATGGTGCGGAAGGCCAGCAGACGATCACCACCCGCGACCGCTATGTGGACGGCGAGCTGGAAAACAGCATCGTGGTGGATTCCACCACCACTGTGGAGCCGACCAACCACATCGTAAAGACCTATGGCGCAGGCGCGCCGGTCTCCCCGCTGACCGGCCCGGACGGCACCACCAATGCACCCGCCTCTTACAGCAAGGTGCTCACCGGCAAGGCCACCGGCTACTATTCCAAGACCGGCAAGGGTTCTTCCGGTCTGGGTCTGGGCTACGGCACTGTGGCTGTGGACCCGGATGTGATCCCCTACGGCACCAAGCTGTATATCACCTCCACCGACGGCAAGTTCGTGTACGGCTATGCGGTGGCTACCGATACCGGCATTGCCGTGCAGAAGGGCCAGATCCTTGTGGACCTGTTCTACGAGACCTACGCCGAGAGCGTGATCAATGGAGCCATTCAGGTGAACGTCTACGTGGTGGACTGAGCAGGCTGAAAAGAACCGGGGAAACCGGAACTGAAAATTTTCAACAGAAACAGAGAGCTTCTGTACACCTTCCTTTGGGAGGGTGCGCAGAGGCTCTTTTTTATTGTCAGATTGGCAGGATTCACCATAAAATTTGTAAAAATTTAGCGGGTATGTATATAAGAGAAAAATATCAATGAAAAGATTATGGTAAATTTTACAGTAAAATGCGGCGAAACTCTTGAAAAACAGACCGAAATTCTTTAATATAAAAGGGTAAAAAGCTACAGGTGCGCTTTGTGCATCTGTACGGGGAGGAGCAGTCTATGAAACCGACCGAGGAGAAGATCCAGAGCAATGCATCGGACCTGCCGGTGTATCTGTTCAAACAGGGCAATAACTGTGAAGCATACCGCTACTTTGGCGCACACATGGAAACGCGTGCCGGTGAAGCAGGTGTGGTGTTCCGCGTGTGGGCACCCCATGCTGTAGCCATCAGCGTGGTGGGCGACTTTAACAGCTGGAAGCCGGGCAGCCACCCGATGCGCAAGGTGGATGGCGATTCCGTATGGGAATTGTTCATCCCGGGCATGAAGGAATATGATGTTTATAAATACTGCGTGACCACCCGCGCAGGTGATCTGGTCTATAAGGCTGATCCCTATGCGTTCCACGCCGAGACCCGCCCGTCCAACGGCAGCAAGGTCTACGATATCAGTGGTTTTGCGTGGCACGATGATGCATGGCAGGCAGCACAGAAAAAGGCTGATGTGATCAACAGCCCGATGAATATTTACGAGATGCACGCCGGCAGCTGGAAGATGAAGGAGGGCGGCAAGCCCTACAATTATTCCGAGCTGGCAGACGAGCTGATCCCGTATATCACAGAGATGGGCTATACCCATGTGGAACTGCTGCCGGTCATGGAATATCCGTTTGACGGCAGCTGGGGCTATCAGGTCACCGGCTATTTTGCGCCCACCAGCCGCTACGGCACCCCCAAGGACCTGATGGCCTTTGTGGATAAGCTCCATGCCGCCGGCATCGGTGTGATCATGGACTGGGTGCCTGCTCACTTCCCGAAGGATCAGTTCGGCCTGTACAACTTTGATGGCGAAGCCTGCTACGAGGACCCGAATCCGAAGCGCGGCGAACATAAGGAGTGGGGCACCATGGTGTTCGACTTCGGCCGCAGCGAGGTGCAGAGCTTCCTGATCTCCAGCGCACTGTATTGGCTGGAGCAGTACCATATCGACGGTCTGCGCGTGGACGCGGTGGCATCCATGCTGTATCTGGACTATAACCGCAAGCAGGGCGAGTGGGAGCCGAACAAGGACGGCGGCAAGGAAAATCTGGAGGCTGTTGCTTTCCTGCGCAAGCTGAACGACACCGTGCTGGGCCGTCACCCCCACAAGTACATGATCGCGGAAGAGTCCACTGCATGGCCCATGGTCACAAAGCCTGCTTCGGACGGCGCTTGGCTTCAACTTCAAGTGGAACATGGGCTGGATGAACGATATGCTCAGCTACATGAAGACCGACCCGCTCTTCCGTTCCGGCAACCACAACAAGGTCACCTTCAGCTTCTTCTACGCCTTCAGCGAGAACTTTGTGCTGCCCATCAGCCACGATGAGGTGGTGCACGGCAAGGGCAGCCTGATCAACAAGATGCCCGGCGAGTACGACGCCAAGTTTGCAAACCTGCGCACCTTCTTTGGCTACATGATGGCCCACCCGGGCAAGAAGCTGCTGTTCATGGGTCAGGAGTTCGGCCAGTTCGCCGAGTGGAACGAGACAAAGCCGCTGGACTGGATGCTGCTGGGCTACGATAAGCACACCGAGCTGCAGACCTACGTCAAGACCCTGAACGCCTTCTACAAGGAGCATCCCGCCTTCTGGCAGGTGGATTACAGCTGGGAGGGCTTCCAGTGGATCGTGCCGGATGACTCGCAGCAGAGCGTCATCGCTTTCCTGCGCAAGGACACTTCCGGCAAGCAGATCCTTGTGGTGTGCAACTTCAACCCCGTCCTGCGCGAGGGCTACACGCTGGGCGCACCGGTGGCAGGCTCCTACAAGGAAATCCTGAACAGCGACGATGCAGAGTTCGGCGGTTCCGGCGCAGTCCACAACAAGGCCGTGCGCACCCACAAAAAGCCGATGCACGGCTTTGAGCAGAGCATCACCATCACCCTGCCGCCCATGAGCACCCTGTATTTTGAAGTGCCCACCAAGCGCACCCGCAAGGCCGCAGCGGACAAGATCGATAAGGCGGGAAAAAAGACCGCACCAAAAAGGCAAAGACCGCTGCGGAGAAAGCTGCAGCAAAAGTGGTAAAGAAGCCGGGCCGCAAGCCCAAGGCAAAAGCTGCCGCTGCAGAGGAAAAGCCGGTGAAAAAGACCGCCCGCAAGCCCAAGGCAGAGGCAGAACCCAAGGCGGAAAAAGCACCCGCAAAACGCACCCGCAAACCGAAGGAGCCCAAGGAATGACCCGGCTCTTCGGCCGACCCATACCGCACATGTTGACGCTCATTTCCGAACAACGGAAATGTTAATGTTAAAGGGGAGAATAAAGCTATGGCAAAAGAAATTGTGGCAATGATCCTTGCCGGTGGACGTGGCTCGCGCTTGTACGCGCTGACACAGAAAACGGCAAAACCCGCAGTGTCCTTCGGCGGCAAGTACCGCATCGTGGACTTCCCGCTGTCCAACTGCGTGAACTCCAACATCGACACCGTTGGCATCGCGACCCAGTATCAGCCCCAGAAGCTGAACGAGTACATCGGCAACGGCCAGCCCTGGGATCTGGATCGTCTGCACGGCGGCGTGCACACCCTGCCGCCCTACGAGCAGGCAAAGGGCACCGACTGGTACAAGGGCACTGCAAACGCCATCTACCAGAACATCGGCTTCATCGACAGCTACGATCCCGAGTATGTGATCATCCTGTCCGGCGACCAGATCTGCAAGCAGGACTATGCCGACTTCCTGCGCTTCCACAAGGAAAAGGGCGCAGAGTTCTCTGTGGCTGTTATGGAAGTGGACTGGAAGGAAGCCTCCCGCTTCGGCCTGATGGTGGCTGACGAGAACGACCGCATCACCGAGTTCCAGGAGAAGCCCCCGGTACCCAAGTCCAATCTGGCTTCCATGGGCATCTACATCTTCAACTGGGATGTGCTGAAGAAGTATCTGGAAGAGGACGAAGCAGACCCCAACTCCAAGAACGATTTTGGCATGAACATCATCCCCGCCCTGCTGCGCGACGGCCGCAAGATGTACGCCTACCGCTTTGCCGGCTACTGGCGTGACGTGGGCACCATCGACAGCCTGTGGGAAGCCAACATGGAAGTGCTGGATCCCGAAAACTCCGGCATCGATATCTTCGACGAGAAGTGGAAGATCTACAGCCGCAACCCGGTCCTGCCTCCGCAGAAGATCGGCCCCCGCGCTGTGGTGCAGGATTCTCTCGTCACGGAGGGCTGCAAGATCTACGGCAATGTGCATCACTCTGTGCTGAGCGCAGGCGTTGTTGTGGAAGAGGGCGCTACCGTTGAGGACGCAGTCTGATGGACGGCGTTGTGGTCAAGGCTGGTGCTGTTGTCAAGCGCTGCATCCTGGCGGAGGATGTTGTGGTCGGTGCAGGTGCACGAGTGGGCGGCGATGGCCCCATTGCCCATGTGGGCACCGGCCTGACCGTCGGCGCAGGCGCAACCGTCAAGGAAGGTGCCAAAGTCTTTGAATCCGTCAAGGAGGGTATGGAAGTATGCTGAGCCAGAACACCAATGCGTTGGGTATTATTTTCCCCAACAGTTATGATAATACCGTCCCCGAGCTGGTGACCGAGCGCGCAATGGCTTCGATCCCCTTCGCGGGCCGCTACCGTATGGTGGACTTTGTTCTGTCCAGCATGGCAAACTGCGGTATCTCCAATGTCTCCATCGTGGTGCGCAAAAACTACCACTCCCTGATGGATCATCTGGGCACCGGCCGTGAGTGGGATATGGCCCGCCGTCACGGCGGCCTGAACATCGTGCCGCCTTTCGCTGAGAAGGGCGTGCGCATCTATTCCGGCCGTGTGGAAGCTCTGGGCTCCATCATGAACTTCCTGGAGAACCAGAAGGAAAAGTACGTGGTCATGAGCGATGCCAACGTTGCCCTGAACTACGACTTCAACGCTCTGCTGGCTGCTCATCAGGCAAGCGGT
>ENA-OQAA01001021-OQAA01001021.1-human-gut-metagenome-genome-assembly--contig:-NODE-1021-length-16005-cov-3.765840_pt1 | contig 16005 bp, 25 predicted proteins | sample MGYA00242489_ERZ504515 | MGnify/ENA primary metagenome ERZ504515 (study PRJEB26092, sample SAMD00036237) | human gut metagenome | host: Homo sapiens | study: EMG produced TPA metagenomics assembly of...
TAAGAAATAAGAAAAAGGAATTGAAAGACCTTGACAATCACGCTTATCAAGCAGGAAGTGAAACCAGCTCAAATGTGGTGGACGCATTAGACAGCGTGGACGAACTGGAAACAGACTTAGACAGAGCAAAGAAAGTATGTATAAGTTAAGCTACGTGATACGGGTGTCTGCACCCGATCTTGACGAGCTGAAACGCGTTGTGATGAAGTCAAGGACTTTTACGACGACCTCAATGTAAAGCTGGTGCGTCCTGCTGGGGATATGCTGGGGCTTCATTCTGAATTTCTTCCTGCCAGCAAGCGATATATTAATGATTATGTGCAGTATGTAAAATCAGATTTTCTAGCAGGGCTTGGCTTTGGTGCTACCCAGCAGTTAGGAGAAACTACGGGTATCTATATGGGCTATTCTGTTGATACGGGAAGAAATGTGTACCTGCAACCGTCCCTTGCCAGTCAAGGTGTAAAAGGTACAGTTACCAACGCTTTAGCTTCTGCTTTTGTCGGTTCGCTTGGCGGTGGAAAATCGTTCTGTAACAATCTTCTGGTATATTATGCGGTGCTGTTTGGCGGTCAAGCAGTCATTTTAGACCCCAAAGCCGAGAGAGGCAACTGGAAAGAAACGCTTTCAGAAATCGCCCATGAAATCAATATCGTAAACCTTACCAGCGACAAGGACAATGCAGGACTTCTTGACCCATTTGTGATTATGAAGAATGTAAAAGACGCTGAAAGTCTGGCAATCGACATCTTAACATTCCTTACGGGTATTTCCTCTAGGGACGGTGAAAAATTCCCCGTACTTCGTAAAGCGGTTCGTTCCGTTACCCAGAGCGACAGTCGGGGCTTGCTCCATGTGATAGACGAGCTACGCCGTGAAGATACACCCATATCAAGAAATATCGCAGACCATATCGACAGTTTCACGGACTACGATTTTGCACACCTGCTGTTTTCGGACGGTACGGTGGAAAATGCTATCAGTCTGGATAACCAGCTCAATATCATTCAAGTAGCGGACTTAGTATTACCAGATAAGGACACGACCTTTGAGGAATACACGACCATTGAATTGTTGTCGGTGTCTATGCTGATTGTGATTAGTACCTTTGCCCTTGATTTTATCCATTCGGACAGAAGTATTTTTAAGATTGTAGACCTTGACGAAGCGTGGGCGTTCTTAAATGTGGCACAAGGAGAAACGCTCTCTAACAAGCTGGTTCGTGCTGGACGAGCTATGCAGGCAGGCGTTTATTTCGTTACACAATCTTCTGGGGACGTGGCAAAGGAAAGTCTGAAAAACAATATCGGCTTAAAATTCGCTTTCCGTTCTACTGACATCAACGAGATAAAACAGACCTTAGAATTTTTCGGTATCGACAAGGACGATGAAAACAACCAGAAACGGCTTCGTGATTTGGAGAACGGACAATGCTTATTGCAGGACTTATACGGGCGTGTCGGTGTGGTACAGATACACCCAGTTTTTGAAGAACTGCTACACGCCTTTGATACCAGACCGCCCGTACAGAGAAATGAGGTGGAGTGATGAAAGAAAGGATAAAAGGTGCGTTCACAAAAAAGAAGATTTTCCACTTTCTCAAAATGGCTCTGTTCGTGGTGGCACTCTCCCTTATCCTGCTTTCACTTTTGGGGACGGTGGCTCATGCAACGGGACTTGTAGACGATACTATCAATGCAGAAAATCTTTACTCAAAATATCCGCTATCTAACTACCAGCTTGATTTTTATGTGGATAATAGCTGGTCGTGGCTTCCGTGGAACTGGCTGGACGGCATTGGAAAATCGGTACAGTACGGGCTTTACTGCATTACCAACTTTGTCTGGACGATAAGCCTTTATTTAAGCAATGCCACGGGCTATGTGGTGCAGGAAGCCTATAAACTTGATTTTATTAACGATATGGCAGACAGTATCGGAAAGAGCATACAGACCCTTGCAGGTGTAACCGAGAACGGCTTTTCTTCTACGGGCTTCTATGTTGGTTTCCTGCTTCTCATTATCTTAGTGGTGGGAATTTATGTTGCTTATACGGGACTGATAAAACGAGAAACCAGCAAGGCACTTCACGCTGTTATCAACTTTGTGGTGGTGTTCATTCTGTCCGCTTCATTTATTGCCTACGCTCCCGACTACATCAAGAAGATAAATGAATTTTCATCAGACATCAGCACCGCTTCTTTGGACTTGGGAACAAAAATCATGCTCCCCAACTCTGACAGCGAGGGTAAGGACAGCGTAGACTTGATACGGGACAGCTTATTTTCTATTCAAGTGGAACAGCCGTGGCTACTTCTGCAATTTGGCAACAGCAACGCAGAGGAAATCGGAACAGACCGTGTAGAAGCTCTTGTATCGGCAAGCCCAGAGGACGAGGACGGGAAAACCAGAGAGGAAGTCGTGAAAACAGAAATCGAGGACAACGACAACAACAATCTGACGATACCGCAGGTAGTGAACCGTTTGGGTATGGTGTTTTTCCTCTTGTTCTTTAACTTAGGTATCACGATATTTGTATTCTTGCTTACGGGCATGATGTTGTTTAGCCAGATACTTTTTATTATCTTTGCAATGTTTTTACCTATCAGCTTTTTACTCTCCATGATACCGAGCTATGAAAGCATGGCAAAGCAGGCAATCGTGAGGGTATTTAATACCATAATGACACGGGCAGGAATAACGCTCATTGTAACGGTGGCGTTCAGCATTTCCAGTATGTTTTATAACATCTCCACAGACTACCCGTTCTTTATGGTGGCGTTCTTGCAGATAGTGTGTTTTGCTGGTATCTATATGAAACTGGGCGACTTAATGAGTATGTTCTCACTTAATGCTGGCGACAGTCAAAACATGGGACGAAGAATTTTCCGCAGACCGTATCTGTTTATGCGACATAGGGCTAGGCGTATGGAACACCGTATTGCAAGGGCGGTAAGTGCTGGCGGTATTTCGGGTGGTGTGGCTGGTGCGGTAGCTGGAAGTGCCGTTGCTGGCAAGAGAGCCGAAAGAAAAAATACGGCTTCTAAAGAAAATCGGGCAATACCACTTCCAGCATGGGACAGCGTGCAGGCTCAAAGGTGGGTGCTGTCTTAGATACGAAAAATAAAGTGAAAGACAAGGCAAACGCTGTCAAAGAAAATATCAAGGATATGCCGACTCAGACCGCTTATGCGGTGTATTCTGCAAAGGAAAAGGCAAAGTCCAGCGTGTCCGACTTCAAGCGTGTGTTTAGGGTGGAAATCAATCGAGCTACTACTTTTTGATTGCGTCGGTTCGTATTATAGTTTGAACTATCCAGATAGGCGTCCTGTGATTCCCCATACTTTTCTGTAAAATAATAGGACATAAGCGAACGGAGGTTACGTTCGATCTGGAGTAAATATTTAAAAAATAAATCTCGTAAATCAGAGTCAAATTCATATAAGGCAACAATTTCCTCGAATGTTGTTCCTATTTTATATGTTTTGGTAAAAGGAACTCGGAATAAGTGCTTGTACCCACCAATCAAAGGGAAATATCCGATTTGCTTGAGCATGGCTTCTGCATAAGCTCGATCAGATATGATGATTACTTTGTCCTCTAAATGTTGTATTTGCTGCTCAAAGCTGGCAATGTTTTTTTCGTCATAGTATTCACCTCTATATAGCAAAAGAGGGAGAGACCCGCAGGCTCTCCCCCGGTTACGGGCTTCGCAAGTTTCCGCAACACGATCACTGAACCTAATATAACAAACCAATGTAAAAATGTCAACTGTTTCCGAAGGAATCTTCCACAGGAGATTTACAAAGGATTATAAGGTTCTAGGGTAGTATATGTATTGACTGGGTAAATAATACATCAGAGAAATGAATGAAGGGGACTATAAGTATAAAAAAATAGCGTTCTATTAGGCTGCGGAGCAAGAAAAATTCTTCCATTCTTTATGTGGATAAAGTATAATATTATAAAACAAATCCAAATTGTATGTGGAGGAATATGAAGTGAAAATATATTACAAAGGCTTTTTATGCAATCTTGCCCCCTATCGTGTGATGGGCGAAGATAGACATGCATTATTTCCTATTACCCAGTCGAATGATCCTATATTTTATGAAGAATTTGATGAAGTTCACTATGGATTATGGGCGAAAGTATTAACAGATGAAGAATATCAAGAAATCGTTGATGCTGTTACGAAAAATGAATAGACAACTTTGAATTTGGGAGATATAAAAATGGTATATAATGATTTGAGAAGTAAGCTAAATGAATACAACTGGGATGACGGATTTGAAATTCCAAAACAAATACTTGCTGCCCCCAGTTGTGATTTAGCACTAGCATTAGAGATATTTTATTTAAGTGATGGTTATGCTTTCTTAGACGATTCAACAAAGACAACTGACTTAAAAGAATGGAGAAATTTATTACCGTTCTCTATGATGATATATTGAACAATAAATTTCCAAAGACAAGCACAGCATTTGAAATTCCATTATCCCAAGTTCAAAAATACAAACTTCAGAAAAAAGGTATTTCAAAAATTTTTTTGACTGACTTATAACTTAGAATTTAAGGTAGAATTGATAATGACAATAGAAGAAGTTTTTAGTGATTTATATGATAAATATGGTGAAGATTTTAACTGGTATATGCTTCCGTTAACACAGGCTGATGGAATGTTTGTTACTGAATTGAAAAATGAAATTGGGGAAGATCACTTCTTATATGACAAAAGAATTTGGGCAGTAGCAAAGTGTGAATCTAATGATGATGTGTTATATGTTACTGACAACGGAAGGAATGCGGACATCTACTATATTTTTCATTTGACTTACTCAAAGTATAATTCTGATGGATTTCCTCGATATGAAGAATTAAAAGATGTATATGCAGTAAAAGCATTTATTGAACAGTCCATAATTTGAAAATAAAATTTAAACTACAACTACCAGTTATAGAACTATGTTAAATCATAAAATCACATTGAGGTGGCAATTATGCGATATAAAAAAATTGTATTGAGTATTATAGCAAGTGTGCTTGGTTTAGGGCTGTTAAGTGGTTGTGGTGGTTATTCTCATGATTTTAATTCAAGTGAAGAAGCACAAAAATATGTATTAGCAAAATTAAAGGACAAATACAAATGAAGAATTTACCATTAAAGAAGTGAAGAAGTACAAAGAAGAAAAAATTGGATTGAATTGGATTAGCGTAGAAGTTTCTAGTAAAGAAAATTCTTCTCAAACTTCTACTGTATATGCACGAAATACTGGTCTTTTTAAGGATGGTTATCATGTTTATTACTATTCTGATGAAATAGAAGAACTTGCAACTCCTTTATTTCAAGATAAGCCTTTCATAAGAAATTATCAACTTGAAGTACAAGGGCATACAACAACGACAGAATGGAATGGTAAGGAAAGTGTAGAAGAATATCTGAAAAAAAGAGAATATGAAATAGAAACAAGCATATATCTTAATGATGGAAAAACAGACGAGGAATATGCAGAAGAAATTTCCCATATCATGCAGGAAATTGTAGAAAGTAATTTGGTTTTAAATATTTCAGTATATACAAATGATGATAACATTATTTTCTATTCTCTACCAGAACAGCACAGTCAACCAGATGTAGAAGTGATTTTAGAAAAAATGGAAGATGTGAGAAGTTTACAAGAAACAAAAGAAGATTACAAAGAGTGGAAAAAACAAAATCAAAATAATGCAAAAGATTAAGAGTGGAAATATTTAAAAAAAATGGTGATTATTTGTATTTAAGAGAAGAAGGAGGATTTTGGTATGCAGAGAAATAAATCAAATGAAATAGCAAGAGATATAATTAGAACAGCCAAGGAAACATTTAATGAAAAGATAAATAATATAACTCTTTTTAATCTTACAGATGAGCCATATAAAATGTTTAGTATAAAATGTACGATATATAATTATTTTGTGCTTGTATTCAATTATGATAGAGGGCATTTTGGATGTAATATAGTGTGTGGAGATGATGCTATTGCGTTACCAAATGATAGAGAGTGGGATAATGATTGTGATTTTGCTGCATTTTGGAAAAATGTAGATGAGCAGATAAGATTACGAATACCAGATAAATATTTGCAGGCATATGGTTGGTTATAAATTTAATTATGTCTCCACATATAATGGTCTCATAAATGTTGTAGGACTAATGTACAATCCAATATTCCTAGCGTTGCTAAACATTAAATCTGAAAAAGCGTATAAATTATGTAGACAAAATTTGAATAAATGGATAGGCAGTCTGGTTGTTGATCAGGCTGCTTTTTGCATAAAAATTTTTATGATGTCATGTGTAAAAAAAATATATACAAGAAATATCTGATAATATATAATTCTATTATAAATTATCGACAAAGAAAAGGAGTGCTATTTTGATGAAATATATACGGATTTACACAGAATCAAAGTCAATGAACAGTTATTATTATGAGGAACAGACCGGAGAAATGTTCATTCTTGAGCAAAGCAAAGGTGGGAACGGGCTTTCTGTTGGAATCATTGCTGGAATTTCACTTGTGATATATGCGTTTGTAAGGAAAATAGAAAAGCCAATTTCTTTTGATGCAAATCTGTTGTATTGGATTTCTGTGGGGATTGGAGTTGCGTTAGGCGTACTTATCGCTGGATATATGCTAAAACGTGCAAAAAGAAAAATTGAAAAAAATGTAAGAATCTATTCCTGTGGACTAGAAGAAAAGCAGACAATGGCAAAACAGAATCACAGATATTTTTTTACATACATTTTTCTGATTCTTGTCATGGTTGGGATATGTGCAGTCTCTCATTTCCTAATGATATGGGTTGTCCCATCTGTCCTAGTATATGCTTTTTTAAATTCGTTGATGTGCTTGTTGACGATTTTACTGACAATCGCTTTTATAGGAAATCATCCCATAAAGGATGGAAAATTGCAAGTAGAATACTGAGAGGAGAAAGGTAATGGCATATTTAATTCCAACTTTATATGTAATTGTATCTTATACATTTTTTCTTTTACCCGGTTTATTTGATCATGTAATGGAATTGAAGATTCTTTCAATTCTTTTACCGTTTATTATGGGAGTTGTTAATTTGATTATTGTATTAACCGTAGGAAGAAAGTGGACAAGAAAAACACTGTTAAACTGTACGTTGATTATTAAATATGGCTTGATTCCGTTTTATTTGATTGGAGGAAGCATTACGATCGGCGTAACGGTTGCGGCATTATTTCCATTACCGTTAATGGCATTGCTTGGACTTGTAACGATTGTCTTTTTGATTTTTGGTTATGGAATTTTGTTGGGAGCATCTCCCTATGCACTTGCATATATCATAAAGTCGTGTAAAGAAGGAAAACACTCGAAAATAGTGGCAATTTTGTCCGGTATCTGTCAGTTCCTTTTTTCGTTTGATGTGATATCCATGATGATACTGACAATAAAGGAAAAGCATTTGGTCAAAACAACAATCTGTGTTTTTGGGGGAATGTGCCTCATAATTCTTTTGATTCTGTTAGACGTGTTTGCGTCATTTGTATAAATTGCAGGAAAGATGATTTTTAATAACAAGTGAAAAATATTTTGGAGGAATGATTATGATCACAATGAATGAAAAAGATAAAAATGAAATGTTAGACTCTATTTTAAACGAAAAGGGAGAGTATCTATGCAAACTTTGGGGAGTTTTAATGGCTGATTCCAAAACTTATGCAGCAATCGGAGGACTCTCTGCGATAGTAGGAGGTGGAGCTGCCGCATTAGGAGCATTAAGTAATGCTTACTGTTATATAGGTGTTACAGAGCAACATTTGAATTTTGTTGTTGTAGACTCTGTAAATGTTCGTAATATTAAAAACAGAATATCTATTCCAATGGAATGTATCACAAAAGCAGAAGTGAAGGGTGGGCTCTTGCCGGGAAGAAAGGTTGTAACGGTATATTTTGAAAAAAAACAAATTAAAAATTTCCCTTATGAATAATGCAATCGGTTCTGATATTCAGGGACAAAAAGAGAATGTAGAGCGATTTTGTCAGATGATTCAAAAGGCTTGTAAAAACTAAAAATCAGCCGTTGGTCATAAAGAAGGTGATTCATGATGCGTGATAAATTGAAAAAGGAAGAATTTTTCAGGGTATTATCCCTTTGATCTTGTTCATTGATTTATAATTGAACTCGTTATTGAATAATAGGAAGTGGTAGTGCTAGGAGAGCAGAATGCTAAAATTATGTTATAAAAATAATGATAGAAGAACAGATGAATATTATTTTGATTTACAATCTCAGAAAGTATATAAAATCTGTCTTTCGACATATTATGCAAAACAAAATACAAGAGGTATTCCATTTGTTTTCATCTCAGGTGGGATATTAGCAATACTTTTAGAGCAGGTATCTCAACGTATATTATTACCTAAAAATGGTAGGATGCTGCTGTTGTTCCTGGTAATTGGAATATTAGTTCTGATTGATAAAAAAGTGAAAAAATCATTCATAGAAAAGTATCAATACATAGAGGAACAAACAATAGGAATTCCTATGGAAAAAGAGGAGGTATTAAGCTATACACGCTGGGGAAATGGAACAGAAGGGCATTAGGCTTTATTGTCTTTATAGGTCTGTTTATTTTTCTTATTGGGATGTTTCTTGCAATACAGACAACGCATCTTACCGGAATATTTCTGGTTCTATTAGGTGGAATAATAGGGGATATCTTTTTTCATTACGGAGAATTTGTGGAAGTGGCAAAAGTAAAAAAATGTTTACGGACAAGTAGTGTTTGAAATGAGTTTTCAAACAGAGAGGGAGATGTTCTTTTTGGAACGAAATAGATATATTCAGGTATGCAGGGAAATGAGTACGCTGTTTTATATTATGACAATAAAGAAGAAAAAATAATACGATATAAAACAGGGAAAAAATTTTCATTTTCCTTAAAATATCAATTATGTATTTTGGTTACGTTGTATTTGGGATATTTATTAAATGCTAAGGTTTATATGGTATTGGCTCAAAATAGTTGCTTGAAACATTTTATCGCTTTTTTGTGCCTTAGTATCGGTTACATTGGTTTATTATTTTTTGAAAATGACATAGCAAAAAAGATAAAAAATGAGGGAGTAGAAGTGCCGTATATCCTATCTGATGAATTGCTGCAGAAAGGGCAAAAGGATTTAAAAACGCAAAAAATGATCATATATCTATGGACTTTGATTTCCGTGGTAATATTGTGGATCTTTTACCTGACGAATTTGGTTATGGTTTTGGTACTATTTTTAGTCAGCATGATTGCTTTATCCGCTATGGCTGCGGCAACAAGACCAGTTTTACGAGCAAAATTATATCAAGCATATACTAGAAAGAAGGGAGATTAGATATGAACCCAATTAAAGTATTGGAATGGAAAGGAATGTATCCCATTAAAAAAATACTACTTGTAATGATATGGCTGTTCGGATGCTTTTTATGTGTGGCAGGAATCATTATATTTATTTCTGACAATGATGTGAAGAATTTATTGGTTGGAATACTTTTTGGAATAGGGGGTGTCGTATTCTTTTCTCCAATTAAAAAATATGTGCTTACAACATATCACTGTGTTCCTGGTTTAAATTCCAAGTTACAAAAAGTGGAGCTTGAAAAGTTACTTGAAGGAGAAGTATTTGAAAAGATATCGAAGAAAGACAGTAATATTACGAATTGTGATATTAAATTAAGTGAACATTGGATTTGTGCAAAAGGGAAACTGATTGCTAAAAATCTTCTTATTATTGGGTATCCAAGAGTAACGTCTAGCTTAATAGGAAGAGCAACGACACCTATGGTATTTATTTATATGACCGGGGATATTGTTAAGGTGGATTTAAAGACGGATTTATCTGTAGAAAAATATCTTTACTGAGGAAATATTTCTGGCATAATTTGGGGATTGTATCAACTGAGGTTTTAGGAAAATCTGAAGAAGAGGTAACAGATATTTTTTTCAAAACAATTTCAAGTATTGAAAGAAGAGATGAACTTAGATGATCGTGAACTTCTCATAGAAATGATAAAGGAACCAGAAAAATATAGGAAAATATATATGGAAATATTACCGTACCATATAAAAAATGGTGCAAAAAACAAAATATAGAGGAGAGAAAACAGTAAAGAATTCAATCACATAGAGGTGGTTCATATGCGATATAAAAAACTTATATTAGGTATGATAACAAGTGTGTTCTGCTTAGGACTTCTCAACGGCTGTAACCGTTATTCCTGTGATTTTCATTCCAGTGAAGAGGCACAGAAATATGTGTTAGCGAAATTAAAAGATAAATATAAAGAAGAATTTGTTATTACAAAAGTAAAGACCTACAAAGAAGAAAAAATCGGTTTGAATTGGGTGATTGCAGAAGTGGTCAGTAAAGAAAATTCATCTAAAACAGCTACCGTATATGCACGAAATACGGGATATTTTAAAGATGATTATCACGCCCATTATTTTTCAGAACAGTTAAAATCACTTGCAGATCCTTTATTTCAGGATAAGGATTTTGTAAAAGATTATCAATTTGAAATACAAGGTCATACAACTACCACAAAATGGAATGGTAAGGAAAGTATAGAAGAATACTTGGAAAAAAGAGAGTATGAAATAGAAGTATATCTATATCTTAATGATAGAAAAACGGATGAAGAATACGCAAAAGAGATTTCTGATATCATGCAAGAAATTGTAAAAAGTGATTTGAATTTTGATATTTCCGTATATGTAAATGATGAGGATCTTATTTTCTATTCGTTGCCTGACCAACACATAAAACCAGATATAGAAGTTATTTTGGAAGAAATGGATGATGTCAAAAGTCAGCAAGAAACACTAAAAAATTACAAAGAATGGAAAAAACAAAATCAGCATAATGAAACAAATCCTGAATGAAAGAGGAGGGGTATGGTGAAACGAAAAGTAGGAGCGATATTAGTTATTGTAGGAATGCAGTTGCTTATATTTGGAGTAATATGTTCACAATGGGTTTATATACGTATAGGATTAGGGAATCAATACATATTAGGGAGATCATTATTATCGACACTAGGAATCCTGTTTATGATACTCGGAAATGCCTTTTACAGAGTGTTGTATAGACCACATGAGGAGCATGCCTCAACCAAAGAAAAGTATGGAAAACCAAAGAACGTGCTATTACGAATAGAGTGGAAAAAGTGGTATCCATTAAAGAAATTTATTGCTTTTCTGTTGTGGAATATCTGTTTGTTTACAGTATTGATAAGTACGATATTTTATTGTTCTGAGCAAGAAACAGATTCTAAGACATTGTTTGGCTACATCATTTTTATAATCACTACAATTGCTACATTTTCACCTATGAGAAAGTATGTAAGTCCCAAATATCGTTGCCTTCCTCACATCGGAGATGTGCTTAGCAAAACAGAACTGAATAAAATGCTGGGGGATGAGGATTTTCAGGGAATAGAGAAATTTAAAGAAATGTCCATCTATCCATACGTAAAAGAAAGTAGAAATTGGTTCTGGATTGGTGGACTGCTGTTGCACAAAAAGATGGTGGTGGCAATAGATTTTGGATTGAGGACATCCCCTAATCATATGCATTCACAAATTAAATTGATGTACGTGGATGGAGAAGTAGGAGAAATTATTTTGTCTGACCTATATTATGAAAGAAGCACGGAACTATATGGGTATTTATGGAAAAAAGCAGGAATTTTAGGAGGCAACGTTGCGGGAATTCCGTGGTATAGAAAAAATACTGAAATAGCTAGGGAATATCTAAATAACAGTAAGTTTGGCAAAAAGGATTTTTATGAAAAAATGGAACATGTAGACGAAATCCGGATGCTGCTGATGGAGAAATTTGGCGATGAAGAGGATAAAATAAAATATCAAATCGGTGAAGAAAAAGCATCCAAGGCTATAAGACAGGGGAGGAATAGAAAGAGTATCAGAAAGTAAAACAAATTTGTAAGGGATAGAGTTTATTTTGGAAGAAATGTACAGCATCAAAATTTACAAGAGACAATGAAACATACTGGAGAATGGAAAAAAACAAAATCAGCATAATGAAGCAAATCCTGAACGAAAAAGGGAGTGGTAATAAGATGGGCATTTTGGACAGATTGAAAAGAGGAAAACGGACATCAAAGGAAGAGTGTAGTGGAGTTGTAAGCAATGCAAAGAAAAATAGTATGACAGCGGTTGAGTATGCAAAAAGCTTTCAAAAGAATTTTGATTTTTCTGAGAGAAGTATAGGGGATCTGGAAGAAATTCTGGATTATTATGCAAAGGATCTATTAGAAAGCAGACCAACAGAAAATCAAGTGTGGAGTATGTCCCTTATTTTTGGCTCTTATCTGGGGGAAGTGATGTTAAAAAACGGTCTTTCTAAAAGAGGGTATCATTGGGGAATGCAGAATACGGGCAATATTCCCCTGTTGATGGCTGATGATGAAAAATATGTTACCCCTATTGATAAGATTTACAAAAGGCTGGTAAATGGACCAGAAGATAATGTGGTTTCATTTTATCAGATGATGATGGAAGAAGGATAATTGTTGTGAAAATAAATATAGTTAAGATGACAGAATGGAAAAACTTATATCCCATTAAAAAGATAATATTATTATCCGTATGGCTATTTACAGTTTTAATATTGTATGCAAGTTTCGTGGCACTTATCAAAGACCATGATTTCAGAACAATATTCATTATTATCTTAGACAGCGTAGGACTTGTTAAGTCATTCATACCGATTAAAAAATATATTTTGACAAGCTATCATTGTATGCCGGTTTTTAATCAAATTTTCACGAAAGAAGAACTGGAAGAATTGCTTGAAAATGAAGTGTTTCACAAAATGACAGGAAGTAAAGAAAATCCTTTAAACAGACCGGAATTGTTGGAGAGTGAAAATTGGTTTTGTATTCATGGGAAATTTATTTCAAAGAACATGACAATGATAGGAAGAGCGTGGGTAGCTGCAAGCCTCAATAACAGAGATATCACGCCTGTGAAAATATTTTATATGACAGGAGAATTTCTCGAAGTCAAGACAGGACATTCGTGGAATATTTCTACTATACAATCCTTTAATTATCTATTATGGAATGAGTATAAGATAATACCTGTTAAAGTATTTTCAAAAGATTATGAACGGATTACCACAATTTTAAAGAGTACATATAGCAAAATTAAAGAGGAAAAGAACTTGTGCGAAAAAGAAATGATACGATATTTACTTGAGTCTGGTGCAGAGGTGAAAGCGTTATTTTGGAATGAAATACCGGGATTTAAGCCACTGAATAAATACGAAGATGAAGGAAAAAAGTAATGAAAAATACGAAGAAAAATTTCAACAGAAATATACTGATCTGCGTCTACGGTTTTTTCTTCATATGCGTATTATGCGGTTTTATCGTGTGGGCAGCCTATAGGGAAAGAGATTTTTCCCCGAAGGGATGGATGAACTGTGATCCAGCGAAAAGATATCTTTATATTGAAGATTTTGAAGAAAAATACGATGTAGTCGGGATGCAACGAAGTGATATAGAGGATTTGTTAGGCTCGCCTACCTGGAGAGAAACAGAGCCAGATACCGAAGAAATTATATACTACGAGTACCGCATTCAAGACATATCCTAGCAGGATGGAAGGTATATCAAATAAGATTCCAGGATGATCTTGTTGCAGATACAAGCATTATAGTAGAAGATTGGTAGGAATATGACATGATACATTATATAAACTTTTTCTTTAACAATATAGAATATGATGAGAGTTATAATTGACCGCCAAAGGAGATAGAACCGATTCCTGTCTGGTAGTTGGAGAAAAAATGCAGGAAAATGGGAAGCTACATCGTTGCGAAAGTAAAATCAGTTATTGATATTGTGCATTTGATACGGCAGGTGTTAGCGTAAGCACATCTTTCCAAAAGGTGGGAATAGAAGAAATGAAACATATCATTGAATTTAATAGAGATGAACTAAGGATTGATAAAAAAATAATGAAATTTGGCTATGATATTAGAGATATTAAGGTGGTGGATAATCAAGTTATTGTTTTATTATCCATACCATTCATACGAATGAAATAGATAATATATATGCGGTATCCTTAGATTGTAAAATCAATTGGAGAGTAGAAAGTCTAAATATCATAAGTCCAGATGGAGATAATCTTCCATATGAAAATCTGTTTTTTCATAATGGAGAATTAACAGCAACCGATTTTTATGGAAGAAGATATTTTATAAATCTTACAAATGAAAGGATAGAAAAGACGGATATCGTAAAGTAAAACATGGAGGGATTTATGTTAGAAGAACGGTCATATTTATGCGGAAATAAAAATGAAAGAATTGTTCAGGCGTTGAGAAAAGCTGGTTGGTACGATGGGCGTAAAACAGAAATTTCTTCAGTTTTAACTTATTATAAAAATGGAATATTGAATTGAACGAATATGTAATCCATTTTTTTGAAGAATATTATGGAATAGCCGGAAGGTGGTATATAGAGGTTGAAAACTTAGCCTGGGGTCCGGACTTTGAATTTCTATTATTCCCCTATCCTGAGAACCAGAAAATGGAGATTGTAGATTTTATGTACGATGATTCAGAATACCGGATGGAATCAGAGGAATATAGAGCTGTAAAAGAGTATGCAAAGGAAAATATAATTTTAGTTGGCGAGATTGGCTATTATTATCCTGCGCGTGTCTGGATCGGAAACAGTGGCACATTCTATTGTACACATGATTATGAAGAGGATTGTTTAAAATTTGATTCGGTGATCGCACTGATTTCCTATGAATTATCCGCACATGAGTTTTCTTCAGTAGCAATGCGGAGGTAGTAAATGAGAGAGACAAAACGGACATCAAAGGATATTTTGAAGGATATGCTGTCAGGTGATATGTAGAAAATATGGAGTGCAAGCTGCGAAATTGTATCATTAAGTCAAAACCATGAAAAAATTATGGAACTTGTTCCGCATACAGATGAGATGTATCGTGCAGTAAAGAAACTTGAGCCAGGCGGTTTCATCATTCCACACCAAAGAGTCTTAGAGAAGGTCTTTCAAATCTTGCATTTACATAAAGAAGGAAAAGAATGTCCCTGCAGATTATTAGGAGGAGAATCCAATCCAAAGGACTTGATAGAAGAGGGATATTTTGAACTTGTTAATATGGTATATTGCGATAATAAGGATTACATAGATTCTTAAATAGTCAATTTGAATTTGAAGATATACAGTAGAGAGTGTGATGACATGACGGATATTAGTGGTATTTTTTCGATAAGTAGTAGTACAAACCCTCAATGGATTTCATTATGTGGACATTTGGAAGCTGTTATTGGAAATTATTTACTTTCACAAGCAGGAAATCCAGAAGCATATTGGTATGCTATATACTACGACTCATCAGTAGACGGGTATAATGAATGTGTAGAAATCACAGATAAAAATTTAATTGGTTATGTATATTGTGATGATAGAGTAGCCTTTGTTTTGAACAGCTTCCTTGAAAGATTTATAAACGATACTGTAGATTATGATATTCATTATGTTGGTGTAGATTCTTTAGATGAAGAATGTATTGAATGCAGCAGATACTCTGATTATTGTGAGCATATTTTACCTGCTTTATGGATAGATGATGATTTCTTAAACAATGAAAAACTTGAGTTTGATTATGAAAAATTTGAGTTGATAGATACTGGCGTTAAGTATCTTAATCCGAAGCATTTTTCCGTAAAAAGCTTTGTAAAGTATTGTAGATTCAGTAAAGAGTGAGATTTCTATAAAATAAAAGATAGACTCTTAGTTGTTAGCATCAAATTCTTTAGGTTAGAATCGATGATGGGGTAAACGAAAAAGCAGTTTTGGCATTCCAGTGAACTGCCCCTTCGTTTACACCATTTTCGATTTGACCTAATTGAACAAAGTGAGCGTCCGGGTAGCT
>ENA-OQAA01001022-OQAA01001022.1-human-gut-metagenome-genome-assembly--contig:-NODE-1022-length-16003-cov-1.391219_pt1 | contig 16003 bp, 20 predicted proteins | sample MGYA00242489_ERZ504515 | MGnify/ENA primary metagenome ERZ504515 (study PRJEB26092, sample SAMD00036237) | human gut metagenome | host: Homo sapiens | study: EMG produced TPA metagenomics assembly of...
ATGTAATAAGTCCCATCAGAAAGCAAGTTCAGTACCCCGCCGACGAGCATAAAAGCCATAGCCAGCCAATACCATCAAAGCCAGTGCAACAGCTGACGGCATGCGGGAAGTATATTCCGACACTCCCCCGGCAATTGTAGAAAACAAAGCGATACACCAGTGAAACAAAGGTGGCTTATAAGCCATATCTACTCCGTTATTGACAGGTAAAACCCAATTACCATCCTGCAGCATTGACAGAGCAACTACTGCTTCCCGAGGTTCTCCCCGAGTATTAAACAAGGCTTCTCCAAGAAAAAGGAACAGGGAAGCCACACAAAGAATGGCCAACAGCCACGCGTATTTATCTTGTTTCTTCATCATAAGTATCTACAAAGATTATGGGTTACACGACAGATCCAGATACTGATCCACTCCTTTCTCTGCCGTTGTTTCCCCGTAGCAGCCGTATTTTTCAACATCTGTTCATTCAAAGGTGCACGATCAGCATTCTTTACCGGATGATAAAGATGAACAGCCGGAGCCATCAGTTTGGCATTCTGGCGCACCAGTCCACAATTATAAAGCCGTTGAAAGAATTCCCAGTCTTCAAATCCCCAGCCAACAAAGTTTTCTTCGAATCCATTCACCCGAATATAATCATCTTTCCACACTCCCATATTACAGCTTCTGGCACGTTTTAATCCACTGTTTCCCTTAATAAAACGGTGTAAAAATGGCAGCCTTAGCATCACAAGCCGACGGCGCAGTCCTGGTGTCCAAAAAGTGATATCTGGGGAAAGTTTCTTACAGATCCGCTCTGTTCCTTCTTCATCAGACGTGCACGACTTCCGGTCGTAAAGTATCCCCGCTTCATCAGGTGCGATGATCCTCAATAAAATGACGCCCAAGCACCATATCACCATCAATCATAACCAGATAAATTCCCCTGGCACGAGCTGCTGCTACATTACGTGCTTTTGAGACCCGGAAACCTTCATCAGGAATCCACGAATGAATCAGCGGCACAGGAAAAACCTTCTGATAACGCTCAATCAATTCACGGGTTGGAGTCCCGGAGCCATCATCTGCGACTATAACTTCTAAAGGAAAAACCTGCTGTTTCATCACACTCTTCAATACGATCTCTAAAAAAACAGGTGTATTATAAGTTGTAATAATCAATGAGATTTCATCAGCAATCTGCTTCATAACTTATAGGATTTATAAATTTACAACTGCCCGCTGGTTTCAAAATAGCGCTGCATTACCATTAATTGAAGAAGTTCCTCACGCTTGTTATCCCTGAACTGAGATACATACTCATGCGCATGTGCTATAATCTCCTCTGCTTTCTCCGGATAAGCAATGTAATATTTAAGTTTGTCCTCAAAGTCAGAAAAATCTTCTTTCACTTCCACATAATGATAATCAGGTATTAACTGTCCTTCCATAAACCAGGTTTCACAAGTTGGCCTGGTCATGACTGCCAGAGAATTAGATGACATGACCCATTTCAGATTCGAAGCCACATCATTTCCTTCCAAAGCTATGATAAACTTGTAATCCAGATGTTCCCGAATGGTTTTCTTATCTGTCATCCACTTCTCAGGGCATCCTTCATTCCGCCCTACCACACCGCAGTCACACATCGGATGACCAAAGAAACGTTGCAGAAAGGCTGTACGAAGGCGGCTCTGACGGATCTTCCCCCGAAATATAGCACAATCTTTCTTCTCGCGGAACGGCTTCGTATCATATACATACATGAAATGGCGCAACTTATCCAGTTTTAATACCACCGAGTTCATATTATCTTCCGAAAGCAAACGGCTCTTTACAATAGTTGGTTCCTTGGGGGTAAAATAAACATCCCCCGGACAGAAATTCCAACGCAACCGAGGAGGAAACCAACGGGTTACATCATGCTGATCAAAATAATAAGCAGTATGAAACATCTTACGGCGGTAATCTCCAAGAGCTCCCGTATAATGAATCCAACTCCGGTCACGAGTCAGCTTATCTTCCATCGAAATAGTCCACGGGGAAGTGATCCGCATATAATAATCCACCCGCTGCTTGAGATACTCATAATCCGGTCGTTTCCGTGCAGCTTCCAGCATGCTTTTACGACGGGAACGATAATACGCATCCGGTATGGCCAGACCAATAAACTTCTGCAAGAAGTTGAGAAACTTCACCGGTTTCCCACTCCGTAATTTATAGAATAGATGATCAGACATATAATAAACGGTAATCTATTAATGAAATGTTTCCAGACAAAGATAGCGCTTTTATATGAATATCTTATATCTTTGCAAAAATGAATGCAAAAAACACCTTTTCAAACACAAACGAATTCTACTGCCTAAACAAAGAAACTTAACAAAAACAGAAAGATGAAATACTCCGTAAAAATTATCATACCGTTCTATAAAGAAACACTGAAGGACTGGGAGAAAGCTGCCCTGGCCAATAACATGGAAAAGCTATCAAACTATCCTGTAGTTTTTCTCAAACCTGAAGGACTGAACATTTCCTCATATGAACAAGCTTACCCACAAGCTGAAACAATCAGTGTTTCTACCGACTGGCTAGCACAAAAAGAGGTATTGCCGGATATAATGAGATGATGATGTCGGAAGCTTTCTATCAGCTGTTTTCGGATTGTGAATATATTCTGATTTGCCATACAGATGCCTGGATCTTCCGTGACGACCTGTCAGCCTGGTGCCAAAAAGGTTACGATCTGATTGCTGCCCCCTGGCCTACACGTCCCAGATACAGACATTTCCCGATGAAACAGTTTATTCAGCTAAAGAAATGGTTGTTTTCTTCTCCTGAAAAGATTTCCCGCATGCAGATGTATGACAAAATCGGGAACGGCGGATTGTGCCTTCGAAAGGTAGATTCCTTTATTCAGGCATGCCGAAAATATGCCCAGGAAATCGCGGACTTCAACGCCCGGACAGACTCCATGCATAACGAAGATATCTTCTGGGCACTGATTCCGAAGGAGTTTCATTATCCCGATGTTCAAACTGCCATTCAATTTGCATTCGACCTGAAACCGCGAGTATGCTATACTCTCAATCATAAGGAATTACCCATGGGATGCCATGGATTTATGCACAAAAGCCGCATGAATTTCTGGAAGCCTTTTACTCCCTGCATCCCCTGACCGGACAAACCGGCAGCAGCCGGCAAAAATTCAGAGTCAGCCTAAGCGTTGCTTTGCTTCCATTCCAGCCACTGTTCTTTGGTACGCTTCCAACGCTTATGCGTCCAAAGCCAGTAGGCAGGCCGACGACGGATGCTTTCTTCGAGCAGACGGGCATACCAGTCGGTCAGATCATAATCAGCATATTCTTTCGGATGAAGAGTCATCAAGCGGAAAGTAGCCCGATAATATCCGCGTTTCACACGCTCTACATCCACGTAATAAAGAGCAGCGTCCACCTGTTTGGCAATCCGTTCTGCCCCGATAAAAAAAGAAGTCTCATGATTCAGGAAATGCGTCCAGTGATTCATGTTTTCCAATTTAGGCAACTGGTCAGCAATAAATCCGATCATAACTTTCTTTTCCTGTTTCCGCAGGGTCAGAATCCGGCGAAGGGTATCCTTCATCAGAATGGACTCTCCGCCAAATTGTCCACGCAACCGCAAGAAGAGTTCATCAAATGCCTTATTATAAATACGATGGTAAATCTGTCCTCCGTGCATATCCAGTATCCAGCTGCTTAATGAAGCTATATATTCCCAATTACAGTAATGTCCCAAATAAAGAAAACAGAACTTCTTGTCTTCCCGTTCCAGATCAGCACGCACCTCATCAAGATTCGTAAATTCCATACGCCGCTTCATCTCTTCCCGTGAAATGGAAAACATCTTAATTACTTCCATCACATAATCACAGAAGAAATGATAGAACTGCCGTTCGACAGCCAGTCTTTCCCGAACTGTCTTTCCCGGGAAGCATTCTGCCAGCTGTTTTTCCACAACCTTCCGACGATATTTCACAACATAGAACAAAGGGAAAAACAGAATATCAGACAATAAATACAAAAGCCTCAGCGGAAGCAGAGACAACAAATATAAAAAAGCGAATAGTATGCGGTATAAAATATTCATTCGGTCTATCGGATTATAACAAAGGACAAAACTACAAAAAATATGACATCCTGCCACGAGCCCGCCGTAATTTTTACAGACTGAATAGCGGAGCTAAGGTATTTTACACTATCTTTGCAGCATACAAGTAGTTACATTCCTTGATTATGAAAGAATTCTTCCAACTCATGCGGCGATTTGTTTCGCCCTACAAGAAATACGTCTGCTGGCTGTCGTGCTGAACATCCTTTCAGCTGTCTTTAATGTATTTTCCTTTTTCTCTGCTGATTCCAATCCTGAATATTCTGTTTAAAACCAACGCACAGGAAAAAATCTATCAGTATATGGACTGGGAATGGTCTGTTGACTCCCTGAAAGAAACAGCTATCAATAATTTCTATTATTACGTTAACCAGCTGATCGATGCATTCGGGCCCTCTACAACATTATTGTTCCTCGGGCTATTCCTGGCTGGGATGACCTTCCTGAAAACAGCGTGCTATTTCGGTTCCACTGCTGTCATGGTTCCTCTGCGTACCGGTATCGTACGTGATATCCGTACTATGGTTTATTCCAAGGTGAGCTATCTGCCTTAGGATTCTTTTCGGAAGAACGAAAAGGAGACATCATGCACGTATGAGCGGTGACGTAGCAGAAATTGAAAACTCCATTACCAGTTCATTGGATATGTTGCTCAAAAACCCTATTCTGATCATATCCTACTTTGCCACACTGATGATCATCAGCTGGAGCTTACGGTATTTACTATTCTGGTTCTGCCAACTATGGGCTGGCTTATGGGAAAGATCGGCCGCAAACTGAAAAGACAGTCACTCGAAGCTCAGGAAAAATGGGGAGAAACCATGTCTCAGCTGGAAGAGACACTGGGAGGACTGCGTGTCATCAAGGCATTTACGCTGAAGAAAAATGATCAGCCGATTCAATAAATGCAGCAATGAATATCGTGATGCAACAAGCCGTGTCTCCATCCGTCAGGCTCTTGCTCATCCCATGAGTGAGTTTCTGGGCACCGTACTGATTGTATTCGTCCTCTGGTTCGGTGGCTCTCTGATTCTTGGAAACAATTCTTCCATTGATGCTTCCACTTTTATCTACTACATGGTAATCCCTGTACAGCATCATCAACCCGCTGAAAGATTTCTCAAAAGCAAGCTACATGATCCCGCGTGGTCTGGCCTCCATGGAACGTGTAGATAAAATCCTGAAAGCGCCCAATCCGATTGTGGAAAAAGCAAACCCTACACATCTTTCAGCACTCAACGAAGAAATCCGGTTCAACCATATTTCTTTCAGCTACAACGGACAAACACAGTCCTCAATGATATCAACCTTCGCATCCAGAAGGAGAAACCATTGCTCTGGTCGGCCAAAGCGGTTCGGGTAAATCTACCCTGGTTGATCTATTGCCGAGATTCCATGATGTACAAGAAGGAGAGATTCTGATTGATGGAATCAACATCAAGGATGTTTCCATCAGCGACCTGCGTTCACTGATCGGCTATGTCAATCAGGAAGCAATTCTGTTCAATGACAGTTTCTACAACAACATCACATTCGGCGTAGAAAACGCGACGAAAGAACAAGTGATTGAAGCTGCAAAAATTGCCAATGCCATGAATTCATCATGGAGTCGAACAAGGATACGATACCAACATCGGAGACCGCGGCTGCCGCTTATCCGGAGGACAACGCCAGCGTATCTCCATCGCACGGGCCATTCTGAAGAACCCGGCAATCCTGATTCTTGATGAAGCTACTTCTGCTCTTGACACAGAAAGCGAACGTCTGGTACAGGAAGCACTGGAACGTCTCATGAAGACACGTACCACCATTGCCATCGCCCACCGGTTATCTACCATCAAGAATGCAGACCAGATTTACGTACTTTATGAGGGAAGAATCGTGGAAAGCGGCAAACACGAGGAACTTTTAGCCAAAAATGGCTATTATAAACGGCTGAATGACATGCAGGCTTTATAATTTCCCCAGCTTTTCCAGGATACCATCCCGATAAGCCTTCCAGAATTTGGCCACATCATCCAGTATATACATCCTTAAAGGGTATTGTGGCCAGCGCTATGACTATATAGCCCAGCACGGCATGGAAGCTGCGCAGGTAGCGTACAGCCCAGTTCTTTCCATACCGGTGATTCAGATAGGCAGCATTCCGCACCTGATAGAAGCGTTTCCATTTTTTCTTACGGCTCCGGGTCTCCCAGTCATCCTCCGAAAAGAACTTTTCCTTATCCATTAAAGCTGAGGGAATATATAAGATCCGGAAACCGGCCAGGACTGCACGCAGGCAGTAGTCTGTATCATCACAAAAGATAAACAGCTCTTTATTGGGTAGCCCGATCCGTTCCACTGCCTCCCGACTGATGCAGAGTCCTTCAAAAGCTGTTCCGCAGATATCCACAGGTGAATCAATCACCCTGCCTTTCAGCTTCTGCTGATACATGGAAGCAAAAGGATTAGTCAGGTTGACTTTCTGGAAATCATTAGTAAAGATCTGTCCCTCCATCAAACGTCTGGGCGCAAGAATACCTACGCCGGATTCATGGGTGTAAGGCAGAAGATGCTCCATACAGTCCGCACGGGGAAATACGTCATCATCATACACCAGATCCAGTCAGCACCAGCCTGATATGCATACTGAATGCCCCGGTAAAAGCCACCGGAACCTCCTACATTCTCCTGATGAATGACAGTCAGATCTTTCTGGTCATCCAACCATTCACCTGTTCCATCTGTACTACCATTATTTACGACCACGATGGAAGAAACGGGAGTATTCGCACGCAGACACGTGATGTTTCGCTTCAGCAATTCTTTCCGGTTGTAGGTCACAACCACAGCTTTTATATTCATGGCTATTTATCAGTAAAGTCCGTCGATTTTTCCAGGTTGTGTACTCCGGTAAGCTACCATCAGACGATAACATGCTTCCGGATCAAGCCCGCGTTCTTTCGCATACGCCTCGGCCAGTACCCGATGCATGTGAGGAGTAGCAGGCAATCGTTCCAGGTTTTTACAGCCCGCTTTCATATCCAGCGGACCGACAGCCAGACGATTCAGATCAACCACTTCCAGATACACCCCCTGTTCCGTATGCAGAAACAGAATATTGCCGCGACCATAGTCCTTATGTGCATAGCCGTGGTTATGGAGTATTCCGGTAATCCGTCCCACTTCGCTCAATACTTCGTCTTCATACGAAAATTTCTGTTTGAACAAAGCCTCGTATGTATAAGGACAGGGAGAAACATAGGTCACATAGTAACTTCTGTCAAACAGTCCTCCGCGACGTACATTGATATAACCACCGGACGGGGAGTACCAACACCTATTTCGAGAAACATACCGGCATGGATATAGGATCGTTTGGCCTTGGAAGGACGGAATATTCCATAGACAAACCGGTTGATCAGATTAGGGCGATGAAATGATTTCACCACAAACTCCTTCTCTCCGTACTTCATTTTCCCGAAGTTTCATTACGTCCTTTATGAATAACAGTTCCCTCTCCCCTGTCGAAACGTTCCGGCACGGAAAGCATGAAATCCCTCAGTGATTCACAGTCAGGATGAAGAACCAGTGTACGATGATTCAGCCAACTCATATCTGTCAGATTTATCCAGGCTTTGGTAAACTTCAGCCAATAATATTTCAAGGGATTCTTATATTTCAGCTTTTTCCAGGGACGACTGCCGTGAGGACGGTGCCATAACAGGCAAAGTCGTAAACAAATAGTTGCGGAATCCAAGTTTCAAAGCCTCATGAGAAATCGTTACATCAAACCAATTCTTTGAGGCATCCAGATTGTGAAAATCGAAAGCCCGCAAAAACTCCGGAGTCAGCAACGAACAGCAGAAACTGCAGTGTTTCTTCTCGGCATACACCTGTCCCTCCTTGCCCAAAGCATGCAGGTAAGGATAATTAATAACTCCCTGCTCATCGGTTGTCACTGCTGCAGCAATCGCACACTTTTCATAAGAGGAAGCTCCGTCATACAACGCCTGAAGAGTATCTTTTTTCACTACTACATCCGATTCTACGATCAGCAGTCCGGCATCAGCAGCAATCGCTTCTTCCTGGGTTTTCTGGAGTACCAGCAGATAGTTAGGCGAAGGATGATCAGTCAGATCCGAAAGATTGACCAACCGGAACCCCATCTCACGGGAAGCTTTTTCCAACCGGCGGGTATTCTCTTCCGTACTGAAATCATTATAGACTGTATAGGTGAAAGGCACCTTTAATTCAGAGTTGACAATTGCCTGAACAGTTTCAAGCGTAAAGTCGATCGAATCTTTGACAGGAGTGATGATATGCAGGCACTTCATGACTTTTCCAGATTATATTTTTAGCAAAGGTAAAGGAAATCTCCTGTCTCTCCAATTATTTTCAATAAAAGTATGTACCTTCGCGGTCACTATCCCAAAAAGAGGAAAGAATAAAGATGAAAGTAATTGTAGACAACAAAATCCCTTACATACGCGAAGCTCTTTCGCGCCTGGCAGACGAAGTGATCTATTTGCCGGGACATGACTTTACTCCCGACATTGTAAAAGATGCAGATGCACTGATCATCCGTACAAGAACCCACTGCAACCGGCAGCTGCTGGAAGGCAGCCAGGTACGGTTCATCGGTACGGCAACCATCGGTTTCGACCATATTGATACGGAGTATTGCCGGGAAGCCGGTATTGCCTGGAGTAACTGCCCCGGATGCAATGCCGGAGCCGTAGAACAATATCTCCATTCTGTTCTGCTCCTGCTCCAACAGGAAAAAGGAATCCGTCTGGACCAGGCTTGCCTGGGCATTGTAGGAGTAGGCCATGTAGGAAGCCGTATCCAGCATCTGGGTGAACGGCTGGGTATGCGGATTTTGCTCAATGATCCTCCCCGTGCTGACCGCGGAGAAAAAGGTTTTGCGGATCTGCACACCCTGGCACAGGAATGTGATATTCTGACATTCCACACTCCTTTAATCCGGGAGGGAAGTTATGCCACCTATCATCTGGCTGATGAATCATTTTTCAAAAGCCTGACACGCCGTCCTTTCATTATCAATACCTCACGGGGAGAAGTTATCGATACCGGTGCCATTCTGCACGCACTGGACAGCAAACAGATAGCCGGAGCAGTCCTTGACGTATGGGAACACGAGCCCAACATCAATCTGGAACTGCTGGACAAAGTATTTATCGGTACTCCTCATATAGCCGGATATTCTGCTGACGGAAAGGCCAACGCTACACGCATGGTACTGGAAGCCTTCTGCCGTTTCTTCCAACTGCCTGCCGACTTTCAGATTACCTTACCCGTACCTGACCAGTCTCTGTTTGATGCAGACGAAGATATCCGGACCCTGCAACAGTACAATCCTCATCGGGACTGCGACAGTCTGCGTGCCCAACCTGCACTTTTTGAGCATCTAAGAGGTGATTATCCTTTACGGAGAGAATAAAATCTCCAAATTTCTTTTTTAACTTTGTTTGCGCAAATCTAATCAAACATCTTCATGAAAAATATTAAAAACATTTTTTGACAGCCAGCATTGTCGGAGCTGCTGTCTCTTTGAACACATATGCACAACAGGTACAGGGGTTTGTACACCAGCAGTCGGAAGCATCCGGCTATGTCTGGCCAACCGACGAACAAGTTCTTGACAAACTGGACAAATGGCAGGATCAGAAATTCGGCGTATTGTTCCACTGGGGATTGTATTCCGTCCCGGGTATTGTAGAATCATGGTCTATCTGCTCTGAAGATGAAGAGTGGATTCCCGTGATACCACAATGACTTATGATCTTACAAGCAATGGTACTGGGGGCTGAAAGATAAGTTCAATCCCGTCAACTTCAATCCTGCGCAATGGGCTGAAGTCATGAAAGATGCAGGTATGAAGTATATGATCTTCACCTCCAAGCATCACGACGGATTCTGTATGTTTGACTCCCGCTACACAGACTTTTCTATTGCTCACGGAGCCTTCAAGGACAACCCGAAAAAAGATGTGGCACGCTATGTATTCGATGCTTTCCGTCAGGAAGGTTTCATGACGGGATGCTATTTCTCCAAACCCGACTGGCATTGTTCCTGGTACTGGAATCCCTACTTCGCTACCCCGAACCGCAACCAGAACTATAAAAAGGAGCGCCACCCGGAATGGTGGAAAAAATATCAGGAGTTCACTGAAAACCAGTTGAACGAACTGATGGAAAACTATGGCAGCTTTGACATTCTGTGGCTGGACGGCGGATGGGTAACCGGCGATGACATCAATCTGGACCGCATTCTTGAGAAAGCACGCCAGAAACATCCGGACTGATCTCAGTAGACCGCAGCATCCGGGGCAGGAATGAAAACTACCAGACTCCGGAAAGAGGTATTCCAGAAAGCAGCTCAACTATCCGTGGGAAAGTTGTATCACGCTGAGCAACGACTGGGGATGGACTCCCAATGCTCCCTATAAGTCTCCGGAGAAAGTTATTGCCATGCTGACAGAGATCACGGCCAAAGGAGGATGTCTCCTGCTGGGAGTAGGACCGACCCTGATGGAATCATTGAACAGCCTGTAACGGAACGGCTTCACAAAGTGGGTGAATGGTTGCGCCGCAATGGGGAAGCTATCTACAACACCCGGACAACTCCGGTCTATCACGATGGAAAGACCTGGTTCACGGCCAACAAGGATGGAAAAACCCTGTATGCCATCTATACCATAGAAGACAATGAAACACTCCCCAAGGAGATTTCATGGACCGGCAACCTTCCGAAAGGCAAAATGACCTTACTCCAAACCGGTAAAAAAGTGAGCTATACCTGCCGCGACAACCGCGTAACAGTTCAGTTGCCCAAAGGCCTGAAATGCGAATCGCTGGCATTCCGTTTTCAGATTAATACCAACCAACGATGAGAACAACATTATTGCTTATAGCAGCCTGTTGCCTGCAGGGAATGACCATAGCACAGGAACCAGTCTACCGACAGGCATCCGCTCCCATTGAAGAACGTGTCAGTGACCTGCTGGAACGCATGACACTTGAAGAAAAAATCGGACAGATCTGCTGTCCTCTGGGATGGGAAATGTACACCAAAGTCAGTCCGGACAGTGTTACCATCTCGGACAAATACAGACAACAGATGGACGAAGCTCCCATCGGTTCCTACTGGGCTGTTCTCCGTGCCGATCCGTGGACTCAGAAAACTCTGGAAACCGGACTGAATCCCCGGCTGGCAGCCAAGGCTCTGAATGCCTTACAGAAGTATGCGGTAGAGCATACCCGCCTGGGAATTCCTGTCCTTTTTGCCGAAGAATGTCCGCATGGTCACATGGCTATCGGAGCAACAGTATTCCCTACTTCCATGGGACAGGCCTCAACCTGGAATGAATCTCTGATCCGGCAGATGGGAGAAGTCATCGGACTGGAAGCACGTCTTCAGGGTGCCAATATAGGATATGGTCCGGTTCTTGACATTGCACGGGAACCACGCTGGTCGCGTGTGGAAGAGACTTTCGGAGAAGATCCTTACCTGACAGGTATCCTGGTACTGCCTTTGTACAGGTATGCAAGGCAAAGACTTCAAGGACGGACTTCACGTCTACTCTACCCTGAAACACCTGGCTGCCTATGGAGTTCCCCGTGGAGGACACAACGGCGGACCGGCAGACATGGGACTGCGGGCCTTGCTGGATGAATATCTTCCTGGATTCCAGCGGGCCGTAGAAGTAGGAAAAGCCGCTACGGTCATGACCTCCTACCAACAGCATCGACGGAGTTCCCTGCACCTCCAATAAATTCCTGATCGACTCCCTGTTGCGCAAACGCTGGGGATTCAACGGATTTGTTTATTCCGACCTGGCCAGCATTGACGGCATTGCCGGTGCTCATGTAGCTGCCAACCTGGAAGATGCGGCTATCCAGGCTGTAGAAGCCGGAACCGACATGGACCTGGGTGCCAATGCTTATCGCCAGCTGGTAAAAGCCGTACAGACAGGAAAGGTCAAAGAATCCGCTATCAACCGTGCTGTGAGTAATGTGCTGCGTCTCAAATTCCGGATGGGGCTTTTCGAACAACCTTATGTATCTCCCGAAGAGGCTGCACGCCTGGTTAACTGCGAAGATCACCGGATGCTGGCACGTAAAATAGCCCGCGAAGGAACCGTGCTGCTGAAGAACAACGGCATCCTGCCACTTGGAAAAGTGAAACGCATTGCCGTCATCGGTCCGAATGCTGATGTCATGTACAACTATCTGGGTGACTATACAGCTCCTCAGGAACGCAGCAAGGTGGTTACCCTGCTGGACGCCTTGCGTCACCGGATGCCGGATGTCCGTATAGACTATGTGAAAGGATGTGCCATAAGAGACACCACCCAGAGCAATATCAAAGAAGCAGTAGAAGCCGCCCGGAAAGCCGATCTGGTAATTCTGGCTGTAGGAGGTTCCAGTGCCCGCGACTTCAAGACAAAGTATATCAATACAGGAGCTGCTACCGTAGACTCGGAAAATAGCGGAATCCTTTCGGATATGGAATGTGGAGAAGGCTTCGACCGGGCCACTCTCGACCTGCTGGGTGATCAGGAAAAACTGATCCGTGCCATCGCCGCAACAGAGAAACCGCTGGTGACAGTCTATATTGCCGGCCGTCCTCTCAACATGAATCTGGCCTCAGAAGTATCAGATGCACTGCTCACTGCCTGGTATCCCGGTGAACAGGGAGGTAACGGTATCGTAGATGTACTGACCGGTGAATATAACCCCAGCGGCCGTCTGCCGATGTCAGTTCCCCGGCATGTAGGACAGATCCCCGTACACTACTCGCAAGGTACTCTCCGGGATTACATGGACTGTCCGGGAAAACCGCTGTACACCTTCGGATATGGCCTCAGCTACACCACCTTTGCCTACAGTAATCTGAAGCTATCTGCAACAACAAAGGCAGCTTCGCAACCGGCCGGTGACAATGAAGTCATGCAGACTATTACCTGTACCGTTACCAATACGGGCGACCGGGACGGTGATGAAGTAGTACAGCTGTACCTGAATGATGAGGTCAGTTCGGTAGCAGTTCCGCCGATCCGTCTGAAAGGATTCCAGAAGATTTTCCTGAAGAAAGGCGAAAGCCGTAAAGTGACTTTCCAGCTGACACGACAGGATCTGTCCATATATGACCGTAACATGAACTTCACGGCTGAGCCGGGACGGTTCAATGTCATGATCGGAGGATCTTCAGATAACCTGCCCCTGAAAGGAAGCTTTGAAATTCAGTAACTTTATTTTCCGGTCAGAGTCTGCGGACTTTGACCGGAAAACTATATAACGATGAAAATACCCACCATATAAAACGGCGCCGCAACGACCGCACACTTCGGTCCAATCGACTGCACGATCCAGCCCAATCGACCGCACGATGAGACCGCAACGACCGCACGATTCAGCCCAAACGAAGGCACGATGTAACTTGCTTATTTAGAAGAAGATACAGAAGCTTCTGAAAAATGCAGCTGATAACCGACTTCACGGATGGACTTCACTTCAACATCCAACTCTTTCAGAGAAACCTTCAACTGCTTAATGATCTGATAAGCCGGTCGTTGACTACACTGTTCTCCACTTTGCCAGCCTGATGAATTTCCGCAATCTGCCCGTAAGACAGACTGAAATCAGAATTCCGGATAAAAGCCCTGAAATAGAGAAGACTCATTCCCTTCAATTCAATGGCAAGACCTTCGTGAAAAAGTTTACGCTGCCTGTCATTCCAATAATATCCCGGTACGATTTCTTCTCCCGATATCTCCTCCGTCAAATCCCGATGAACCGGAAGGTCCGCTGTTTTCCGACGGACAAGATACAGCCATCCGATAGCTCCCAAAAGCAACAGAAGATAAGTATACCAGCGATGTAACAACAAGACAACAGGAATATGTACTGATGCTTTCAAGGTAAGATCCGGCTTCCCCTTAAGGCTGGTTCTCCAGGTCTTTTCAGTGATCGCCAGATAATCCGGATGCGCCAGAAGCGAAGAACCCTGTATATACTGCTCACCCATCCTGCAACCGACAGCTGTCAGAACCGGTATGTCTTTCTGATGAAGTTTTTCCTGAAAGATACTGTCCAGCCGGAACCGGGTGGAATCCTCCAGAGTCAGATAATACTGATTTCCCCACTCCATGCATTCCGTCACAGGTACAGGATCTTCTGTATTCCGGGAATCATACTGAAAAACAATCAATGTGATGAACTTATCTTTCTCTTCCGTCATGGCCTCCCCAAAAGCAGTCTTGCAATCCTGAATGATCAGATAGCGCTGGCCAAGCATGAAGCAAACTTCAAGCGCGGCCACCATACCTGCAAGAATGAGGCAGGCCCAACGGGAATTGACAAGTTTTTTATGATTGCTTTCCATTCTGTTTTCTACATTTCTCTTGTTACAAGCCACCCGGATGTTAACAGATCCGGCAAATGGCAGGCACAAAATTAGAAAAAATATATGAACCCTTAAAAGCAAAAAAAATAAATATAAAAAGATGGACAGGAGACATCAGCCTGAATGTCTCTCTATCCATCCCAGAAAAAAAATCTACATTGAAAAACGTTATTCAATCCCTAAATATGGAATATCCATCAGACAATCCATATGCTCATTTCTTCTCCAGATAAATCAGCCAGCCCTTTCTAGGCTCTATACGAATCTGTTCATCTGCTTCCCATTCACAGGACGGCTGAAAATCCGGAATTGCAGGTGCAACGATCCGTACAGATTTGGGAGATAATCCCAGCTTCTTCCAGTCTATATCCAGATAAACAGACTGAGAGTCATCTGAATAATTGCCCAGTGACAGCAAAACCTTATCAGCCTTCTGATAAACGGTTACTTTTACCTCATCCCTGTCTGCTTTAACAGGAACTTCCGGCTCCCAAAAGCCGGTCATCCGGCATCGGCTATTCCAAATTCATCCCAAAGTTTCCACACCGGACGCGGATCGCACACCACTCCTTCTGTCATCCAGGATGGCGCACCGTCATACCATACTGCATACCCAGCCATTTGTTTCCACCCCGGTAAAGCATATCCCCCATCAGCCAAAAGGAATACCGGAAGATTCTATCAGCCAGTTGGCCGGTGTCATCTGATCATACAGGAGCTCTCGCCAAACCAGACTTTATTGATATATGGAAAGAACTCAGCATACTGGTTGGCCGGTCCCCGGGAAAAGCCTGTATTCGAATGCAGATCTATAATACATCCCGGTTTGACACTGTCCATGGCACGCCGCATCCGCTTTAAGATATCCCGTCCGAAAGAGACATCGTCCAGATACAGACCGTCAATGTCCAGATTCTTCACCATCCAGCGCAATCCTTCAATATAATAATTATACCATCGGGAATCCGTTTCCGAGGTCAGCAAAGCCGCATCTGCACCCGTGTTCACCTCACCGTTGTCAAAATGATGGTACCATTGCGGAGTATAATCCGTTACCAGATGTTCCCTGCACCATGGATAACCCCCTCCATCTCCACCACGCAGAATTTCATGACCTAAACTGCGGATAGCCCACAATTCGGTCACCATATTGGTCAGCTCACGCAAAGTATAATACAACTTCACCTTACACCCTTTTCCATGCCATTCCTTCACCATGGCTTTCAACTTTTCATTCGTCAGGAACGGATAATTGATATAAGGATTAAATTCATTGGCATGATGTACATTAATGATCTTTACTCCAGCCTGTACGTCTTCCTCCGCAGGAATCGGATATTGTCCATTGTGATAATAGCGTCTGTAAACTGACTTCTGATATCCAATTCTTTCACCGGTGTAACAAGCAAGGCAAAATCAAAGTCCAGTGCCTCTCCTGCCTGCAGTTTCCGTTTCTCCC